>Ga0070728_10002924_pt1 | contig 19986 bp, 16 predicted proteins | sample tdDd471_FD_66723 | JGI IMG/M metagenome (GOLD analysis project Ga0070728, IMG submission 66723) | Marine sediment microbial communities from the Atlantic coast under amendment with organic carbon and nitrate - tdDd47.1 | ecosystem: Environmental > Aquatic > Marine > Coastal > Sediment | place... | reverse complement strand
ATGCAGGAGATTCGCTAATGGATATCAACGACCGGATCACCGACGCCCTGGCGCTTGCCGAGCGACTGATCAAGCTGATCGACGAAGAAAACGCCCTACTTCGCGACAACGAAACCCACCGGTTAGCCGAAGTCGTGGAAGACAAGGCCAATCTCTCGATGGCCTTCGAAAAGGCTTACAAAGCCATCAAGAGCGACGAAGAAAACATGAAAAACGCCGATCAGGCACTGCGCGAAGATATGCGAGATGTCACCGAGCGGCTGGATGAAGCGATGAAGGAAAATGGGCGTCTGCTTGAAGCCGCTATCAAAGCACGGCAGACCTTCCTCAATCTGGTCCGCGAAGCCGCCCAGGAAAACGCACCGAAAACCGGAGCCTATTCCGCTACAGGCATCGTGGATACGGGCCGTACGGACAAGAAAACGAGAGCTTCGGTCGCCTACGACCAGTCTCTTTAAATACCTGACGAATGCGAACCGCAGAATGCAGAACGCAATGATGAATTGGAGACGTTAATATGGCTGGAAACCTTACACTTGCGCTCAGAACCGCCCAAAGCGGTCTGCTTGCCAGTCAGGGCGCGCTCGAGGCGCTGACCAACAACATCGCCAACGTCAACACGCCGGGCTATTCCAAAAAAGTCGTCAACCTGGAGCAGCGGGTGGTGGCCGGCACGGGGGCGGGCGTCCAACTCTCCAATATCACCCGACAGGTAGACGAAGGCCTGCTCAAGACCCTGCGACGCGAAACAGCGACGCTGGAACGTCTAGACACCATGCAGAGCTACTATGAGCGGGTCCAGGATCTTTTCGGCTCACCGGGGGACAACTCCTCCATCGCCCATATTATGTCGGAATTCACGGCCGCCGTAGAAAGCCTTGCGCTTTCGCCGGACCGAACGATTGAACAATCGGAGGTGACCCGTTGGGGCGAAGAGATCGGCGCCGAACTCGACGAAATGAGCGACATGGTTCAGGATTTGCGCCTTCAAGCCGACCGCGCCATTGGAGACTTGGTTGAACGGGTCAATGAACTGGGCAGCCAGATCGAAGACCTCAACAACAAGATCATTCGCAACGAAACAATCAGTGGTGACGTCACCGATCTCAAGGACAAGCGCGATATGGCGCTCGACGAACTGTCGGGTTACCTCGATATCGTCTATTTCGAGCGCAACCAGGGCGACGTGGTGGTCTTCACCGGTGGCGGCACCGTGCTCGTCGATAACACGGCACAGACCGTTTATCACACAGCAAGCACCCAAATGACCGCCTTGAATACCTTTGAAGAAGGGCATTTTAACGGCATCACTGTTGGTTCGACCAGCGCCAATGATATCACCAACGACCTGCAGAATGGCGCTATCAAAGGCCTGATAGACCTACGCGACAATATTCTGACCGGTATTCAGGCTCAACTGGATGAATTTTCGACAGAGCTACGCGACCAGTTCAACTTAGTGCATAATCGCGGCACCCCCTTCCCAGGCCTCCAATCGGCCTCCGGGACCAGAACGTTCATCGATTCCGGCGGCGTCGCCGCTCCTGACGGCGCAACCGACCAGACGATCACCCTCTCAGGCGGCGACGTCACCCTTGCGGTTTTCAATTCAACCGGCGATCAACAGGCGGTGACGACGCTGGGCACCATCATGGACAGCGCCACCTTCGGCTACGACGCGGCCAACACTACCGGCCCCTGGACCATGGCCGCGGTCGCCCAAACCATCGAAGACTGGCTACAGGATAGCGCCAACGGAGGCCCCGGCCTGACAGGCGCCTCCGTCTCCATCGATTCGGCTGGAAATTTCGCTGTTGAACTCAATGATTCGACGGCCTATCTCGCCTTCCGCGACGAAACGGCGTCGGCCAACGGCAGCACGGCTTCCGACGTCACGATCCAATACGACGCCAATGGCGACGGCACGGTAGACGAACATATTGCGGGGTTCTCCAACTTCCTCGGCCTCAACGACTTCTTCGTCGATGGCCTGGAAAAAACCACCTACGATTCGGAGACTAAATCCAGCGGTTACACCTTCACCCCGACCGCGAATATCACACTGACCTTCCGCGATGCCGGAAACACCGAAACGGTGACGCTCAACAGCGGCACCGCATATTCCCTCTCCGACCTGGCCAATGAAATCAACAACAACACGACTTTCATAACAGCCACGGTCATTCAGGACGGTTCAGGCTATCGCCTTCGCTTGGCAAACGACAATAATGACGCTTTGGTTGTTACCGATAACCAAGGCGTCGGCACAGCCAATTCCTTCATGGAAGGTATGGCTTTGGAAGGCTCGCGCGCACGATCATCCAACTTCCTGAACGTACGTTCCGATATCCGCAGCAATTCCGCCCTCATGTCCCGCGGCCTCCCTCAATGGGATGCCGACAAAAACGCTTCTGGCGAATATTACGCCGCATCGGGTGATGCCAGCATCGCCCAGGCGCTTGCCGAAATTCTTACATCCAACACCTCATTTGAAGCCTCTGGCGGGCTACCGGACCAGACCAAGAATTTCCACGAATACGCCAGCGCCATCATTGCCCAGGCGGCTAGCGATTCAGCCAACAACAGCGGCGACCTGGATACCCAATTGGCATTGAAGAATTCTCTGGAATTGAAATCGAACAACTTCCGGGGCGTCAACCTTGACGAAGAAATGTCAGACCTTATCCTGTATCAAGAAGCTTTTTCGGCCGCTGCACGCATCATTGCCGTTGTGCAAGAAATGTTCGACGCGCTTGAACGAGCCGTCGGCTAAGGAGAAACAAGTCATGCCACGCATCGCTGATCTCTCAAGTACGACCTCACTGGTCAACATTCTGCAAAAGACCCAGAACCGGATCTACGACTACCAAATGCAGGTTTCGACCGAACAGAAGTCGCAGGATTACGCAGGGATCGCCCTTGAAGCCCAACGCCTGATAGGCCTGGAGCACTCCAAGGCATTGGCCGAACGCTACATCCGCAATAACGGGGTTCAGGAAACCCGCCTGGAGTATGCCCAATCTGCCCTGACGGCGATGGAAAAAACCATCGATTCCTTCAAGTCCGCATTGGACAACTACGCCCAGAACATCAATAAGGACGAAAACGCCGTCAAAGTCGTCCAGACGGCCGCCTACAATGCCTTGAAAAGCCTTGAAGCCGACCTCAACCAGAAGACGGACGGGCAGTATCTTTTTTCCGGCTCACGCACCAATGTCACTCCTGTCGATTTTGGTCTCAGTTCAATAGACGATTTCCAGGCTACCTGGGATGGCGAAACCGTCACCTACCCGACAACTCGGGATGCACATCTACAGAATTTCTCGGCCTCGGCAAATACAAGCGGCGTCGCCACTTGGCTCTATTTCGACGGCACCAATGGCCGCATCTACGCCAACGACGGCAGTTTCGACAACCTGACTGCCGGCGCGACTATTACCGTTTCAGGCACAGGTTCCAATGACGGCACCTACACCATCAGTTCCGTCGATGCCGCCAACGACTACATCGAGGTGAATACCGTATCGGTGGCGACTGATCTTGGTGATGCTGGCCTGTCTCTGACATTGCCAGACGGTACGAGCCTTAATGCAGCCGATTTCACCAGCATCAACTTTACCGCACCTGATTCCTTGGTTGCTACCGGCGGGGTTTCCCCATTAAGCGGACTTTCGGTAGGAGATACTTTTACCATTTCAGGGGCTAATACAGCCAGCAACAACGGCACCTACACGGTTGAGTCTAACGATGGAACCAACCTAACCATTCGGTCCTTAACTCTCTCCGACGAAGGCACCGGGATTGGCACTGAGGATGCGGCAGGCACCATCACCACCAATCCATACTACGCAGGCGATGAGGTCACGCGGACCCATCGCATCGACGAAGACCGCACCTTTGAGATGGAACTCACTGCGGCCTATCCGGGCTTTGAAAAGGCCATCCGCGCCATGTTCATTATCTTACAGGGCGACTACGGAACGGCAGGCGGCCTCGATAACAATCCATCCCGCGTCGATGACGCCAACTGGCTCCTGGCTGCAGCCAAGTCAGGCCCTACTGACGGCTCTCCACCCTACGGAACGGAAGAAATCGGCAACTTCATCAATGCCGGCATGGACGTGGCGCACAACATCGGCTTGATCAAAGCCGCAAACGAACGCTTTCAATCCTCTATCGGGTTTATCGACAAACACATTATCGGTATCGAAAATATAGATAAAACCATGGCGGTAACGTTGCTGCTGGATGAAGCCCGGGCGCTTGAGACTTCTTATCAGGCTTTCGCCAAGGTCCGCCAACTCAGCTTGACGAACTTCCTGTAGTAGGTGAAACCCGCTCCAGCTCCTGCATCGCCGTTCTGCTTTCAAGCATCTTAAGCGTAGCGGCAATGGCTTTTTCATGGCCGCGAACGTATGGTGCGATACTCACGTCATCATGGATAATGTGATTGAACAGCCAACTGCAGAGCATTCTGCGCATATCGGAAAGAACGGTTTGCGACGGCTCTGTATTCCAGGCCTTGACAAGCTGCAGCAATTCCTCACGCAATGCGTTATGGGTTTGTTTATGCTGTTCGATATCGGGAAACTCACAGGCTTCCATAATCGCTTCTTCCCGATCGAAATGATAGCCAGCGTAGGCTATTAGTTTTTCAATAATTTTATCGACGCCCTTATCGTCGGCCGTCATCTGACTAAACCGGTTGACCAGAGCGGCTAAGTGTTTGTGGTCGGCATCAATTTCCGGCACATCAATCAGCAACGAGTCGGTCCAGATCAGTGTCTCGAGGTTATCCACCGTTGGTATTTCGACCCAGAATGTGCTGCCGTCGCCAACCTCGCTATCAAAGCCAATTCGGCCCGCCATACGCTCAACAAGCATTTTGGAAACGGTCAATCCGATCCCCGTCCCCTTACGGGTCAACATGGGGTCGGCGCCCAGGCGATGGAACATGTTGAAAACCGTATGCCTGTCTTTTTCAGCAATGCCGATCCCCGTATCGCAGACCGATATTCTGACAAACCCCTTGCGCCCCGATTCGACACGCACCTCAATGCTTCCATTATCTTTGTTATAGTTGACGGCATTGGATAGTAAATTGAGAAGAATTTGCTTAAGCCGCACCCGGTCAGTTCGCAGATAGGCAAGGTTATTTTTCGGTCTGTGCCGAACGATTTTCAGGTTCCGTTCCTTAACAATCGGCGTAACCAACGCCACACAATCGGCGACCAGATGTTCGACCTCAACCTCATCGAGCGATAGAATAATCTTGTCCGCCTCGATTTTGGAAAGGTCCAAGACTTCGTTAACCAGGGACAGCAAGAGCTTGCCGCCTTCCATAATGTGATCAACGCTTTCCGCCTGCGATGGCGTCAAAGCCGTCTTCGGATCGTAAAGCAGCATTTCGGCAAATCCGAGAACGGCATTCAGCGGGGTCCGCAATTCATGACTCATGGAAGCAAGAAACTCAGACTTCGCCTGATTGGCCTGTTCGGCATCAATCAAAGCTCTCCGAAGATCTTCCTCCATATTTTTCATCGTTGTAACGTCAAGATGAATGCCGTTCATAAGAGCGGGCTTGCCATTACTATCCCGCTTAATCACCTTGCCACGCGCATTGACCCAAACCCAGCCTCCCGCCGCATGCGACTGTCGGTAGATGGCGTCGTAATAATCCTTTTTTCCCTTAAAGTACTGCTTAACCTGGTTTTCAACATTAGGCAGGTCGTCGGGATGAATGAGATTTCGCCAGGTTTCAATGGTCGTCGGCTCCAACTCGGCTCGTGTTTTCCCGACAATCTCCGCCCAACGCTCATTAACCGCCAATACACCAGTCTGGATATTCCATTCCCAATAACCCGCGTTGGTTCCTTCTAGAATTTCCTTAGCCTTAGTCGCCAAATGAAGGTTGTCGATTTCCGCCTGCACCCTCGGGGCGAAACCCAGGAGAGTGTTCAGCACCTCGTCCACATCACCGATAACATCGTCATGAAGGACAACAAACGCACCAAGCGAGACGCCCCCTTCACCAAACAGAGGAACGGCGACATAGCCCTCCGCTTCCTGTTCTTCCAACAAATCGTTGGATGGAAAGCTTTTCTGGATATCCGTCGCCTGAGAAAACGGTTTCTGGCCAAAAACTTGCGCACAGGGGGACTGTGCGACGTTGTAGCTATAATTTTCGAGGAAATCAGTCCCAGACCAGAAAAAAAGAACCCTAACCCGGCTCGAGTCAGCGGGATCGATTTCGCTGATCAATACGCTTTTGACATTGAGTGCCTGGGCAAGCAATCGGCAAATTTCACGCAAAAAATCACGGCCGACCAGCACAGCGGCTTCGGCTGCGATCATCTTGATCTTGCCCTCCCCGTCGCTAGATAGCGACCCCTCAAACATTTTTTACACCACCGTCAGAATTAGGTTGGGCACCATACTCAGGCGTCCAAATAAAATACATGACTTCGGTCAGGCTCGCGAGCCCAAAAGTAACGGCAGCTTTATTTCATAAGGACTCTCTTAAGGACTCGGGATCAATACTGTGCGTTGAAATTGGACCGGTTTATTTGCAGGGATTTGTTCAACCGTGAGCGCGCCTAAAAAAGTCATCGTCACCGGAGGGGCTGGGTTTATCGGCAGCCATCTCACCGAACGCCTAATCAATGACGGCCACGCGGTTTCGGTGATCGATAATTTTTATATTGGCCGCGAGGAAAACATCGCACATCTGATGGAAACCGGCCGCCTCAACATTCACAAGGCCGATATCGCCGATCTGGCAACCATTAAGCCGCTTTTTGAAGGTGTTGATTGGGTTTTTCACCTTGCCGCTATGGCCGATATCGTGCCCTCGATCCAAATGCCCCTGCCATACCATAGGGCTAACGTCGATGGCACCATTGCCGTTCTCGAAGCAGCCCGAACGGGGGGCGCTAAGCGCTTCGTCTACGCGGCCTCATCTTCCTGCTACGGCATTCCAGATGAGTACCCGACCAAGGAAACGGCCGATATACGCCCCATGTACCCCTACGCATTGACCAAATACGTCGGTGAGGAGTACGTGCGCCATTGGAATCAAACCTATGGCCTGCCGACAGTTTGCCTAAGGCTGTTCAATGTTTATGGGCCACGCGCTCGGACCACAGGCACTTACGGGGCGGTTTTCGGCGTTTTTCTCGCTCAGAAACTAGCTGGCGAGCCTTTTACCGTCGTCGGAGACGGCAAGCAGACCCGTGACTTCACCTTTGTTACCGATGTTGCAGACGCCTTTGTCGCTGCCGCCCGGTCCAACCTCGACGGCGAGGTGATGAACGTCGGATCGGACAACACCTATTCGGTCAATCGCTTGGTTGAGCTGCTTGGCGGCGAAGTGACCTATATCCCTAAACGCCCCGGCGAACCTGATTGCACCTACGCCGACACCTCACGGATCAAGGAAATGCTCGGCTGGAAGCCTCGGGTAACCTTCGAACAAGGGGTTTCCGTTATGCTGGAAAACATCGACCATTGGCGCACCGCGCCAGTTTGGACCGTCGATCAGATCGAAGAAGCAACAGCCGACTGGTTCAAATACCTAAGCGATGGCGAGTCGTCCTAGAAAAGGGCGAAACAAATGAGGAGAAGCCTCGCATTATGACTGATAAGGACAATTCTGGCGGCAACCCACTGCTAAACAAGCTCAAAACTCTCGAAGAGTTAGGCGTCATTTCCGATAAGGCGCGCAAAGACGGCAAGACCGTGGTGCTCGCACATGGCACATTTGACCTCTTGCATATCGGACATCTTCGGCATTTGCGGCTCGCCAAACGCGAAGGCGATATCCTGATCGTTACCATCACTGCCGACGCTCATGTCAATAAAGGGCCCGGTCGGCCGGTTTTCGCCGAGCAGATGCGCGCCGAAATGCTGGCCGCCATCGAATGCATCGATTATGTCGGCATCAACGACGGCCCCAAGGCGCTAGAAGTTATTCAGGCGGTGAAACCCAGCAAATACGTCAAGGGCTCCGACTACAAGAATGCCCAAGACGATGTGACGGGCGGCATCGTCGAAGAACGAGCCGCCGTTGAAGAACATGGCGGTGAGTTGGTGTTTACCGACGAAATAACCTTCAGTTCCTCTTCTCTGATCAACCGCCACCTGGCAGTCTTCGATCCGACTCTGGACGAGTATCTGGAAGCCCAACGTTCAAAAGGTATTCTCGATCAACTCACCGAACTGATCGATAAGGTCAAGGACTACCGTATCCTGATGATTGGCGACGCCATCATTGACGATTACGTTTATGTTTCCGCTCTCGGCAAGTCGCCGAAAGAACATATGATCGCCACTCTATTCGAAGACCGGGAGGTTTTTGCAGGCGGCGTTTTCGCAGCGGCAAACCATGTGGCCGATTTTTGCAAAGAGGTGGAAATCGTCACCACCTTGGGCGAAGGCTGCGAATACGAAAAAATGATCCGAGGCGCGCTACGGCCCAACGTGACCTTAAATGCTTTTTACCGGGAAAATGCGCCAACCACCCGCAAGACCCGCTTCATCGACCGCTCATATCTGCGCAAGATGTTCGAGGTCTACGATATGGATGACACCCCGACAGACGTAACGCTTGAACGTGTCATCGACCGGATGATTTTACAGCGCGCCAGCGATTTCGACATGGTGATCGTTACCGACTTCGGCCACGGTCTGATGACGCCCACCATGATCGCTTCACTGGAGCGCACCGCCAAATTCTTAGCCGTCAATACCCAGTCGAACAGCGCCAACCTGGGCTTCAACCTGATCACCAAGTATCCGCGAACCGACTATATCTGCATTGACGCACCCGAAGCCCGACTGGCTACCGGAGATCGACGCAGCGACATCGAAGACATCGCCTCAAGAGCCCTGCCGGAACGTATCAGTTGCCCGAAACTGATCGTTACCCACGGCAAGAACGGCTGCATCGGCTACGAACACAAGTCTCAGGTGGCCCATGTTCCGGCCTTCACCAAAACAGTGGTCGATACGGTGGGCGCGGGCGACGCCTTTTTCGCCGTCACAGCCCCTCTGGCGGCAGCGGGCGGCAAGGTGGATCAATTGGCCTTTATCGGTAATGCCGCCGGAGCAATCAAGGTGGGTATCGTCGGACACCGGAATTCGGTCGAAAAGATATCCGTGCTAAAGTTCCTCACCACCCTGCTCAAGTAGGAGGGGCTGAATGACCAACCAAATCTTCAATCAATATCTCGAAACCCTGGCAGCCTGCCTAAGGGATTCCGAAGCCAGTACGCAAGATGGCGCACCCATGGAGATGGGAGACGCCATGGATTGGATCACCAACACAGCTAAAGCCGCCCATGAGCGGGGAAACAAGATGATGTTCGTCGGCAACGGCGGATCGTCGTCCATTTCCAGCCATCTTTCAGTGGATTTCGCCAAGAACGGCGGCATGCGGGCGATGACCGTTACCGATGCACCGATGCTCACTTGCCTGGGAAACGACCTGGGCTACGAGAATGTCTACGCCAAACCGGTCGAAATGTACGGCGCGGCGGGCGACATGCTGGTCGCTATTTCCAGTTCCGGCGGCTCAGCCAACATTTTGAACGCCGTCGCCAAGGCGCGCGATATCGGCGCAAGCGTTCTGACTTTAAGCGGGTTCAAACCGGACAACCCCCTGCGCAGGTCCGGCGATGTGAACCTTTATGTCCCCTCTTACGAATACGGCTTCGTTGAAACAGCCCATACGGCCCTGCTCCACGCAGCGCTCGATCTAAGCATGGGCTGGACCGAGGAAGACGGCCTTTGGGAAAGAAAACAATGAGCAATAAAAAAATCTGGAACGTCATGGTAACCGGCGGCGCCGGTTATGTTGGCTCCTCCCTGGTCCCCAAGCTTTTGGAAGAAGGTCACGGGGTCACGGTCCTCGATCTCTATCTCTATGGCGACGATATCTTTGAGGATCACCGCGACAACCCAAGACTACGTGAGGTTAAGGGCGACCTACGTGACATCGCAACCGTACGCAACGCCTTGAAGGGCTGCGATGCTGTCATTCATCTGGCCTGTATCTCAAACGATCCCTCCTACGATCTCAATCCAGACCTTGGTAAATCGATCAACTACGATGCTTTTAGGCCGCTGGTTCGCGCCTCCAAGGAAGCAGGCGTTAAACGTTTTATCTATGCCTCATCCTCATCGGTTTATGGCATCAAGGACGAAGCCCAGGTTACCGAAGACCTGCCGCTGGAGCCTTTGACCGACTACTCCAAGTTCAAAGCTCTCTGCGAAGAAGAGCTGGAGGAAGAACGCGAACCGGGTTTCGCCACGCTGGTTATCCGTCCTTCGACCGTCTGCGGCTACGCTCCCCGCCTGAGGCTCGACCTGACGGTCAATATCCTGACCAACCACGCCATCAACAAAGGCAAAATCACCGTATTCGGAGGCGCCCAGAAACGCCCCAACATTCATATCGACGATATGGTCGGCCTTTATCTTTTCGTGTTGCAGCAAGACGACGAGAAGATTGACGGCAAAATCTTCAATGCGGGATATGAAAACTTCACCGTCATGGAAATCGCCGAGATGGTGCGTGACGCCCTTGGGGGCGACATCGGCATTGATGTGACGCCCACCGACGACAACCGCTCCTATCATGTTTCATCCGACAAGATGAAAAAGGAACTGGGGTTCATGCCGCAGCATACGATTCTCGATGCGGTCAAGGAGCTGAAAGCAGCCTTTGAGGCAGGCAAGGTGCCGAACTCCATGGATGACCCTATCTATTTCAACATCAAGCTCATGCAGGACGTTGACCTGAAGTAACATGCGGATTGGCATCGACTTCGACAACACCATCGCAAGCTACGACGCAGCTTTCCTCGCCGCGGCCCGAAACCAGGGCTTGATCGAAGAAAGCTTCACCGGAGGAAAGGCCGCGGTGCGCGACGCGATACGAAGCCTCCAAGACGGTGAACGGAAATGGCAGACCCTTCAGGGCCGCGTCTATGGCGCTTTCATGGAACAGGCGGCCCTGATCCCCGGCGTGGCCGAGTTCCTGACAAAATGCAATAGGGCCCTGCTGGATGTTTTTATCGTCAGCCATAAGACCGAGTTCGGTCATTTCGACCCGGAGAAAGTCAACCTGCGCGACGCAGCCATGGCCTGGATGCACAAGCAGGGTTTCTTCGACCCAGACAGGTTCAATCTTTCACCGCTCAATATTTACTTCGAGAGCACCCGCGCCGAGAAGTTGGCCCGCATCGGGGCGCTGGAACTCGATCTGTTTATCGACGATCTACCGGAAGTGCTATCCGATCCAGACTTCCCAGACGGTCCTCAAAAGGTGCTCTACGATCCCGATGACATTGGCGCTGAACTACCATACGACAGGATCGCCCATTGGAACGTCTTAACCCAGGGAGTGTTCGATGGCGCCGCGTGAGTATTCCCATCATACGGTTCGCGAGATCGGCGAAACATTAAGCGGCGAAGTCCTGCTCGATGTGGTTCACACGCGTCCCGGCGGCAACAACCGGATTTTTCAGCTCATCGGTGACAATCAGTCGTTTGCCTTAAAATTCTATCCAGCCCAGGACGAAGACCCTCGCGACCGACTGGGCAACGAATATGTCTTCCTCGATTTCCTTAAAAACTGCGGCATCCAATATGTGCCGGAGCCAATCATCCGCGACGACACCAATTCCTGCGCCCTGTATAGCTGGGTTGAAGGCGAGGCTGTCGGCGAAGCGACGGATAAAGACGTTGAAGCGCTGGCTTGGTTTCTCATCGGTCTACAGCCTTTGAAACGTAAGCCGGAGGCCACACGGATTAACCCAGCATCCGCCGCCTGCCCGGCTCCCGATGACGCCTTCAAGCAACTGCACCAACGGCTTGAGCGCTTGAAAGAGGCTGGAAGCGAGCACCCTAGTCTCCATGAATTCCTCGAAAATGATTTCAAGCCCAAGGCTGAAGAGGTGACCGAACAAGCCCGGACGGCACTACAAGCCAGTGGAATCAACCCGGAGCGGTCGCTGGCAGCAGAAAAACTCGCCATCAGCCCGTCCGATTTCGGCTTTCATAACGCTCTTCGCAATGAAAACGGCGGTTTGAGTTTTGTCGACTTCGAGTATGCCGGGTGGGATGATCCGGTAAAAGCCGTTGCGGACGCCATGCTGCATCCCGGCAGTGGAATGAGCGAGGCACAGGCCGAACATTTCCGGGCTAAGATGTTTCCGGTTTTTGCAACCGATCCCAAGTTTGAAGAACGATTTAACGCACTCTACCCGGTCTATGCCCTGATCTGGTGCCTCATCATTCTCAATGAATTTTTACCCGAACGCTGGACCCGTCGCCGCCTCGCCGGACAAGAGGCCGATCTGGCAACGATCCAGGACAGACAACTTGAGAAGGCCGCAACTTTGCTGACAAGGATTGCCCATGCCGCTTAACCCGCCTTCAGGGGCCGAGCCCTTAGCCATACCGCTCGACGGACGATCCAAACATCTTCGCCGCTTAGCGCTTGGCTCCATGCTCTCGGCTGGACGCGGCCACTTGGGTCCAGCCATGAGTCTGATCGAGATTCTGCGCGTCCTCTATGACGACATCCTCCGCTATAAACCAGACAATCCTAAATGGGCCGGGCGGGACCGCTGCATTCTTTCCAAAGGCCATGGCTGCTTGGCGCTCTATGCCATTCTGGCCGACAAAGGTTTCTTCCCGGAAAGCGAACTAGCCAAGTTTTGCGCTTTCGATGGGTTGCTGGGCGGCCATCCGGAAGTGCTCGCCCCCGGTGTCGAGGCCAGCACAGGCGCACTAGGACACGGACTTTCCATCGGCGTCGGCATGGCGTTGGCCAATCGGATGAAAAAGCGTGACGGCAAGGTGGTCGTCGTGATGGGCGATGGCGAAATCAACGAAGGGTCCTGCTGGGAAGCAGCCATGGCGGCAGCCAAGCACGGGCTCGGCAATCTGACCGCCATCATCGACTATAACAAAATCCAGTCCTACGGTCCGGTCGACGGGGTCCAGCCTCTCGAACCCCTGGCCGATAAATGGAGGGCCTTCGGCTTCGCCGTCGAGGAAGTGAATGGTCACGATGTGGCGGCCCTGCAAGAAACTTTAAAACGGCTACCCTTCACTTCGGACCGTCCCAGTGCACTGATTTGTCATACGGTCAAAGGCAAGGGCATTCCACCCGCCGAAAACAATCCCACCTGGCACCACAAAAACAAGCTAAAGGATGAGGAACTCGCCCCCATCCGCGAAGCGCTTGGAGAGGGCTGAGACAATGCGGAAAACAGCGCTCAACATGGTTCACGAACTGGCCCGCCAGGACGAGCGGGTGGTCTATATCGGCTCGGACCCCGGCCCCGGAACGCTTGACGAAATGCGCGAGGAATTCCCCGACCGTTTCTTCATCGAAGGAATTGCCGAAGCCAACGTGATCGGCATGGCTGCCGGGCTGGCCATGGAAGGTTATGTTCCCTACGTCAATACCATCGCCACCTTCCTGACCCGGCGTTGTTACGAACAACTGGCTATCGACCTTTGCCTGCATAAGCTGCCCGTCCGGCTGATCGGCAACGGCGGTGGGCTGGTCTATGCTCCCTTGGGCCCGACCCATCAGGCCATTGAAGACATAGCGATCACCCGCGCTCTGCCGAACATGACAGTCATCGCCCCGGCCGATGCCGATGAAATGCGCCGCATGGTTCCCCAGACTCTCGATGTGGAAGGGCCGGTTTATATCCGCCTCGCCAAAGGACATGACGAGATCGTCACCCAGGAAGACCATGGCAACACCCTGGGCAAGGCGATTATGCACAGAGAACCGGGCGACGCGCTGCTCGTTACCACGGGTATTATGCTCCAGCGGGGCTTGAAAGCGGCCGAACTGCTGGCCGAAGATAGTATCGAGTGTGGCCTGCTCCATTGCCACACCATCAAACCCTTGGATGTCGAAACCCTGGCCCATGCCGCCCGTCGCGCCAAGGTCGTCATCACGGCCGAGGAACATCTAGTCTCCGGCGGCCTGGGCGGCGCGGTTCTTGAGGCTCTTTCCGACGCCATGCCGGGCGCCATGCCACCGATTATCCGCAAGGGCATTCCCGATAAATTCACCCATCACTATGGCTCCCAGGATCTCCTGCTGGAACACTACGGCCTGCAAGCCCCCGGATTGGCCCAAACCGTCAAAGACGCGCTGTCGAAATAGGAACCTGCCCAATGGTCGATAACGTTCGATATTCATACCTGCCCCAACAGTTCGCCGAAATCGACGACCTGTGGGAAGAGTTGAAAGCCTTCGTCCCCACCGGAGATTTCACCTTGGGCAAGCCGCTCACCGAATTCGAACAGCGTTTCGCCAAGCTGATCGGCTCTAAACATGCCATTGGGGTCAATTCAGGCACCGACGCCATCAAGTTGGGGCTGAAAGCGCTCGGCGTCGGCTTCGGCGACGAAGTGATCACCACCGCAAATACCTTCATCGCCACCGTCGGCGCTATCGCCGAAATCGGCGCAACGCCGGTATTCGTCGATTGCGACGACACCTTTTGCATGAATGTCGGTCAGGTGGAAAGCACCGTCACCGAGAAAACCAAGGCCATCGTGCCGGTCCATTTCACCGGCTATATGACCGACATGCGCAAACTCATGCCCATTGCCGAAAAGCACGGCCTTCCCATCGTCGAAGACGCCTGTCAGGGCATCCTCGCCGCCATCGAGGGGAAAAACGCCGGCACCTGGGGCCATACCGGAGCCTTTTCCCTCCATCCGTTGAAGAACCTCAACGTCTGGTCTGACGGCGGCATTATCATCACCGACGACGACGAGCTGGACCGCAAACTACGGCTATTGCGCAATCACGGCATGAGAAACCGGGATGAAATCGAACTCCTGGGCTATAACTCCAGGCTCGATACCATCCAGGCGGTGGTCGGCAACTGGCTGATCCCCCAAACCGAAGACATCGCCGCCAAGCGTATCGCCAATGCGGCCTATTATGACGATGCCTTCGGCGCGCTTTCGCAAATCCGTATCCCGCCGCGTCCAGACGACATGCGGCTGGTCTATCACCTCTATATCGTTTTCGCCGAAGACCGGGACGGCCTGTTGGAGCATTGCCTCAAAAAAGATATCGAAGCCAAAATCCACTATCCCATTCCACTCTATCAGCAGGATGGCCTGAAGTATCTGGGCTACACCCCGGGAGACTTCCCGGTCACTGATCGCCACACTCAGGAAATCATCACCTTCCCCGTGGATCAGCACATCTCAAAAGAAGAAATGGATTACGTGATCGCCACGGTTAAAGAGTACTATGGAGGCTCGTGAGGTGAGCAGCTTGAAAATCCCCTACGTCAATTTCAAGGCTCAGTATGAAGCCGAGAAAGACGATCTCGCCCGGATAACCGACGAGGTTTTCGCTTCCGGCTGGCTGATCGGCGGCGAGCAGGTAGAAAGGCTGGAGGCTGAGCTTGCCACCTATTGCGGGGTTGAGCATACCGTGGCGCTCAACTCCGGCACCGACGCATTGATCCTCGGCATGAAGGCCCTGGAAATTGGTCCCGGCGACGAGGTCATTACGCCGCCCAACTCTTTCGTCGCCTCGACCGCCGCCATCATCGCCGTCGGCGCAACGCCGGTTTTTGCCGATGTAGGCGACGGCATCAACATCGACCCAACCAAAATCGAAGACGCCGTGACGGCCAAAACCAAGGCGATCATGCCGGTCCACCTTTCGGGCCGCATCGCGGACATGGACGCCATCAACGCCATCGCTAAGCAGCATGGCCTTTACATCATCGAAGACGCCGCCCAGTCGGTGGGATCAACCTACAAAGGCAAAAAAAGCGGCAGTCTCGGGACCCTCGGATGTTTTTCCGCCCATCCCTTAAAAAACCTCAATGCGGCAGGCGACGCCGGTTTCCTGACCACCAACAACGCAGGCATCGCGGAACGTATCAAGCTCCTGCGCAACCATGGCCTTAAAGACCGCAATACGGTGGTCGAATGGGGCACGGTTTCGCGGCTCGACAGCCTCCAGGCGGCCATCCTGCGCTATCGGCTTGGCAACATTGAGGCCACAATTCGAGCCCGCCGAAACAATGCCCAACGCTACCGTGAGAAATTAAGCGGCAAGGGTTTTGAGTTGCCGCTCGGCAAGGAGCATGAGTTCAATACCTTCCATACCTTTATCATCCATGCAGAACGGCGCGATGAACTGCAGGCCTACCTGCTGGAGCAAGGCATTGAAACGGCGATCCACTACCCGATCCCCATTCACCGGCAACCGGCGGCCCGAAGCCTCCGCTATAAAGAGGGCGATTTCCCAGTCTGTGAAGCCCAGGCGAAACGTATCCTCTCCTTGCCCATCCACCAGTATCTCAGCTACCACGAAATCGACTTGGTGGCTGAATCAGTAAACCGTTTTTACAAATAGGCGAAACCATGGCGAAAAGAGTTCTTTTGTTTGGCTACACCGGCAAATTGGGCCGAGCGCTGCATAAAGCCCTGGCAGACGACTTCGAGGTTACCGGCAAAAACACTTCAGATTTCGACGCCATGGATTTTGCCAGCGCGGATAAGCTGATCGACGAGATTCAGCCGGAAATTATCATCAATCCAGTCGCTTATCTGGGTATCGACGCCTGTGAGCAAAACCCATACCCTGCCTCTGTCATCAATACGCTGTTTCCGCAACATTTGGCGCGGCGTTGCTTGGAAACGGAAGCATCTCTCGTACAATTCTCCACCGAGTCGGTTTTTTCGGGAAAGTTGAAACGGCCAATTAGCGAAGAGGATACACCCGACCCTGCCAATAACTATGGTTTCACCAAGTACATGTCGGAAGTGACCGTCCGGGACACCCTGGAAACCCATTATATTTTCCGCCTGCCCGTTCTGTTTGGCGAAAACCCACGTCGCAATCAGTTTGTCGAAAAGATGCTCGATATGGGCAAAGAGCGCGGAAGCTTGCGCATTGCCGACGATATCATCACGGCACCCACCTATGCCAAGGATGTTGCCGAACGCATCGCGATCATGCTCAAGGGAAAGCCCCCCTTCGGACTCTACCACCTCGCCAACGCAGGTCAGGCCACACTTTACGAGATGATAAACGAAACCGTCGCCAATCTGGGCCTCGACATTGAGATCAAGCGGGCGTCGCTCAATGACTTCCCGAGCATTGGCAACAAAAACACCATTACGCCCTTAAAAACCATCAAGACCACCCCTCTGCGTCCTTGGCGGGAAGCCTTGGCTGAGTATTGTGCAGAACACGAAAAATGAATATGAGAATCATTCACAAAACAATCGCTTTTTAAGCTTTTCTTGAGGGTTTTTGTGCCCATATAGAAGGCTGCGGTTTTTATCGGCACAAGCACAGCGCCGACAAGGAATAGGGCCTGGACAGAATATCCCGGCCATACGTGACCAGGAGTAACAGAATGTCTCACATCACGACGGAACAGGTCCGCGACGCTCTCAAATCAATCACCGATCCGGATAGCGGGGCCGATATCGTCAGCCGCGGCATGATTTCGGAAATCGCCATTCACGGTCGCAAAGTCAGCTTTGCAATTATGGTCAATGGTGAGGGCGGCGAACGGATGGAACCAATCCGCAAGGCTGCCGAAGACATTGTTTCAAAAATTTCAGGTGTCGCTCAGGCCCATGTGGCCCTGACCGCCGAACGCGCACCAACCATGCCCAACGCGGACGCGCGTAAACTCGACAAATACAAAATGGACGGCAACAAGATGCTCTGGCATATGGAGCGCGTCCAAGCCTGGAAAAACGGTGAGCGCATCGCTCCGCTACACATCGACGTCGGACTTTCAAAGGGTTGCAACATCCGCTGCCAATACTGTTATGGCGTGACCCAGGGCAATTTCTTCCGCAAAGGCTCAGAGCGCGTTTTCCCACGCGACGCACTGCTCCAGTACATGCAGGATTGCGGCGACCTCGGCGTGCGCTCTATCGCATTGATCGGCGAAGCGGAACCCACGCTAAACCCGGCCGTTTACGAGGCCATCGCCACCGGCAAGAAAGCTGGGGTCGACATGTCGATGGGCACCAACGGCGTTTTGTTCGACACAACCAAGGTCGGTGAAGAAGCCCTGGAACATCTTACTTGGCTGCGCTTCAATATTTCCGCCGGGTCCGACTACGCCTACCGGCGCGTCCATGCTTCCAAAGAATTCAATACGGTGGTCGAAAAAATCCGCTTCACCGTCGAGACCAAGCGGAAACTCAACCTCGACACCACCGTCGGCCTACAGATGGTCCTCACCCCTCAAAATGTCGATCAGGCCGTTCCACTCGCCCAACTCGGCGCCGAGTTGGAAGTGGACTATCTGGTCATCAAGCAGTGCTCGGACACTCAGGAAGGTGACATCGGGGTCTATGACCAACTCGAGGTTTATCACGACTTCAGCGAAACCCTGCACCAAGCCGAAACCTTTTCCAATGACCACTACAACGTGATCGTCAAATGGGACAAGATCACCAACGAAGGGCATCGAGAATACGACAACTGTCTCGGCACGCCTTTCCTGCTCTATTCCTCCGGCGACGGCAAGCTCTACCCCTGCGGTCAGTGGTTTGGTTACCGCGAAGAAGAATTCCGCTTGGCCGACTTAACCCAGACGACCTTTAAGGAAGCCATCGAAAGCGATGCCTACTGGGACATCATCAAAAAGCAGGCCTGTCATGTGGACGTGCATAAAGAGTGCTACTCCAACTGCCGCACCCACTCGATCAACGATTTCCTGTGGAACTTCAGCCACCCACCGGCACATGTGAATTTCGTTTAAGACGGCAATTTGCAGATCCATTAGAGAAATGGAAATTCAACAAAAACTCCAGAACGGCCTGATGCTCCACCGTAGCGGCGACAAGAAAGCTGCTGAAACGGCGTACCTCGATGTGATTTCTCAAGACCCTCTTCAGGTCGATGCGCTCCATCTACTTGCAGTATTGCGTCTTGAAGAAGGGCGGCAAGAAGATGCCCTAGAAAATATCGACAAGGCCCTACAAGTGGACCCGGAGTATCCTGCCGCACGGCTCAATCGGGCGAACATTCTTATGGCGCTTCATCGTCCTCACGAGGCCATAAGAGAGCTGCAGGAACTGAGCATCGCCAAACCGGATTTATTGGAAGTTTATATTAATCTGGGGAATGCCTTACTTTCCGTCAAAAAGTTTAACGCCGCCCTTATTGAGTTTGACAAGGCGCTCAAGGTTAACCCCAATCATCCAAATGCACGTATGGGATATGGGCTCGCCCAAGAAGGGCTGGAACACTATGCCGAAGCCGCCGAGGCGTTTAGGGGTGTCCTCAAACAAATACCCAATGAACCAACCGTGTTGGCGCGATTGGCAAGCGTCAACGGAGAAATGAGCAACCTAAACGAGGCCTTGCAGTATGCTCTTTCAGCCCTGGCCTTTAACACTAAATCGGCAGAAAATTATTATAACGTCGTTATCTATGCTGGTGCGTTGGCCGAAAAAGGCGACCCAGCCGGACATCAAGCCCTTCAAAGCCTAGAGAACATCACCAAACCCGAAAGCCCCTTAACCAAGGCGGCTGAAAAACTCATGGTTTTCTATCAAGGACGGAAATCCCCTCAGGTAAAAATAATCAAGGCGTTAGGCGAAACATTTTCTGAGGAACAGCCAACCACGCTTACGATTGAACAAGCCGAAGTGGTGAATGATCAATGGTACGTTATTAAGGATGATGTTCTTTACATAGACCCCCACGCTCATATCCGCGAAACGGACCAACAACCAACCGTGACCCTGCATCCTGGGGGAAAAGCGGTTTTATCCGAAGCCCCCCCTAAGCGCAGAAGCATTGATGAGCCGGTATTCCTCATGGGGGGATGTGGGAATTACTATCACTGGATTATCGATCATCTGCCAAATCTTATGGCGCTCGAGCAAGCGAATTTATCCAAACAACCACTTATTCTTCTTCATCACGACCCATCACCA
>Ga0070728_10002921_pt1 | contig 19994 bp, 12 predicted proteins | sample tdDd471_FD_66723 | JGI IMG/M metagenome (GOLD analysis project Ga0070728, IMG submission 66723) | Marine sediment microbial communities from the Atlantic coast under amendment with organic carbon and nitrate - tdDd47.1 | ecosystem: Environmental > Aquatic > Marine > Coastal > Sediment | place... | reverse complement strand
TTCGCCACCACTGATTAAGAGATGTTGTATTTGTAGTGAATCTACCTGTGCCACTAAATCATCGACTAAATCCATTGACATATTGCGGCGCGGATTTTGCCAAATATCACACATTTTGCATCGGCTATTACAGCCATCAGTGATATATAAAACCATCAAGGGTAACGTTGCAACCCGATTTCCAACTAAATTAAGAAGATGTTTCGCTTGCATAAAGTCACCCAACTACTACGATTATGACGTTTAATTTGGAATCAGACCAAATCCTTGACTCAGATCACCCGCTACACGTTCATAAATACGGGTACGAGCCGTTGGTGTACAGGGCAATGGAATATCCCAGCATTGCTTAATATGACTATCTGGCGTATTGATTGTTGCGCCATTTTGTATCTGAACGGTCTTTATAGGTGGCATCGGACGTATATAGAATCCGTCATCGGGGCCAGCTGGCAATGGGAATGATTGCGTTGCCAGAATTAGATATGCAACATATAACAAAGCTATGGCTTGAATAGCAAATACACCATATATACGCCACCGCCAAGAGATTTCAGACCATGCCAATACACTCAAAACCGCTAAGATACCAACGTTAATCCAGAGTATGTATTTAATGTATTTTATATTCGGAGCCGACAAAAACCAAACAGCAATCATGATGAACATCGGAATAAGTATCCATAACCCAATTGATAATTCCGATTTCTTGTTGCGATATCGAAATCTCCCAATCCCAAAGATCACCAACAACGCTACTGACAAAGTAATTGGCAGGGTAAATTCAAATATATTGGGGATTGCATCTTGAAGCCATGGACGAACCCAATCCCAAGAGGATAAAACTTCTTCAGAATTGCCATAACGGATTCGCGTATTGGTTGCTAGCATCTCTTGACGTTGTTGAATGAGTTCAGGAGATTCTGCCCAATCAACATCAAAACGGCCAAATGATTGCGGATAAGCAATATAACCACTGGTGATTACGCCACGTACCATCCACGGGACACCGATCAGCAGCCCGAATATGATTATAGGGATGACAATCCGTAGAAAATGTCTCATGCCTAGTTGGAGCCCGCCGCGCCGCACCCACACAATCAAGACCATAACACCTAAGCACAGGCCAAATACGACAAAACTTTGCTTTAATGTAAAGCCTGTCAAAATTAGAATGGCTATTTTGACAATCGAATATTCCTTCGGGGAGTCCTCCACACGATAAAATTGGATGAAGTCTAAAACAAAGGCTACACTCAAAAATCCAATCAAATCAACAGGTGTATCCGTCAAGAAGTGAGTAATTGCTCCGCGGGTGATTGTATCATACAAGACATATGGAATTAGCAATGTCATCAAAATCCATGACCAACGTAACCCGTGTCCATCCCGATGTCGATAGAGTTGAATCGCACTCCACGTTGCGCTTGCTAGAAAGGTTGCAAGGAGTAATCCAGTAGCAATATGATAGGCTCGCCCTGACCAAACACTAGCATCTAGTAGGGCATCATACAAATAAACAGAATGATTAAACGCTAATGATGAAAATAAATTGTTTAGACCGGGCACAATTGGATAGGTGTCTATCCACATCACAGCTTGAATATCCCGAAAACCTGTATCATAGGCAACTGGCATATCAATTGCGCGATTGGATAACCATAAAAGGAGCACAGCAAAGATAACAAAAAACAAGCGATAGTGCTTACAGCGTCTAATAATTGGAATCAACTGATGCCGATGAATCCCAATACTGAGAAATCCCACCATCATAAAAATCACGAGGATGATGTCGTTAACAGGAAAGACAAAATGCCAGAGTTGAAGAATGAGTAGCGATAACGACCAGCCCAACCAAAATGCGTCAATCCAAAGAATCCCTGATGTTGTGGATTGATTGATCCATCGTTGTACAAAAAATCCCATTCCACTAAACACTAAAAAGAGTAACATCCAGCTTACAAGAATCAGACTCATTGGGCTGATTAACTCAACCATTTGCATTGTCCCAGTTTATTTGACAGAATTAAGGCTCGGTTACAATAGAAACGACATTATAATTGGATAAAAACGAATAAGCGATGTTGACATCTATATGTTAGAATAACTAACCAGTTCAATAATATGATTAAGAACTTTATGCCAAATACAGAAATGTTAAAATCAGGAGAAGGTCCTCGGCTTGCATTTATGCAGACAGCCGATGCCAATAAAATTGCAGAAACACTCGTTGCCTTCGCAAATACTGAGGGGGGAATGATTATTATTGGTTTACAACCAGATGGTAAACCATCGTCTGCAAAGATCGAAGGGAATGATATCGATAAAGCCCTTCAAAAAGCAGATGACCTTTATAACCCGCCTGTTGTCATAGAAAAGTGGGAAGAACTTCCACTCGACATGGAAGACGAACCATCAGACGCTAAGACCGATGATGATATAAAAACATCATCAAAAGATACAGAACCGTCACCCGCCACAACGGTTAAAGATAAAATCAAGATAAACGGTGTATCTGAGGAATCTGCTGTAACCAGCAAAAAGGATAATATCGTTGAACCGGATGTGACGAGTAAAAAGGATGATCCTAAAGCTACTGCGACTATCCAGAAAACCGCTATTGCTTATGCAATCCGTGTCCCACGTAGTATCGAACTCCATGCGTTATCGGATGGACGGGTATTAATCCGCAGTGGTAAAACAAATCGTCCACTCGGTGGTCAAGAAATTTTGCGGCTCGCCAGTGCTAAAAATACAGGTGACTTTGAATCTGACGGAGTCCCCGGTGCAACGAAAGATGACTTCAGTCGGAAGATGATTGATGAATATCTTGAAAAACGGGCAGAGCGTACCAAGCGTCCTTATAATGGCAAAATTGATGATCTACTTGTCGAAATTGGCGCATTAACCCGTGATGGCAATCCAACCGTTAGCGGCATTTTATTGTTTAGCGAATATCCACAGCAATGGCTACCACAAAGTGGTGTTGTCTTCGCCAAGTTCATTGGCACAACACCCCGCGGAGAAAGCGGTCTTGCAGGATACTCGCGGCGTGAAGAACTGACAGGCCCTGTTCCTCGGCTAATCGAAGCAACATGGAATCTCGTCTGGAGTGAGATGGCAGTTAGCGCGGTTGTCAAAGGATTAGAGCGTGAAGAAACCTTTGAGTATCCGCAATTCGCTGTTCGTGAGGCTCTGGTTAATGCCATTTGTCACCGTGATTATCGCTTGCGTGGACGGCGCATTGAAGTTCGTATGTTCTCGGATCGCCTTGAAGTTATCTCTCCGGGTGGTTTACCCGGGTTTATCACTGTCGAAAACATCAAAGACGAACATTTCTCACGAAATCCGCGGTTGGTTAATGGATTGTTCCAATGGGGCTATATCGAGGAATTAGGTTTGGGTATTGATCGCATGATGGAAGTGATGGAACAAGCAGGTCACCAACCGCCAAAATTCGATGCACGTCCTTATAGCTTTGCTGTTACCTTGCATAATGAGCGCAAAAAGCCGAAGCCGCCCGAATGGACACGTAATACAAACCATCGTCAAGCTCGCGCCCTGCAATATATTCGTGAAAGCGGATCAATCACCAATCGAGAATACCGCACACTAATTCAAGGTGTGTCCGCAGAAACGTTGCGCCTTGATTTAGCAGATATGGTCGAAAAAGGTATTCTCATCAAAGTTGGATCGAAAAAGGGTACTTACTACATACTAAAATAGGCAAAGATTTTATGGGATTCATTATTCCAGCAATATTATATGCACTCGCCAGTATGATTATCTTAATCGTATTTTTTCGCATACCTCGGCGAGAACAATCCTTGTTTCGCGGGGTAATCGCAACCAGTGTATTGGTTTGTAGTTTAAGCCTGAGTTTTGTTCTTCCTGATGATTGGCAATTGCTAACATTCATTAATCGCAGTTTTATTGCCAGTATCTTTGCTATTGGGACGACAATTAGTGTTGGATATATTTTGTTTACATATGTGAGCCATCATCCACGTAAACAGCAGTTAAGAACTGCGTGGTTTATAGGGTCAGTCATTTGGTTAATGGGAACTGGTGTTAGCGCAATTGTTTCCAGCAATATGCTGGAAAGCGCATCATCCATCATTCCGAACCAATCAATACCTATGTTTGTGGGACTGATAGGAATCGGGCTATTGGGCGGCGCAATGATCTTGGTATTGTTATGGGATTATTATCGCGTCACCTTGCCGGAACTGGCAAATCGGTCTGCTTATTGGGTATTTGTGACTGTATTCTGTAGCGCAGGGATTGCATTAGTCCTTAGTAACTTGCCTTCTCTTATTATACCGGGGCTAACGCTCACCTTCATTACATTACTGGGTATTCTTTATGGTTATACAACAACTCGGTTTTTGGATGTCCGATTAGCTTTTATTATATCTGTTCGTAACCTCGCCTTAATTACTTTACTGACAATATGTATTCTTGTCCCAACGTATTTAGTTGATCGTCTAAACCTTGTACAAGGTTTATCAGGCGTTTTAACCATTATTGGGATGGCGACCATCGTTGCTGTGATTTGCTTACCGCTTCTGCAACTGATTCGAGACATATACAAGAAGCTAACAGCAACAACACAAACCAATTTATCAACTGCCATTGCTGCGTATAGTCGGGAAGTCTCGTTATCCACGCGATTAGATGAGGTTGTAACGGCAACAACTACAACACTTAATCGTGTTTTAAATATCAAGCGCTCAGGTTTAATCCTGATTAGTAGCACCTTCCGCAAAGAAAATGCAGTTGAGTTTGTTGTTTTAAGCGGTGCGCCAAATACTTCAGGAAGTAGTCAAGTTGAGTATATTTCTACAGATAGTCCAATCTATCACGCTTTCACCAAATATAGACGGGCTCTTACTCAATATGACATCGACTTTGATCCACAATATGCGTCAATTTCACCTAGAGAACGCCAATTTTTTCAGTCGCTCTATTTACGAGCTTATGCACCGATTGTTACAGAAAATAACCTTATCGGGATAATCGGGTGTGGACCGAAATTAGATGATACTGTCTATACAGATGATGAACTCGAATTATTAACTGTGATTGGGCAACAAATTGGGACTGCGCTACGGAGTGCGCGTCTAATTGATGATTTGCGCCACTTGAATACCAGTATGCAGTCGTTGAATTCGCAACTACAAACTGCTAAACAAGACCTCGAAAAATTAGATAGTATCAAAACCGACTTCGTCACAATAGCCAGCCACGAACTCCGTACACCATTAGCGCAAGTCAGAGGATATACAGATATTATTGATAGCCTCAACGATCAAGGCATCCTCGAACAAAAACAAACAAAGACACTCGCCAATAATCTGCGTCGAGCCACTGAGCGAATCGAAGAATTGATTTCTGCGATGATGGATGTTAGTCAACTGGATGTCAATGCGATGGATTTACATTTTGTGCGTACAAAACCGGAGACAATTATTAAGCTCGCACTTGATCCACTCCGCGATGCCATCGAACAACGCAAACTCAAAGTGGAGTACAAAGACCTGTCAGATTTACCCGCAATCCAAGCCGATATGCAACGAATGGTTCAAGCCGTAAGTAACATCATCGTCAACGCGATTAAATTCACCCCTGATAGTGGCAGTATCATGATTACTGGTAAAACGGAAACCCAACATAATGGCGACTTCATCGTATTAACCATCAAAGATACAGGGGTAGGGATTCATAAGCATGATCTAGAGCTTATTTTCCAGAAATTCTATCGAGGTTTTGACCCTCAACTTCATTCTACTGGGACATATAAATTTATGGGGGCAGGTCCGGGACTAGGGACAACTATTGCTAAAGGGATTATCGAAGGACATGGGGGTAAAGTTTGGGCAGAAAGCACGGGACATGATATGAAGACCTTACCCGGTGCGACCTTTTATATTTCAATGCCTGTTAATCCACCCGAAGATGCCCGACGTGTTCTGCCATTCGCCCCCGATAGTTCTACAGAAGCCGAGAAAACAGTAGAAGTACCTGTGCCTTCGGTCTCAACATCAGAGACACAGGTAGCGGAAAGCATCAAATCAATGGAAGCAAAAAAGCCCGCAGAGGGCTAATTTCGCTGTTTTGAATATCTTGGTATAACTGGAGTGGTAATATAACTAGCGACGTTCTTTAAGACGTGCAGCTTTACCACGACGGTCACGCAAGTAATACAGTTGTGCGCGACGAACCTTAGCACGACGAGCAATCTCGATCTTTTCAACACGTGGGCTATGGAGCAAAAATGTACGTTCTACACCAACACCATGGCTGGCAATACGACGAACAGTAAAGTTTGCTTCATTACCACCTTTACGAGCACGAATGACAATACCCTGAAAAATCTGGATACGTTCACGTGTGCCTTCAACAATGCGGACATGAACCTTGACGGTATCCCCTGTTTCGATTTGAGGATGTCCATGGTCAGCCGCCACAAGAGATTGTATGAGTTCTTGGCTCATGGCAATTTTTCCCTTCCACAAAAATACGCCCTGCGGCGTAATCATTATCTTACAAATAGAAGCGGATTATAGCATGAGTCATTGTATTATCACAAGGGGAGCATTATCGGTTATACATTCAATTCACGCGCAACCCGCAATAAGCCTGTTATTGTCTTGCTATCGGTAATTTCACCCGATGCAATCATCTCAAGAGCATCAGCAAGTGGTTTCCAATGGGCTTCCACAAATTCATCTTCATCCATCTCTAAAGTAGATTCTATAAATTCGCGCGCCCAATAAATATGAATAAACTCTGTGGTGTATCCCGGTGCAGTATGAATACCACCCATATCCACCAGTGACACAGGTTTATAACCAGTTTCCTCTTGTAATTCACGGACGGCACATGTTTCAGGGTCTTCATCCGGTTCTAATGTGCCAGCAGGGATTTCCCACATGACCTTACCAGCAGGTAAACGAAATTGTTGGACAAGCAATACATTATTGTTGTCATCCGTGACGATGACCGCAACCGCCCCTTGGTGATGGATTACTTCACGTTTGCTCATCATGCCGTTGGCTAACTCTACATCATGAACTTGAAGATGGACGATTCGCCCCTTAAATATTTCTGTTGACTGCGTAATGGTTTCTAACACGGTTACACCTCAAATAAAAAAGGACGGTAAGCACCGCCCTTTAGGATTGACATTTGTAATTCTTATGGGATTTGCAATACGGTGTTCATCGTAATGCTATTGATATTTGTAATACCGTTTAATGCTGCAATTGCATCAACTGTCGTTCCGTGCGCCTGTGCAATTTGGAACAAGGTGTCGTACTGTTGTACGGTGTATTGACGGCTACCAACTGCTGGTGCCGCACCTTGAGCAATTGCATTGGCTTGAATATCTGCCTGTGCATTACTGGTTATATCAGATTGTGCTTGTGCCGCTAAGGTATTTGTGTTCGTTGTGGTCGTTACGCTATCCGTACCTGTACCCAAAGCCGTTTGTGCTGAAGCCTGATCGACTAAAGCAGGGGTAGCTGATGGTATTGGAACAGATGTTGCTGGTGGGAAAAATCCAGTTGTCCCACAACCCGGAATTGTAATTCGTTGACCGACGAGAACAATGTTCCAATTTGTGATACCACTTGCTGTTGCCATTTCACCTACAGAAACACCATAAGCTAAGGATAATTTATAGAGTGTTTCACCTGCACGAATTTGATGGACACAATCTGCACCGGGAGCAAGTCCTTGTGCTGGAGGGAAGGTTGGTGTCGGTTGGAAGGGATCAAGTGTTGGGATTTCAGGGGTTGGTGTTTCTACACCGATTCCTTGTCGGATAGCTTCGTCGGTTGCTGCTTGTGCCGCTGATTGTGTTAGTTGACCAATCAACGCGGTGGATGTTAACGCAAAATTATCAATGGGAACTTCTGTTGAACCTTGGGCGACTGCCGTTCCACCCGGAATTGTATTCCCAACATTGACAACACCCTCTGAAGTCGCAGTCTCTTCTGCCAATAGTGGATCTGGTGTCAGTGTAGCTGTTTCTTCTATGGTTGGAGTTGCTGTAGCTGTTGGCGAACTCGTCTCCGTTGGTTTCTCAAAAACAACTGTTTCAGTTGGGGTTGCTGAAGGTTCTTCTTCTTCAACGGGTATTGGTGTAGCTGATGGAATAACTTGTGAGATTGGTTGCGAGACAACGCCTTCACCAGAATCACGAAAACACGCCGTGGTTATTAGCGTAAGCACCACACACATAATCAGTAAATGATAACGTTTCCATTGTTTAGACATCAATCAGCTTCTCCTACAGATAGCCCGTTAAATGACAAATTGAACGTGTATATCTATTATACTGAAAGGATACCAGAATAGACAAACACATTTCAGCACTTTTATTCTTTAAGTAGTGGAATCTTAACTTCAACTTCCAAACCGGGAGTCGGTAAGCTAACAAAGTTCAGTTCACCACCATACAATTTTACCAGTAGTTTGACAATTGCCAAACCGAGCCCCATGCCTTGTTGCTCAAAGAACCAGCGTTGGAACTGCATATATGCCCCAATGGAATTAAGATCTTCACGGGTCATACCACGCCCTTCGTCTTTAACACGAAATATATAATGGGTATCATCAACTTGGGTTGTAACTGTAACGACTTCTCCCGCATCTGTAAATTTGAAGGCGTTATCAACCAATTCTTCAACAATTTTATTAAAATGAATATCAAGCATACGAATTGCAGGTGCATCTACATAGTCGGTCACAAGGTCATCGTGTCGATCATAATGCTCTGTGCGATTATGCACATTCATCTCAACCATGCCCAACGGAAATTCCATCCGTGCCTCATCCATATTAATAACTGTCTCGTTGCCACTATGAGCCACTTCCAACCGTGCGTAAAACAAATAATTTTCCACCAAACGGTATAATCGGTGTGCGGCAACATTGATATGCTGAGACCAATCAGTAATCAAATCAGGTTTAAGGGTTTGCGATTCCACCATGAGCATCTCGGAAAAGCCAATAATTGTATTCAATGGGGTACGCAGTTCATGCGGAAGTGCCGTCATGATATTTTCTGCCATCGCATCAATACGTTTTGTAGCAGCTTTTTCAAGTTCTTCGATTTTTTCAAGGCGAACCCGAATACTATCGAGCAATTCATTTACACGAAATGGTTTCGTTAAATAATCATCTGCTCCCATGACCATCCCATGACGCATATCAACGCGATCAGTTTTTGCTGTTAAAAAAATAAAAGGGATTGTTGCAGTATCAGGTGTGGATCGCAAATTTTGTAACACACCGTAGCCATCTAATTCGGGCATCATAATATCGCACACAATTAAGTCAGGGTAAAATTCACGAGCACGCCTTACACCTTCGATACCATTCTCCGCACCTTCTGCGTCGTAACCTTCAAGTGAAAGCATCTCAACCACATCATCTCGTAAATCTTTTGCATCTTCAATAACAAGTACTTTAGTCACTACAACCATCCCCTGATACTTGAGTCTACTCGTTTTTACTATAATAACAGCAAAATTGAAATTCTTACACAAAGCTTTTGAAGCACTGAACTAAATTACACGAACACTAATGAGTATTAATATAATAATTCCAGTGAGAATACGATAATACCCAAAAACGATAAAACTATGGCGGGAAATATATTTCAACAACCAATCAATCGAAAACCATGCAAATATCCCCGAAAATATAGCCCCTACAATCAACAATATCAAGGCATCACCCTGTAATTCATCTAAAGATGACACGAGCTTGTATATAGTTGCCCCTCCCAATGTCGGAATCGCCAGAAAAAACGAGAATTCTGTAGCAATCCTTCGGTTCATACCAGACAGCATCCCTCCAATGATTGATGTACCAGAGCGTGACATGCCGGGGATTAGTGCCAATACCTGTAATAAACCAACTGTAATTGCTTGACGCAATGTTACATCCATAATATCTGTTTCATCAGGTTTTTCCGCAAATTCACGAATTTGTGGCAAACGCTCGACAACAAGAAATCCAATTCCCCCAATTATCAGCGAAATAGCCACGACCAAGGGCGAAAATAACACCGCCTCGATCTGGTCATCAAATAGCAAACCTAGAGTCGCCGCAGGAATAAATGCCACAAAAATTAGTATCCAGAAGCGACGGATTTTCATATCAGTGCGCACCGCACGCACGTGCGTCATAAATGTCATTCGATAATAAAATATCACTGCAACCACTGCCCCAATTTGAATGAATATTTCAAAGACTGGCCCAATTGCATCAAAATTTAACAAAGCTGTCCCAACAATCAGATGCCCTGTTGATGAAATTGGCAAAAACTCGGTTACCCCTTCAATCAATGATAGAATGATTACCTTAATGATATTTTCCATACAACCCTCTAAGCAACTACAAATTATTAAACACCTCATTCTAACTGAAAACTTTTTGAATTAGTATTGACGCAATTTGAATTTTTACTGTTTCTCAGTATAATTTGCGATCCACAAATAGGGCTAAAAGGGGATGTCTGCTTTGGATGCAAAACAACTGAATGATGAAGGTCGTAAATTGTGGAATCAAAAAGCAAAATTCTGGGATGAATTGCACGGGGATGATGGCAATAGTTTTCATCGAACATTAATCAGCCCGTCAGTGGAACGATTACTAAATTTACAATCAGGTGAGCGAGCATTAGATATTGGTTGTGGAAATGGTGTATTAGCCCGACGCTTAGCTGAACTGGGTGGTCAAGTCACTGCCTGTGACTTTAGTTCAGAATTGATTGCATTGGCAAAAGATAGAGGACAGTCAACAGGGACACCCATAACCTATCATGTTATTGATGCAACAGATGAAAAATCTCTATTAGAACTCGGTAAAAAACAATATAATGCCATTACCTGCACAATGGCAATCATGGACATGCCGACACTAAGCCCAATGTTCCGTGCGATTCGACAATTACTCACTGATAATGGTCGGTTTGTTTTCTCTACGATGCACCCCGCATTTAATTCTAATAACCCTATATTTGTACAAGAACGAGGCGATTCAAACGGTGTGTTGTATACACAATATGCTGTGAAAATCACAACATATATCGACCAACCCCCAACCAAAGGAGCAGGCGCACCCAACGAACCCAACCCTCACTATTATTATCATCGCCCTTTGCATGAGTTGCTCGGATTGGCATTTGAAGCAGGGCTTGTACTTGACGGGCTTGAAGAACCTGCTTTTCCGAAAGATTCCTCGACGACATCCGACCGCCTAACATGGGAAAAATTATGGCAGATACCACCCGTGTTAACCGGACGTTTTCGTATTGGTTGATATAACTCTTACGACTTAAATTGTTGGATTTTGAGATGATAGAATGGCAGACTTAAACGTACCACCTGCATGCGTATTGAGCAAATTAAGTAAGTCATTCACTGCATTCTGAATATCGGCTTGTGCATTGTCGTGATGCGCCTCAACTGTGATGACTGCCTGTGTCGTTGCTTCATTGGCAGCACTGGTGGCACTTTGTCGCCAACACCATCGTCTTGCAATCACCATTTTCTTCTCATCTGAAAAAATCACTTCACCCACTTCGGGATATAAAATTTCATTACTGCCTAGCTCAGTGAAATTTTCTGTGCCCTCAGAATAATGAACCGTAATTACCCCCTCAATTTCACGGGTATCGAAGATCGCCACAGGTAGCCCATAACGAATACTGACTAGGTTCCCAATATCTACTAATGTATTGATTATCGGAATATCTCCCTTTTTGGTCAAACGACGAAGCAAAGCCTCAGCAGCACTCCGATATTGAGTAGGAGAAACCCCAAAGGCACTGATTGCTCTGCGCCAAGCACCTAGTGATTCAAGTTCGCTTAAGGGTGTATCACCGATTCGTTTTTTTACAGTCTCTTGTTCGGCAAGATATAGATGACGTAGAGCATCTGATGTCGGTTGATTAGACATCCCATGCGCGATAATAGCGCCGCCAATGATTTGCGAGTAATTTTCAATTATCTGTGGACTATATTGAAAAGTTGTCACATTACGTCCTATATCTGTTGGATTGCGGGTAGAATGTCTTGGGCTTCCTTATTGTCTAAGCGTCGTATAGCCCATAACCAGATCACTAATGATGGCACAGAACAGAAGGCAGTCCCGATTACAATAAGATGGACATTCTGACTACCGACGGCATCAATCATGAGCCCAACCATTATCGCGCTAATCCCTTGCACAAATTCAAAACCTGCATAGTCTAGTGAGAACATTCGCCCAAGATATTCGTCAGGAACAATTTTTTGGATGATGATCGAGCTATATGTCCAATTGACTGAACCACCCATTGCCCTCAGCATAACCGCGAATATTGCAAATTCCAATGACGGGGCAAGCCCCCAAAACATCCAACCAAAGATAACCATGATAAAGCCAACAGCTACTAAATGGCGTAACGTCCTTACTGTACCGTCACTAAAGCGATTGACAAATAGGGGACCAATAATTGACCCAATGCCAAATGCTGCCCAGAGAATCGCCATTGATGTTGTGCCTTGCTCACCAATCGCAAATAATTGTGTCCCATAGATTATCAGCACCGCATCTACACTACCAATACTGAGACCTGTTTTAATAAAGATAGCCGCTGCGATAGCAGGGTGCTTTAATAAATAGCGGATACCATCTATGAAAGTACGCTGAGATATATCCTGAGTAATTCGTTCTTCTTGCCCAATATCTGATCGAGGTTTTTCGGGAACAACAAGCGTGACAACAATGCCGGCTGATGCAAGAAATGTTAGAGCATCTATGATTAGCGCGGCTTGAATCCCTAAGAATTGAGCAACGATTCCTCCGATAATCGCACCGATTGCTAACATAGCAGACCACGTGATGCTACTCAACGTATTACCAAGCACAAGCTGATCTCGGTAGAGGACGCTTGGCATAAGGGCGTTTCGGGCAGGTTCGAAAATGGACGAAATTAGGAATTGAATTACTGTGAATACATAAATTAATGGGAGATACTCACGACCTTGTGTTGCGAATAGCAATCCTATGACTGCCAGTGACCGTAGTACATCGCTGATAATCAATAAACGTTTACGATCAAAACGGTCTGCGAGTACACCTGCCCACGGACGCATCAACAAAGGGGGAATCAGGCGGGCAATCAGATAACCGCTAACGGCAAGACCCTGATAACTTGTCCCATCGGTATAAACCACAATCAATGCTGAAATGACGATAGTATTAAACCAGTCTCCTAGCAAGCTTACAACCTGCGCCGCCCAGAGTTTTGTGAAGTCCGGATTGCTACGTAGTAGTCGAATATAATCCATTTAATTTCCTTTAGTGTAGTGGGCATAGTGTACCGAAATTAGAGGGAGGATGCACAGTGTAAGTTATGTGTGATTGTCATTTTGATTGAAAATTATTCAGGATGTATCAATGAGTAATTAACAAGCTTGCTGGTTAGGGATTGGGGGAGAAATATATCTCCTCATGACGTAAATTATTTTGTCTGGATCAGGTTGTTTGTTTTGATACTAAAGTCCAAGTTTCTCCCGAAGTATCTTATATTGTTCATCGCCATTTAACACATCAATCAGCATTTGGCGTATATAAGGAGAGGCGTTTTTAAATGCTTTTTTGCAGGATCTTTCTGCACGAGCTAGCATATCTCGACGAGCGAAGATGAGTCCCAAATTAAATAATATGGTTGCATCGTCAGGGATATGATATAAGGCATCTTTAAAATCTTTTTCAGCATCTTTTAAATTATCAAGTTTCATGTGTACCTGCCCACGTGCAACATGGATTTGCGCCATTGTGTTGCGGCTCACAGGTGACAATAAATCAGGAAATACAGTTTCCAAGTGGGCTTGGGCGAGGTTAAGTGCAACGAGTGCTTCTGTCGGATTATTTTTTAGGGTATGAATATCTGCTTGACGCATGAACCATCGCCAAGTTTGTGGTGCATTCTGTAACAAATCAAGAACTTCATCATATCGCTTTTTATGGGTTAATAAGTCGACAAGACGCTCCAAAATACGTTCTCCATCAGGCGATAAATGATGAGCCTCTTGCATCGCTTTTATTGATTCGTCAATTTGGTTCATCCGCTCATATATAACTGACTGCTGTACATAATCATCCGCAGAACCATCAGATAGTTGCTGGAGATCAGTGAGTGCGGCTTGGAAGTGTTCAGGTTTGTCAAGGCGCAACAATACCGACACCCGCAGGCGACGTGCGTTGTTATCATTTGGTTCTACGACTAGTTGCTTATTAAGTGCATCAAGCGCATCAGACAATTCACCGGTTTTGATAAAAACTTCTGCAAGTTGCATAGGCGTATATGACATTAGAAATCCTCAGAAAATGTTGATAGTGGCAAAATTGGCAGATTGATATAAAAGGTTGTTCCCTCATTTACTTTGCTAGCGACATGAATTGTCCCCTTATGGGCTTCAATAATTTCCCGAGCAATGCTCAATCCTAGCCCAGCTCCTTTGCTATCGTCTGTCGCTTGATAAAAGGGTTGAAAGAGGTAAGGTAAATGCTTAGCATCAATGCCAATGCCAGTGTCACGGATACTAATAATGACTGTCGAGGTACTTCCCAAGACTTCTTGATGGAGCGTAACCGTAATTACTCCTTCTTTCGGTGTATAATTAATTGCATTATTAATGAGATTAGTCACCACTTGACGTAATCGAGATATATCGCCCGTCATGGTGATAGGAGATTCATCCCACACAGGGATTAATCGGAGATCTTTTCGACTTGCTTCAGGTTGTTGTGTCTCGACAACAATTGACATCAAATCTTGTAAGACGAATTCTTGTATGTCTAGTCGAATAATACCTCGTTCAAACCGTGATTGATCAAATAGGTTATCTACAAGCGATTGCATCCAATCTGTCGCGGATTCTGCAATGGTGAGATGTTCTAATATATGCTCTGGTTTGTGTCTCATCAAAAATAGACGTGTCTTAATATTGGTAATCGGGGTACGCAACTCATGAGCCGCGTTAGCGATAAACCTTGCTTTCTGCTCTTCAAGCTGTTTCTGCAAACTAATATTTCGGAGAACTGTCACGATCCCAACTCGTTTATTATCAATGTCTTTGACTTCGGTTCGCGTCAAACTAGCTCTAAATTCTGTTCCATCAGCACATGTGATCATTGATTCACTTTGCCAGAAATGATTAACATTCAAGTGCCGTTCAATATCATGCCACAATTTGTTGCGGTCAATATTACTACTGTTGATCTGATCAAAAACCCGTCCGCTTAACCACTCCTCTGTAGAATACCCTGTCATTTCTGCTAATGCATTATTGATATATGTTGGTTGATGCTGATCGTCAGTATAATATACACCATCGCGCATGGCATCTAAAATTGCTCGTAATTGAGAGCGCTCCAGTTGTAATAAGCTACGTTCGTTCTCTAATTCGAGGGTACGTTCTTGAACTCTTGATTCGAGTTCGACTGTATATCCTTGTATTTGTTCAACAAGTTGTGCGTTTCTTAATGCAATTGCCGCTTGATGCGAGAACACAATCAAGCGATTGACATGTTCTTGTGTAAAGGTATTTTTATGTTTGCTATCAAGGTTGATGAGAGCTAGGACATCATCCTTGATAAAGATCGGTAAACCAATATGTGATTGTATCCACGCGGTTTCATCAAATTGTATCCAAATATCGGAATCGGATGTATCATGGATAAGTACTGGTTGTAGTAACTCAATCAATTTCTTTTTGACCTTACTACCACTAAAATCTAGTTGAACCCCTGCAAGTGACCCACCGAAATTCTCAAATCCCCGATCCTTTATAACAGTGCCAACTGATCCATCAGCACTTAGTGCAATAATGCTTGAGGTATCATGAACTGTAATGACCTGCTCGATTGCTCGCATAATTGTGTCGAATAAATCATCTGTGTTCAATTGCTGATTTAGCGTAATTGCTGTATCGCGTATTGTTTCTGCAAATATACGCTGTTCACGCTCAGCAGATTCGGCTCGTTTACGCTCTTGGATTTCAACTTCTAATAATCGTAGGTGTTCGGAATTTTGGAGAGCAATGGCAGTTTGGTCAGCCAATAGTCCCATGGCGCGCAACTCATCATCAGTAAATTGGTGAGGGGTAAAATAAGAAATATTCATTACTCCCCGCACGACACCTTTGACTTTAAGCGGGATACTAGCAATTGCACCCTCAATCTTGTTGTTGTATTTCTCATCTTGATTCATGCTATTGACGACTGACATGTTACCAGTCCGTGCAACCGTATAGGTCAATCCAGTTGGGCGAATTGGCATATAGGGGTGATCTTGATAGGTATCATCCCAGATTGCGATACCAAAATGCAACGTTTCCCCATCATAGAGAAATAAATTAGCACATTCTGCACCAACAAGTCTGAGAGCAAAATCAGCCGTCACTTTAAAGATCTCAGTAAGATCGAATGTCGCATTGAGTTGAAGACTAGCTTCACGGAGTAGTTCTAATTCGGCACTCCGTTTGTGTAACTGTTGTTGGGTAAGCTTGTGTTCCACGAGTTCTTGCTGTGCTTGTTGATACAGGCGTGCATTTTGAAGAGCAATACTCACTTGATTAGCGAAAGTCTGTGCGAGTTTAGCATGTTCTAGTGTGTATTTGTTCGGCTCTGAGTTATCTATATTGATAATGCCGATGACCACATTGTCTTGAATAATTGGAACTTTAATATTGGAACGGACCCATCCAACATCCCCAAGTGCCATCCATGGTTCATGTTTGTGCGTATCGGCGATGATAAATGGTTGCTTAGACTCGTGCACAAGTGGCATATCTTTGATTTGATTGATCGGGAGCACTTTAGGAAGTGCTTTATGGTATCCTCGTTGCCGCACAATTTTGAAGAGGTCCCCCTCAATTAACATAATATTTGATGCATCATGTTCGACAACTAATTTCATTGAAATGAGCACTCTATCAAGGACATCATCAATATCAAGAGTACTACTCATGGCTGTGATACTATCTTGCAGAGCTTCTGCTAAAATACGTTGTTGGTATTCCGCTTGATAGAGACGGGCATTTTGTAATGCAATGCTGGTTTGATTTGCAAAAGTTTGCAATAGTTCAGCATGTTCCATCGTAAATTTGTTCGGCTCAACACTATCCAATAGCAAAATACCAATGACTTTATTATCATAAATAATCGGAATTTTGATATTCGAGCGTACCCAATGGACTTCACCATGGATACCCCGATGACCATCCCACATATCATATGACGCTGTATCAGCTATAATTATTGGCTTCTTGGAGTCATATACAATAGGAATATCTGGGATTGAATCCAATGGGATTGTATTCGGTAACTGGGACGGGTAGCCACGTTGTCTTACAATCGTAAGTGTTTTGTCCTCTAAAAGCATAATATTGGCAGCATCATGTTCAACCGTGAGCTTCATTGCATCCAAAACAGCATCGAGAACGTCATCAATGTTAAGTGTATTATTGAGTGCGGTAATACTATCTTGTAGGGCTTCGGCAAGAATACGTTGCCGCCGTTCAGATTCTTCGGTTTGTTGGCGAATAATGATCTCTTGCTGAAGTTCTGCATTAGCGCGGCGTAAATCCTCTGTGCGCTTTACAACCCGTAGCTCCATCCGATTGTGAGATTCGCGTAATAATGATTCAGCTTGTTTGAGCTGGGTAATATCTTGATTGATTCCCACCAATCCTACGACATTGCCTTTATCATCACGAAATGGAATTTTTGTACGCATCATCCAGTACTCTTTACCAGAATCGGTAACAACCAGTTCTTCTAGAGAATACATTTCACCAGACTTCATCAATGCTTGCTCTTCGTCATAATGGGCTTGAGCAATATCTTTGTCTATGATGAAATCGAGGTCAGATTTACCAACAATTGGTTGTTCCGGAATCTTAAAGTAAGGGAATCGGTTGCTTAATACAAATTTACTCTGGCGATCTTTAACATAAATCGTCAGCGGGATACTATCAATAATCGTTCGGAGTAAATTGCGCTCTTCAGCCAATTGAGCTTCTATTTGCTGGCGTTTTGTAATTTGTGCAGTCAGTTCTTCATTTGCTTTGGCAAATTCCGCAGTCCGTTCTGCAACCCGAGCCTCTAAATCTTCTGTGTATTGTTGACTTGCTTCATAGAGCCGTGCATTTTCAATTGCAATAGCGGCTTGGTCAGCAAATGCTTGCAACCGTCGACGGTGTTTGTGGGTAAAGTAGTGGGGCTCTCTACCATCTAAATTAATGTATCCAATGGTTTCGCCCTTAGAATTAATTGGCGCGCCTAAATATGATTTTGCCCATATTGAATCATACTTTACCCACCGAGGATCATTTGCGATGTCCGAGATTATAAGTGCCTGTTGTGTCTCTCGCATATGGCGTAAGGTAAATGTTGATGGGATGTATAACTCGAATACATACTGTGTTGGATTATCGTAGCCATGTAGTCGGTGTATCTTCGCTATATCATTTTCGATCAACATGATGTTGATACTTTTACTATCGACGACTTTTGTAGCAGTAGATAGCATAACATCGAGTACATCGTTTAAAGTTAAAGCACTAGCAAGCTGCGAGATACTTTCACTGAGGGCTTCTATAAAGGAATGTTCATCTGCTTGAGCTTCCATTGCTAATTTTCGTTGTTTGATATTTCGGGCAAAACTTAACAGTACTTTTTCCCCTTGATATTCAATCAGCCGCGCGCTAATTTCGACGGGAATAGTTGTCCCATCTTTTTTATTATAAGTTTGTTCAACAATAATGTGTCCGCTGGTTGATAGTGTGCGGGCTATAATACGGGATTCCGTTTCTTGTACTGGTTGTTCTATTTTGCTAATATTGAGTTCTAGAAGTTCTGAGCGACTATATCCCAACTGCTTTTGTGCTTGTTTGTTTGCATCGATTACTCGACCTGTTTCCAAGTCCACCATGAGGATCATATCATTGGCGTTCTCAAAGAGTTGATGATAACGTTTCTCAGACTCGCTTAATGCTAATTCATTCAGTTTCACATGTGTAATATCGCGTGAAACCCAGACCACTTCATCACGTCCTTTAATCGCGTTAATGACTGCACTAAAGTAAGTCTTCCGGCCATGGATATCTAAATCATAATATACAACTTGTGAAGATTGTGTTGTGATCGCTTGGTGAATTGCATCAAGAAATAGTGTAACGGTTTCTGGTTGAAAAACATCGGCTAACTGTTTTCCAATTAGTTCATCTGGAGGGAGATAGTAATTTCCTGTATCAACGATAGGAGCTTTAAGATAAGTCCCCTTAGAATCAAATACAAATACGGGGTCGGTCATACTAGAGATGATACTTTGGTATTCTGTCTCTGTTTTGACTAGTGACTTTTCAATCAGGGCTTGATTATCCGTACTATCGCGAGTAATGGTCATATACCCTTGCAGTTCACCAGTTTCATCAACAACACAACTGCTCGTTGCGAAAGTATGTATTTTTTCACCTAGCTTGTTTGATTGAATTAATTCACCACGCCATGTCTGACCAGTGTTGAGAGCATTCATAATTTCTTCGCGGCTAGAATCCACATATTGGGTGGGCAATAAACCATATAATCGTTGTCCAATAACATGTTCGGCACGCCAACCATATAATTGTTCTGCGGATTTATTCCAATTCGTAATGATATAATCGGTGTCTGTCGACACAAAAGCATCAGGAAAATTATCAAGTAACATGGTTGTACTATGGGGATCAAATGATGCTTGTGGTTGCCTATATTCAGCAATTTGCTTTAGGCGGTGTTCTAGCAAAGTTAATGATACGGGTTTGGGGATGTAGTCCATAATGCCAGCATCAAGAGCTTGGGATAGTCGATCAGTTGATAAATCTGTTAAAAGGATCGTAACGATGCCATAAAACTCAGCCTTATCGATAAACGCCTCAAACCCA
>Ga0070728_10002919_pt1 | contig 20002 bp, 12 predicted proteins | sample tdDd471_FD_66723 | JGI IMG/M metagenome (GOLD analysis project Ga0070728, IMG submission 66723) | Marine sediment microbial communities from the Atlantic coast under amendment with organic carbon and nitrate - tdDd47.1 | ecosystem: Environmental > Aquatic > Marine > Coastal > Sediment | place... | reverse complement strand
TTTTTTTACCTTGTTTCACGTATGCTAGAATCATGTGTCATTTTCAAAACTGACACGTCATTCTAGTAATAAAAAACCAATTGTCAACCCTTTTTTTTAATATAAAATAACACAGTCCCTAATTTTTGTATAATAATATGCAAAAACTTGAAAACAATGGTGTTTTAGGCTTGCAATAAGTACAAATGGTGGTAAAACAGCGTGTCCGTTTCTAAGCTGACAATAGATATGTCGGCAAACTTCGATAAGGAAAATGATGACTGACAATCAGGATACACAAACATACAGATCCGGCTTTGTGGCAATAGTCGGCAGACCCAATGTGGGAAAATCCACTTTGCTCAATTCAATAATTGGCGAAAAAATTGCTATTACAACCCACAAACCCCAGACAACCCGCAATCGAATTCTTGGCGTGCATCATTTCGAGGATGGACAAATTGTCTACCTTGACACCCCTGGCATCCACAAGGCCAAAGCAGGTCTTAACAAATACATGCTGGAAACAGCAATACGTTCTATTGGTGATGCAGATATAGTATACTTCATGGTTGAAGTCGGCCCCAAATTTATTGATAGAAAAGACCTTGGCGAAGGCAACAAACATATTTTAAAGACTATTCGTGAATACAAAAAGCCTTGCTTTTTGATCATCAACAAGGTTGATCTGGTTGACAGACAGGAACTGTTACCCTTTATCGAGCGCATGAAAGATGCACACGATTTCGACGATATCCTGCTTATATCTGCCAGAAAGAATGATGGAGTAAAGGAACTGATCAGTACCACCATGCCCTTTATTCCAGAGGGCCCACCATACTACCCCGGCGATATGATCACAGACAGAACCATGCGTTTCTTGGCCGCCGAGATGATACGAGAAAAAACTTTGCTCAATTTGCGAGACGAAGTGCCCTACTCCATCGGAGTCAGCATCGAACGTTTTCTGGAAATGGACAAAGGCAAACGTTTTCATATAGAAGCAAATATTTATGTCGAACGCAATTCACAAAAAGGGATCGTAATCGGTCACCGTGGTCAAACCCTAAAGCAGATTGGCGAAAAAGCCAGAATCGAAATGGAAAAATATTTCGAACAGCCAGTGGGTTTGAAATTGTTTGTGAAATTGAAAAAAGACTGGACACTCAACTCCAGAGCCCTTAGCGAATTTGGATACGAATAGCAGGTATTGATGGAACCAATTACAAGACATCTGACAATCGCCCTGGTGGGTCGCCCCAATGTAGGAAAATCCACCCTCTTTAACCGGCTGGTTGGCCGTAAGCAAGCAATTGTAGACGACAAGCCCGGTGCAACCGTAGACCGTCATTATGGAAAAGGTAAATTTTACAGCTATGAATATACCATCATAGACACCGGTGGTTTCGAACCTGAAACCAGTGACAACCTGCTTGTAGCCATGCGCGAACAAAGCCTTTTGGCAATTGAAGAGGCCGATATTATCTTTGCGCTGTTTGATGGACGTGAAGGTCTGGTTCTGGCTGATGAAGAAATTGTCGGTAACCTGAGAAAAACACAAAAGCCTGTATACTATATTGTCAACAAATGTGACGGCCCCAAACAGCGCGATAACGTAGCAGATTTCTATTCTCTAGGTGTGGAGAACCTCTTTCCCCTGAGTGCAGAACATGGCGTGGATGTTGGTGAGCTTCTAACCGAGGTTGAAGAAAACCATCCCAGCGTTAAAATAGGCACCAAAAGACCTGAGAACGAATGCAGAATTGCTGTGATCGGCAAGCCCAATGTGGGTAAAAGCACACTGGTAAACAGGTTAACCGGAGATAACAGGCATGCAGTGACAGACATTCCAGGCACCACCAGAGATGCAATTGATTCCGAAATTGTCCGTGGAGAAAATCACTACAGGCTGATCGACACGGCTGGAATCCGTCGAAAAAAGAAAGTTTCCAAAGTTATCGAAAAGCGCACCATTGTCAAGTCACTTAAGGCAATGGACAGAGCCGATGTGGCACTGATAATGATTGATGCCGATGAAGGTGTTACAGAGCAAGACACCAAAATTGCCGGTTTCGCCCACGATAAAGGACTGGCCAGCATTGTTATAGTAAACAAATGGGATCTGATTGAAAAAGATACCGATACTGCCGGAACTATGGCCATAAGCATCCGCGAACGGCTTAAATTTATCCCCTACGCTCCAATTATTTTTATTTCTGCCCAAAGTGGACAGCGAGTTGAAACTATCCTGAAAAAGGTTGATCTGATTTTCAACGAGCGCAAGAAAAGAATCAAGACTCCTGAGTTAAACCGCTGGCTGGACAGAGCAATGGCCTCGAATCGTCCACCAACCAGAAAAGGTAAAACTCTCAAGATCTATTATATGGCTCAGGTAGATACAGAGCCACCCACATTCATGCTCTCAGTCAACGACCCGGATCGTCTGCACTTCTCCTACCATCGTTTTCTGGTCAACAAACTAAGAGAAGAGTTCAAGTTTGTAGGCGTTCCAATCAAGATGTTCAGCCGAAAACGTGGTAAAAATGAAGAAATGCTGGACGACGAATCAATTGAAGCTCGTAAAAAGAAATATCAGGCACGAAGAAGAGTTTTCCGTAAAAAGAAATAGTTGCATTAAGAGAAAAACTCAGTAGAATACGCTTAATAGATGGGCAATCTTTTAACGTAATTTAGGTAATCTGATGTTATCTCCGCTGTTCAGGGGACGAATACTGCTGCTCTGCTGCTGTTTTCTACTGTCTTACTCCTATGCTTCGGCAAAAAGTGTAATCCCGGCAAATCAGGAACAGGCAATACAGTCGTTTGTAACCCCTTCAAAAGTCTGGCAAAACCAACACGGCAAACTTCGGGACATTAGCATCAAAGGTACCAATATACAGGTTTCAATACACAAGAATAATTCCATCTACAACATTTCAATACACAGCAAATTAAACGACTCTCCAGAGATGCACTGTCAGACCTTTGCTGAAACATCGAAGATATTACTATGCAGCAAGCAAAATTCATCTGTCTATAGAGCATATTATAACTGGCTGAAACATAATAAACACAATCCGGAACTTGAAAAAATCTGGAAAGAATTAAAGAAACCCAAAGCAATAGTAGTTACAAATCCCAAGCCTCAAAGCAAACCACCAAGTGTTGGACAACAAATTTCCAACATGATCGACAGTGAAAGTTTCAAGTTTTTCTCCACCCGAAACAACTTCTACTTTAATGAAATTCACTACTTTCTGTTGATACCAGTAATTTTAGCATTGATTTTTATGATATTGTCTCTACAGGAAATAGATAGATACCAGCATTTCTGCACAAACAAGTGTTCTCTAGCCATTGCCATTACCACGGTACTTTTATACAGCGCGAAATGGTATCTTTTACCCCTTGAAAATCTGGTTTTGACTGACGAATGGGAAAACCTTGGGGTAATCCGCGAACTGTTCAAAACCGGCACTTTCCTGTACCGAATTGTAGATGTTAACGGGCTGCCTATTCAGTACACGACTTTAGATTACGGCCCGATGTTTCATATCTATGCATGGTTCTTTACTCTGGCTGGAATAAGTGTCCCTAATGCTGCGGCTATTGTCAACTGCAGCATGACCACCCTGCTCTTTCCGCTATTCTTTATTTTCGCACGGGTTCTGCATCCTAACCATAATCTGCGCTTCAGCTTTATAATTGCCTTTTTATTTGCGACCCTGCCAACTAATATCACATTAAGTAAAACCGCCACCACCAACCCAACATTGTTGGTTGGACTGCTTCTACTGGCGATTTTTGTAACCTCTGCCATTAAGAGGAAAAAACTAACCTACACCAATATGTTTGCTATCTGTCTGACTTCCATAACCACCTGCTATACCAGAGCTGAGGGACTGTTTATAATCGTTGGTATTGTGGGTTTTTATCTTTTAAATTTCAGTTGGCCCATAAGCAATATACTCGGCATATTCAAAAGAATAGGTCTTCCCAAAATAATACTATTTTTCTCGCTGTTCTGTTTTCTTTTTGCCCCTATGATCCTGTATTACAAAATAGTTTTTGTGGACTACCATATTGACAGCGACATTAATTATTTGAACCAGTCGCTTATTTTTCTCGGTAACTGGTTGATAAATATCCTTTCTCCCTTGCTGGTACCGGCTTCAATCCCCATATACCTCTCGCTGGCTGCCCTGATGACCATTCTTCGTTACCACAAAATGGACAGCATACACCGTGTCTACGTATTGCTACCGGGATTTGTTTACCTCTGGATCTCTCTTATTTATGCCCTGTCTAGCTTTGACGTGGTTAACGCCACTTTCTTTGGAAAGACCTATCATCTGGGGCCGATGTATCTTTTCCTTGCTGCATTTTCACTGGCGGTCTACCCGATTCTGCAAACTTATCCGCTAAAAAAACAATACAAGATTTTTGCCCTTTGTTTTGTCCTCAATATTGTCGGTCATTTGGGACAAATGCACACCGACTACTTGCCAAACGAAAAGTTTCAGGATGGACAGATTCTAAAGCTGGCCTCCGAGGAGCTTGAAACAAATGCAATTATCCTAACCGATCCGACCTTTGCCACTATGGTGCGCTTCACTGCCAATCGTGACAGCTCAGACCTGAGTAGCCACCTGATAAACGAACTCAATGGTCGCCCCCTTTATTATTTCAAGTCATCCTGTGAAGACAGCAAACACATTGAAAACTATCTTTCCAACAACTCTAAAACACTGGAAAAGACCAAATATAAAAGCCTGTTTAAAATACTGCCTAAAGCAAATCATCAACCATTAAACTGACGATATTTATCAGCAAGCTACTGCTGCTTTCTTACAAATCAGGCTTGTTGTTGTTTTTTAAATCATCGCTGGCTTTTTGCGTTGACGAAAGAGCAATTTTCGTGTAATTCTTGCACTCCCCTTAGGGAGTTTGGTTGTCGTTTTTAACTACATATTCGCACGGAGTACAGATGTCAGAGCAAATTATTTCTCTAGTTGCAAAAGAGCTTGATCTTGCTGAAAGTCTTCTTCTCAGCATTCAAAGTTTATTCGATGAAGGCAATACCATACCATTTATCGCTCGCTACCGAAAAGAACATACAGGTGGCCTGGATGAGGTTATCCTTGCGAAGATTGAAGAACGCTTTACCTACTATAAAGAACTTGCCGACCGCAAGAAGACAATCCTCACAACTATTGAAAAACAGGACAAACTAACTGACAAGCTTAAAAAGCAGATCGAAAGTTGCTTCGACAAGTACAAACTTGAAGATTTATACCTGCCCTACAAGCCCAAACGGCGCACCAGAGCGCAAATCGCCAGAGAATTGGGACTGGAACCTCTGGCCAAGCGTATCCTCAAGCAGGAAGACATTACCGGCGATCCGTACCAGTTTGCCAAAGAACTTATCGAGTCCGAAAAGCTGACAATTTCAGAACCTGAAGATGCCATCAAGGGAGCCCTTGATATTGTGGCGGAAACTATTTGCGAGAAAAGCGAGATTCGTCAGGAAATCCGAGATTTGAGTTGGCGTGAAGGTTTAATCAAAACCAGAATGCTGGTGGATAAATCCGAGTCTAGTGGTAAATTTGATGCTCTCAATAATCAGAGCGAACAGGCAAGTAATATCCCCTCCCACCGCATGCTGGCAATTTTCCGTGGAGCCAAAGAGAAAGAACTATCTTTCAGGCTGGACGTAGATAAAGACGAAGTCTATCGTCTTTTAGACGACGAAGTTATTGTCAACAATGATAGTGTCTGGAACCGCTACATGCTGGAGACCATCCGCGACGCATACGAAAGACTTCTGGCACCACAGATGGAAACAGAAATACGTACAGAGCTTAAACACAGGGCAGACGAAGTCGCCATCGAGGTTTTCGCCGAAAACCTGCGAGTGCTTTTGCTCTCGCCCCCGCTGGTCGGCAAAGCCGTACTGGCTCTTGACCCCGGTCTGAGAACCGGCTGCAAGGTTTCGATCATCGACAAAACAGGTAAATTTCTCAACAGCACCACAGCCTATCCATTGCAGCCCAAAAACGACATTGACGGAACCTTTGCCATATTTGACAAGGCTCTGGCAAAATACAACATCGAAGCTATCGCAGTGGGCAACGGCACCGGCGGCAAAGAAGCCTTCAAGGTCGCCCGAAACTTCATTAAAGAACGCAACCTCAAAGACAAATTAATTGCGGTTATGGTCAGCGAGGCCGGAGCCTCGATATATTCGGCATCCGAGATAGCCAGAGACGAGTTCCCCGATCTCGACCTGACCGTTCGTGGCTCTATCTCCATTGGCCGAAGATTGCAGGACCCGCTTGCAGAGCTGGTAAAAAGCGACCCCAAATCCATTGGGGTGGGACAATATCAGCATGACGTGGATCAGAAACTTTTGGCCAAGAAACTGGACGATGTTGTCGAGTTCTGCGTTAACGGTGTCGGCGTAGATTTGAATACGGCCTCGGCTCCACTGCTTTCCAGAGTAGCCGGGATGAATTCCCGCGTGGCCAAAAACATCGTTAACTTTCGTGTTAAAAACGGTTCGTTCGTTTCACGCAAGTCACTGCTTAAAGTTCCGATGTTTGGGGCAAAAACATTTTTACAGTCTGCCGGATTTTTACGCGTGGTAGGTGACGAGCCTTTAGATAACTCTGCGGTTCACCCTGAAAGATATGATCTGGTCAGAAAAATAGCCAAGGATCTTGATATTTCCGTACAGGAGCTGATTGGTAAGGAAGAATTGCTTAAAAAGATTGACATTCTGGCATATCAGGATGATGAGGTTGGCGAGTTCACTATCAAGGATATTATTGACGAGCTGGCCAAACCAAACCGTGACCCTCGTGAAGATTTTTCCGTACCGGAGTTCAGCGAGGACATCAACGACATCAAGGATCTTGAAGAAGGCATGACACTGCCCGGTGTTGTCTCCAATGTTGCCAAGTTCGGCGCATTTGTTGATATCGGGGTGCATCAGGATGGCCTGATTCATGTCTCTGAAATTGATTACAAGTTCATTGATGACCCGGCCAAAGTTTTGAAAGTTGGGGATAAGGTAACGGTAAGAGTTATCGAAATTGATGCAGCCAGAAAACGCATCAGCCTTTCCAGAAAGCAGGCCATGGAGCCTCCCAAGTATCACACTCCCGATCATCAGCCCAGACAGGGGAAACCGGAAAGCAATTCCAGACCGCCACAAAGGCGCAAACCAAACCGTTCCAAACAGCCCAACAAGCAACAGAATACCAAACCCCAGAAAAAGCAGGACGAGATTTCCTCCGGCAGATTCGGTGCAGCCCTGTTTGCAGCTTTGAAAAATGATGACGACAAATAATCAGCCAAGATAATTATAGATCTGATATAAATCACTCGGTGTCTTTATGTGAATAAAGGCACCGAAATTTTTATACAAATCCCGATCCTCATCACGATCATCCACCGCTATCGCACATTCAGGTTTGATACTGTTTTGAGTAAGAAATCGTTTGATATGAGCCGATTTGCCATGTTCGGCAGAACCTAATTTAACATTCGGTACACCCTGAATTTTGCCATTAATCTGTTGAATATCGTTGGCAATGATTTTAACTCTGTCCTCGTCCAGACCCGCCATTTTAATGGTCTTGCGAGCTACCGACACAAAACCGGAGGACAAAATCATCATTCGAATTTGTGCAGATCCATTGTTGTTATAGCTGGCAACTTTCTGCAAAACTTCAATAGCCTCGGCAGTGGGTTCTATACTGTCAATCAAGTCACAAACCTCGTTATAATCTCTGTCTTCCCATAAAGATGAATCTTTTCTGCACCAGGTGTCATAATCAAATTCACCTTTAAAGAACTGATCGTGATAAACCACAGCCCTCTCCCACACACCATAATGCTGGTGTACCATTTTCCATGGACTAACAATATTGGTCAGGGTTCCGTCAAGATCAAAAACTATTGCTTTGGTTGTAAATTCACTCATGTTGTTTTCCAAAAAAAAAGATGGGCAATATTTCATGCCCATCTTGGATGTTGCTTAAGCAATGCTATTGCTATTCGAAATCACTATGCTGTTTGTATTCTTCAGGTGGAACGGCAAAGTCGTCATCGTTGAAATAGTCACAAGTAGATGTTGCCAGACATTCGTCATCCACCAGAATATTACCGCGACACTGGAAGTATCTGCCGATCATGTTGATCATATGCTGATCGATATCGTACTCTTTATAAGGACATGGAGTTACGAAACCGTGAACGCCTTCTTTTTCCAGATACGGGATACGCATGGCGGTAATACCGTAAGGATTTGTCCAGACACCCTGCATGGTATTTTCGTCACCCTCAAATGCCGGACGACGATCATAACTGCTTTCGGTAGCTTCCCAGGCACGGGATTCGATGGTAGCTCTCATCGGAACTGAAGGAGAGGGTGCGCTGAGGTTTTCGCCATCCAGACCGTTATCCAGATTGTCTGCATCAAAGTTCAATGCGCGGGGCTCACTCATGCAGGCATTGTCGAAATAGTGCAGCTCATCAATTGCTTCCAAAACTTTACCCTTAATCAGCATATCATTTTCAGAATAGCTACCACTCTCGCAGAAAGTGTTGTTCCATTCGTCTCTGGATTTGTAAAGTTCAAGAATACCGGTAGTACGAGCCAGGGCGACTTCGGTGGCAATCGGTACATTCATATCACCACTGGTTGGAATAACCAGCATGTTTGCATGGCGTTCCCAGTTTTCTGCTCCGGCTTTGGCTTCCAGTTCTTTACGATATTCAATCAGCTTTGCATCAATCGGCACATCGCTGAAATCCATCGGACGTTCGAACATATGTCGTGACCATGGAGCAGGATCGGCAGGTTCGAGAATCATAGAGGAAATACCCATCATGCGTCTGAAATCAGGAGTCTGGCGTTTTTTACCGAGACCGTCGCGAGGTGCAACCAGTCTGTCACCAGGTTTGTAGAAGAAACCCTGATAGAATCCACCGGGAAGCATTCCGCCTTTTTCAACACCGGTATTCTGCGCCCATCTGTCAATGGTATCAAATGTTACCCATTCCATTTCCCCGGCTTCATTCTCTTCAAGTCTGCGGACTTCGATACGAAGCACATCGCCAACTTTAGAGGCATCCGGGAAATAGATTTCGTCATATCTGCTTTTTTCCAGATCGGTCATTTCAGCAAATTCTTCAGCGGTCGGTTCGTAGAAAGTAACTTCACCATCACGCGGTGGAGTAATTTCGACAGTACCTTTGTAGTACCAGTCATCCGGCATTCCCATGTGATGACGTTTTTCAACACCGTCCATGGCATCGGCTGCAAAACCTGTACGGCAAATCAGATCTTCACTAAGGGTGCAATGCCATTCATCGCCGGAAACTTCGTTGATAATTACCACTCTGTTACCAGGAACGATAGTAAGGTCTTTGTTGGTGCGGGCAAAATCTCTCATGTAGTAATCATGCACGCCATCATTGGTTCCCCACCAGCGTGTGTTATCTGGAACGATAAAACCAAAGGAAATCTGGTTTGAATCAGGTACCGGCTGTGCATAGACAAAGGGGCCCATGAAGGCCAGAAATACGGCCTGGATAACGCCTTCCTGAATGGTTCTGAGACCGACGTCGATCAGACCTGCACCACCGGAAACCGGGGCACCAGCCACAACAGCAGGTTCGGCTGCGGCTAAAAGAGTTGTAACAAAACCACCAAGAGACTGACCCCAGGGGTAGTAGTCCTGCAAGGCTCCACCAAAATCTGGCACACCATCATTATTGAAGTCACCGGCCCAGGGGCTTGCTTCTACGCCTTTGACAAAATGCTTGCCACTATCCTGCCAGACAGAAACGTCTTCCTCACTGTCGGCGTAAACATCGGCACCACTGGCATTGTCTGTCCATTTATAGCAACATTCCTCGGTACATTCAGACATTCCATAACATTCATCAGGAGCGTCTGCCTTGACACCAAAGTTACGCATAATGCGGATAAACTGCATGGTATCAATGACCGACTGACGAACAATATCTCTGGTATGGAAAGAATCGGCGGTCCAGAAATCACCACCGGAATCGGGCATACCATCATTATTAAGATCACGCGCACGGCCTGTGGAGATACTTGTCATGGTCGGGGTAACTTTAAGTTTATCAAGCAAACCCACCACAATGGGATCTTCAAGGAATTTAGGCGGAATAACCAAACCATGACCTACGGAATCAATACCGCAGGTGGCCATACCATATCTGGCCATCAAGCTGGCAAAGCCGATTGTTTCAAATCTGTTACCGGAATATCCGTGAGAATACACAGTAACCGGGAAAGGCTGTTTGTAGACTTCGGTTTCTCTTGGAACGGCACACCACCAGGTTACTTCATCTGTGCCGACTTTCCATCTTTTGCCATCTTCTTCATACTCAAAAGATTCATTATCATCACCGGCATATTCTTCGGTTCCAATACCATCTTTATCAACCAAAAAGTACGGCGTATCAAAACGACCGGAAACGATGTAATCCACACTGCCCAGAGTTTCCAGCATATGAGTAACGGATTCCTGAGCATGCTCCGGGCCAACCATTTCCTGTAGCAGCATAACGCCGGCAATATTGAGGATCTCTTTCAGGTTGCCAATGGGCAAGAGATACTGGTTACGTTCATCAAAAGAAGTGGTTTCTTCGTTATCTTCATCCAGAAGTGTCATCTGATCAATCTGGCTCAATACCGGCGGAAACTCATCTTCGAGGTAACTATGAGGGCCAACACCATACATACCTTTACGAATATCAATCAACTCTTTGGTAATGGACTGAGTGCTGAAGCTCCAGGTAAAGGCCACATCATCCATCGACAAGGAAATACGGCGTTGTTCGGAATCGCCTTCCATTACAAAGCCACCGGCCAAAATGGTTTCCAGAGGAGCAAGTTCTTCGGTTTGCTTAAGATGATTGATAGCATGGAAGGGGCTTCTGATGGAATCGCCCATCTCGCCGTCTTTTTCGCCACGTAAACGCTTGGTCAAAACCACGGCATAGGTTGTTTCTTCTTCCAAAGCCAGCAGAGGACGCATAACGAGAATATTGCTTTCTTTCTCGTAAAAACCAATAAGGTCTCTGGCCGGGTCATCGCCTTCGTGTATTACGTTTGGCTTGTCAAGCACGCCATCGTCATCAATGTCTTCACCGATGTCCAGAATGCCGTTGCCATTCAAATCTTCATCATGTGACTCAAACAGGAGGTTTGTGCCAGCAATATGCGGATCTGGAATGGTGTTGCCCCATTCCATATCACAATGGTTGAAATAGCCGGTTGTAATTACGTTGGGAATAAGCTCGCTATAAGGATTCTCCGGAGCATCTTCTCTTTCGGGAAGGTATCCTTTGCAAACGTTTCTTTCCGGAGTATAAATGTCGCCCAAAATCGGCTGCATCAAAACCGGGAAGTTGCCCTGTCCAACATCCAGAGGTGTTGCCATACCAAATTTGGGGCTTTCCGGGCTTATATTAACAAGGTATATGGCATCGTTGGTGGGCTCAAGATTGGCATCGTGATGTCTTTCAACGATATCCGGCAAGTATAACGGTTTATCAAATTTAACGGTTATGGGCTGAAAAGTTCCAAAACCATCAAGCTGTAAAATTTTATCTCTAAGATCAGACTCCAGTAATGTCGGAGCAATTACGCTGAAATTCAAACGTCTTCCGGTCGGGCTGTTCTCGTCAAGAACGGTAGCAAGGTTATTCGGAAAGGGAATTTCCGGCAGAGGCTTGGCGTCGAAATCAAAAACAACGGCAGGCCCTTCACCTTCGAGGCTGGCAACTGACAAACCCTGATCCAGCCCCTGACAACTTATAAGCAAAGTGGCAGCCAAGCCAATGAGAATCAAGCGCAACGGTAACAAATGCGAAATCCTGTTTTTCATAACTATCTTCCTTGTGCTCCAAACAAAAGTTATAACACGATACTTTTTGCCTCAGTCAACAGTCATAGTTTATCTGTTTTCATGGGATGCGTATGACTAAAACAACATCTTATTTACGGTTTTTTTTCAGCTATTCTTATAAGTGTAAATCCACTTCGCGCAGAGCTTAACCCAGCTTTATTAAAAAGAAAAGCTGATTTTTACTTTTTCTGAAAAAAAGAAAAAGATGCTATTTTCAAATTGACGGCACACCTTAGTCGTGATATGAGGGTACAGCTATTCTTGTGTAATGATTTGTCACCCATGTAAAGAAAAATAGGAGCTGACATGTATCGGATGAAGTTATTATCTGTTACCGGGATTATTGTATTATCATTATTTTTTAGTTTGACTGCCAATGCAGCGTTTGTTTATACACCAGAGGTTCAGCCAGTCACAGACGATGGTAATGTCCATCACAACCTTTTCAAAGGTTTCTACCGCTTTACCTACGATCAGGTATCAGATTTTGATATTGATGCCGAAGGTGATGCCAGTCTTGGAACCGAAAACACCAATCGCCCAATCAGGCATTGGGGAGAACACCGCTGGCGTTTGGCTCCCTCGCTGAACTATGGCAAACTGAAAATCAATTTCGAAGTTGACCTGCTGGCCGATCAGGCTTTTAGCGACTACGAAAACCTTGCGCCGGGCTACGACCGCTTTGACAGACGCGACAGAGGCAACCTGTACAACGCCGAAATCCGTTTCAGAGAAGCCTATGTGCAGTATCTCACTCCGATTGGTCTGCTGAAAATCGGTCATACCACCAGCAAATACGGCCTTGGAATGATTGCCAATGATGGCCGTGAAGAAGATAATCGCTGGGGTTCCAAGCATTATGGCGATGTTGTCGAACGCATTATGTTTGCAACCACGCCCTTTGCTTCACTAGGCAAAAAGGGAAGTTGGGCCGAATACCTCACTATTCTGCTGTCTGCCGATCTGGTTTACTGGGATGAAAATGCCGACCTGCTGGACGAAGACATTGCCATCAACGCCAGTTTTGGTTTGATGTATCGTGATCCCAAATATACCAATGGCATAATCTTTACCTATCGCTGGCAGGAAGATTCCGATGATGATTATTTAAAGGTCTATGCCATAAATCTTAACGGTAAAAACAAATTCGAATTTGCTCCAGGCAAAACAGATTCACAGCCCGGATTCGAAATGGTGCTTCATTTCAACTACGAATTTGTAACCATGCTAGGTAAAACCAACCGCTTCCAGCAACTTGGTGCTGAAGACGGATTGAACCTTAAAGCCTTTGGTGCCGTGGGTCAGGTAGTTTTGGAAATGTCAAACATTGGCCTGGATATCGACTTCGAAGTCGGCTATGCCTCTGGTGACAACAACCCTTACGATGACGAATCCACTGGCTTTTACTTCGATCAGGACTTCAACGTCGGAATGATTTTCTATGACGAAATCCTGCCGATGGTTACAGCCAAAAGTGTAGAGATCCTCACCGATCCCGACAGAACAACCAGCATTCCCAAAGGGCTTGATCTGATTCCCAGCAAGGGTCGCGTAACAAATTCACTATATTTCATGCCACAATTGAGATACAAAACTCCCTTAGGCATGAAACTTGACGAAACCTTGCAGCTTTCGCTCGGAGCCGCAGTACTAACGACCCCGACCAAATTTGCCCACGCCTATTATACCTTTGAAAATGGCGGAACTCCCACCAACCATTTGGGCGGACGCACCAACAGCAACTATCTCGGAACCGAAATTTTAGCTGGCGTTTTGTTTAAATTCTGGCCCTTCAAACAACACATTGGAACCAAGTTGGGCTTCCAGTTTGCCTACTTTATGCCGGGCAGCGCCCTTGAAGATGCAACTGGCGAAATGCCGGATGCGGTCTGGAAAATCATGACCAGCGCAACCTTGCAGTGGCAATAAGGCCAGTTTAAGTTACTTCTCAAGCCTCGCTTTTAAGCGGGGCTTTTTTGTCAGGCAAGCTGAAGCAGAAAGATTTTGCACTTGAGCCTATTTCTACTGAAAACTCGATAATTCCGCCCGCCTTTTCAGTTATTAACTTATTGTTATTACTATCCTTATTTTTCAAGGAGACTGTATTGGGGCTATTTTGGACGATAATATTTTCTATTATTTCTAATGAGGCCAACTATGTAGAACGAAACTACTTCCCCCAGCTTCGTAAAACACTGATTTTACTGGACAATTAAAAATACAGAAAACTTTCTGCCCACGCTTTTATTGTTTAATTTCAGACACTTACAGAGTTTAACTACTATCGGCCATTCCAAAAATGTAGCCTGATGTAGCTTCATGTAGTCTCATGTTCTCTCCTGTGGTCTCATGTGCTCTCGTTTACTCTCATGTCAGTCGATGTATGCATAAAGTAGCTTGCTGTTGGCTCATGTGTTAGAATGTTGCTTCATTTATCTTGATGTATGTTGTACAATGCGACGCAAACGTGTTTAACTGACAGGTTGGACTTGATATCTTCCGGTGATGAAATGAAGGTTTTTTTTCATGGAAGTAGCCGGATTGTCTTTCTAGAGAGTTTTGGCAAATTATTATTTTGCGTTTAGCAATTCAATGATATTGCTTGAATATTTTTTAATAATGATTAATATGTGTGGGAACATTCAGATAGAAGGAGAAAAAAATGAAAAATTCTATGGTAACTATGTTTGTGCTGGCTCTGGCATTTTTAATTTCGTCCTGTGGTATTCCGCAGGAGCAATTTGATAAGTCTCAAAAAGATCTTACCGATTCACAAGCTGCAATGGAACTTAAAGTTAAAGAACTTAATGACTGCAACAAAAAGCTGCAAAGCTGCCAGAAAAATGCAGACGAAGCTAAAGCAGCCCTTTCAAGTCTTGGTTCAGAATATTCCAACATGGAAGAAAAGCATGCCAGCCTGGATGCCGACTACAATGCTATGGCAAAACTTTTAGCCAAAATCAAACAGGCCAACGAATTACGCCAGAAAGCCATGGACGAATTGCTCTCAAAATTCGAAAAGCTGATAAGCTCCGGCAAACTTAGCATTGGTGTGAACGATGGCAGAATGGTTATCCAGCTTCCTTCCGAAGTGCTGTTTAAAATCGGTAAAGCCAACCTTTCCAAAGAAGGAAAAACAGCCATTGCTGACGTGGCCGAAGTTTTGAAAACCATCGAAGGCCGTAAATTCCAGATTGCAGGACACACAGACAACCAGCGCGCCAAGAGCCGTGTAAACAGCAACTGGACCCTATCCTACAAACGCGCCCGCTCGGTCTTTGACCTGATGGTTAAAACCGAATTGGACGAATCTCTGCTCAGCATTGCAGCCTATGCCGAATACTCTCCAGTAGCCAGCAATGAAGACAAAGAAACCCGCAAGCTGAACCGTCGTATTGAGATTGTACTTTTACCGACCAGCGACGAATTACCACTGAAACAGCTGATGAAAATTGAAAAGATCGAAAAAAATATTGATACAAACCAGTAATATTCAATACATTCATTCACAAATTATGCAACAGTATTTTTATGGAGATTGCAATGAATAAAAAGGCTCTCACATTATTTTTCCTGCTCATCTTGGCAGCTATGCTGTTAATTTCCTGCTCCAGTAGTTCAGATGACCAACAGAATGATGGAGATGAGGAAAGCAGCGATGGAGATCGTGAAGACGAAGATGAAATGGCAGAAGCAATAGATTGCAGCAACTGTGAAGACTTCACCGGAGTCTATTGTTTTTACCAAAAAGACAGCAGCAATTGCCCCACAGAACTTCAGGCATTTATCGACAGCGATTTTTCATACTACGCCTACACCGTAAGGAAAAAAGAGGAAACGGATTGCCACTTCATCATCAGCATTCCACCGAATCTTTTGGCAGGATACCCCAGTGGCGATCTGGCTGAAGTTGCGGGATGCGACTATGAATTTATACAATTCTATGCCGGTGAGGGAGCAATAGACCCTGCCCCGCCGATTCCTTCGAATTATAATTCAAGCAATGGCGTTATGCTTTTAGGTCTTGATACATGCAATCTGACCTTTACCAAAGCAGCCTGTAGTATCGTTGTAGACGGCGATGAAGATCTTGAACAAAGCGAGCTGGACGAAGAAATTGCTCCAGAGATAGAACCGGACGAAGAGTTAGAAGCTGAACTAGAAGCCGAAACAGAGCTTGAAAATGAAGCTGAAACAGAGATAGAAGCCGAGTTGGAAACAGAGCTTGAAGATGAAGCCCAGCTTGAGCAAGAGCTTGAAGCCGAAAGCGATATTGAAGAATAAAGAGCTAAGCTATTTCAACAGATAACGAAAGTCGGGCAGCTATTTTGCCCGACTTTTTTTATGTTTATTGAATTTTTTCAATGTTTGGATCGCCCCAGTTTCGAGATGAAATATACCAACCTTAATTTGATGCAGGGCGGAACGAAGTGTAAGAGAAAAATGCTTATCTTGTTAATGCAGCCTGCAATAGTAGAGCGTTTTCCTTTTTCAACGGCACAGATTCCTTGTCTGGCAACTTCAGTAGAATCCATCATTACTTTATCACCAAGACTTTTCACTTTGTAACCAGAAGACTTGAAAAATTCTGTTTGTGTGGCACCGGGACTGAGTACCGAAACCTTGACTTTGGTTTTTCGTAACTCGTACGAAAGTGAGTTGGAAAAACTTACCACAAAAGCCTTGGAAGCAGCATAGCTGGTAAAAGTCGGCACCGGCATATAACCAACCATCGAACCGATATTGAGGATTCGACCATCATCCCGCTCCAGCATCTGGGGCAAAACCAGCCTGGTCAATTTTACCAAGGTAACAACGTTCAGGTTGATCAGCCCTTCGGTTTCAGAAACTTCCGTAGCAGTAAAATTTCCGCTGGAACCAATTCCGGCATTGTTTATCAGAACATCAATGGATAACTCTCGCCTCTCGATTTCTGCCATCAACTCTTCAGCAGCCTCAGCCTTTGCAAGATCCTGCCTAATCACTTCAACCCTGATTTTATGCGCTTTTTGAAGATCTTTTGCAGTGTCCTGAAGAATATCTTCACGTCTGGCAACCAGTATAAGATTAGCACCCTTTCGAGCCAATTCATCCGCAAAAGAGGCACCTATACCAGAGCTGGCACCTGTGATCATCACGTTTTTGTTTTTCCAGTTGTAGATTTCTGCAGCCATAAACTCGTCTCCTATCGAAGTAATTTTGCAATATAAAAAAAGTTCTAAGAGATAGATTTATAAAAGAGCACACTAATTCCATGAATTTAATAGCAATTATTATACATATTTAGTATAATAAACTAAATATATTATTAATCTTTCTACAAATTGGACAAGGTTATGAAAATAAAATCATTTGGACTAAGTGACGTGGGTCAGAAACGTCCGCACAATGAAGATTGTTTTCTGGAAAACCACAGTCTTGGTTTGTTCGTGGTTGCAGACGGAATGGGCGGTCATAAAGCGGGAGAAGTTGCCAGCCAGATTGCAGTTGATGTGATTTCTGCGGAAGTTCACAAACATCGCAAACTGATGGACACCTACAACCACGGCCCGACTCAGAATCTGAAAAGGCAAATTTTATCCAAACTGGAAGACGCGGTTATTGCAGCCTGTCAGGCAATTTATCGCACAGCAGAACAGGATGAATCCAAGCGCGGCATGGGCACCACTCTTTCAGCCATGGTTATCGTGGCACAATCTGCCTTTATTGCCCATGTAGGAGACAGCCGCATTTACATGATACGAGATGAGCGGATTCACCAGATTACCGAGGATCATACCTTAATCAACGAACAGTTGAAAAAGGGCCTGATTACCGAGGATGAAGTAGAAAACCTTTCTCAATACAAAAATGTTATTACGCGCGGTGTTGGTCTTTTGAAAAGCGTTGAAGTTGATACTTTGCACATTGAAATAGCACCGGCAGACCGGTTTTTACTATGTAGTGACGGATTGCATGAATATCTGTCGCACAGGGAGATTTTAGAAATGTTCAACCAGCAAAATCTGGAAGATTTAACCCAGGATCTGATACGAATGGCCAATGATCGTGGTGGCAAAGACAACATTACTGCCATTACCGTGGAAATTCCGGATTTGCCCCTGAGCGAGGGAAGTATTGAGGTAAACCACAAGCTGAAAACATTGCGCCAGATTCCAATGTTTGAAAAGCTTAGTTATTCCGAGCTTGTAAAGGCCCTGAACATCACCCAAATAGAGTCCCGCCCCAAAGGTGACATCATCATTCGCCAGGGCGATATGGGCGACCGGATGTACATCATTGTGCAGGGAACGGTTGACGTTATGAACGATAACGTATATCTTAATACGCTGGAACGTGGCGGTCACTTTGGCGAAATGTCACTGCTTGACAACAACCCCAGATGTGCAACGGTGAGAGCAAGCACGGATTGCAATCTGCTTATCATCGAGAGAAACGATTTCTACCACCTGATGCAGGAAGAACCACATTTGTCGGTAAAAATCCTGATGAGCTTTGTGGGTGTGTTGTCTAATCGTCTTCGTCAAACCACCAGCGCTTTTTCCGAATGGAGAAAGCAGATTACCGAGATTACGATTAACAGTTAGAATGTAAAAATGCGCTGCAAAACATGCAAATATCTTTTACTGCTTACTCTACTTTGTACCCTTTCGCTTTTTTCCTGCGCTCATAATAAAAAGGAAGTTACCATCAGGGCCGGAGGGGTTGACAACGAATTGGACGAGCTTGAAAAAGAGCTGGACAAACAGACCCTCTCTCCCTCTCGCAACATCAACCATGTTGAAGCTTCTCACTGGATTGCACTGATTCATAGTGTTAAAACTCGCTTAAAACATCAGCAACGCTTTAATACTACTACAGAAAACGAACTTTTTACGCTCAAGGTACGCCTGACACAGCTTATCAGCATGGGCATGGAACACTACCGTGTCTTTTCGCCGGAACTGGAAGCAGACCTGCACACCCTGATTAGCGAAATAGACCAGGCCATTATTTCCTACAACAACCCCAAGCAGGTTTCTGTTGTAAAAGTACCGATGTACTACCAGAAAAACAATAGCAAACAACTTAACCGTCCTTTCCGTTTTGTCTGGCCGGTTACCAAAATAGAGATCAGCTCGCCCTACGGTCAACGCCATGACCCCTTTACTGGCAGGCTTTCATTTCATGATGCGGTAGATCTGGCGGATAAATCCGGCACCCTGATCTATGCTGCGGAGCGTGGCAGAATTGCCTATGCCAACTGGAAAGGCCGAGCTGGCAACGTGATTGTAATAGACCACTTAAACGGCTACAAGACCTATTACGCCCACCTAAAGCAGTTTCTGACAGTCAAGGGCTTGTTTGTGGAACGAGGCCAGCCCATCGGACTGATGGGTTCTACCGGCAGAAGCACCGGCCCGCATGTGCACTTCAAGATTTCCTATAAAGGACAGTCACTTAACCCCGATAAATATGTTGGGGCAAATCTGCAATAGCAAGTTTGGCGTACAATCTGCTAAACTTCGCTCAAATCTTTTAAAATCGCACAGCCAATACGTTCCTTACCGATAAACCAGCCACTGCGGGCATTGTAATACATGCGCCACTCGCCGTTATATTCGACCACATGCATGGCATAAACCAGCGCGCGCTTCCAGCCGGTTTCAGGCTTTAATAGTGGCCCGCCTTCTATCAGTTGCCAGTCGTAGCCATCATTGGATTTCAAGAGGTGAATCTCGGAACGTGAATGCCCCTGAGTGTCACGATAAATTCCGTTATTGAAGGCGTACCATGGCGAGCCAGAATTTTCCGGCGGTATGACCTTCATCGAACCTGCACCCATGTTGCGAAAATATGGCTTATTCTGCGCACCTATAAGCGGATCTTTTCTTTTCAGATACGGCCCTTCGATATGGTCGGATTCCGCCACACTGATATAAAGCGGTTCGATAAAGAGACAGTCCCGAAGAAAAACCCAGCTTGCACTATAGTACAGACGGTATTTATTTTGGTATTTCACCAGACAGGGATTTCCATTGGTAGAAAGTGGCCATTTGGATTCCCATTTCAACTCTGGAGAACAGACAACG
>Ga0070728_10002918_pt1 | contig 20002 bp, 11 predicted proteins | sample tdDd471_FD_66723 | JGI IMG/M metagenome (GOLD analysis project Ga0070728, IMG submission 66723) | Marine sediment microbial communities from the Atlantic coast under amendment with organic carbon and nitrate - tdDd47.1 | ecosystem: Environmental > Aquatic > Marine > Coastal > Sediment | place... | reverse complement strand
ACCCGGGATATGAGGACGGAGAAGGGTGGTTCAACATGTTACGAACTCATCTTGGATTTGATAATTATGCCGTGCTCGCAAAATATCAACAGGAAAATTCGCCCCAGATACCTATTTTTTCCCGGCATGGTTTAGGAAACATCTGCTCGGTCCGTTGTGTGGCGTTTGATTTGCCGTAAAACAAATTAATTTCAATGTATTGGTGTGGGTGGTCGGGGCTCGGTATGGGGGGTGTTTTTGTGGGGTTTGGCCTTGCGTCAGGCTGTTTTTTTTCTGAGGTGTTCCTTGAAGGGGATGACCTTATGTGTGAGTGAGTCAAAGGGGGGATGTTGGTGTCATGCCGGGGAACGATTTCCTTCCCTTGATGCCGGGTTGGATGGGCCCTCGACGGAAGGTGTCGAGGGCCCGGAAATCACATCGCAAGAAGCGGGACGGTAACGCCCTTTTGCCCGGAAAACCATCGTGCCCCGAAGCCTGTATTTAGGGGCTGGTTATACTCCGGCTCGCCTTATGTCACGATGGCCGAGGCTTCGTCATCAAAGGGATTGATGCGCAGGGCAAAGGAGAAGAGGTAGGGGAACTCCTTGTGAAGGTGGTCCATGTAGTCGGCCCAGGAAACGGCAAGGTGGCCGTAGACCCGCTCGATGTCCCGCCCCAGGTGGGTGCGGTCGCTTTCCGGAAGGGTGTCCAGATCCGTGCGGGCTTTGAGCTCTTCTGACAGGTGAAAGGCGGAGCGCAGAACATCGGTAAATGCCTCATGCTCCAGGACGTGAGGGTTTTCCAGCAGGCGGATCATGAAGTTTGTGTGGGGTGCGATAAAATCCCGCAGAACCGTAAGATCTATCTTGGTATCGTCGATGCGGAATTTTCGGGTGTGAAGAACCCGTTTCATCTCCTCAAAGTGACGTTTGTCTGTCCAGTTCTCTTTTTCCGTCATGGTGGTGCAGATTTCTCCATGACGAAGGTCCCAGGAGTCGAAGAATCGGAGCATTTGGGTGCCGACCACGCTGAAAAAGGTGCCGATGAGCATGTTGAGCTTGTCAAGCTTCTGAAGCTTTGCCCGTTTCTCCATAAAGGAGTCGAGGATGAGGCTGACAAAGAGCACTGAGATGGGGAGAAAGGCGAGGTTGGTGAGGCCCCAGAGCACGATGTGGTTGACATCATGGTACATGGCGTAAAGAAGACCGTTTAAGGCAATGGCCAGTGCCACCAGGATCAGGCCGATTTTCGCTTCCCAGGAAAGGAGTTTCATATGGGTACCGTACAGAGTGAGTTGAGGGAAAAATGAATACGTAAAAACATGCCTCCGGCGGCCAAGGGCTGCGCCCGAGAATAATGTAAGAGGTTATCCAAGGGCCTTCATGCAGCCCGAAGGGCACTTCATGCTCTTCATGGTTTTTTAGAAAAGGCTGACCCATGACGTCAGTGGAATTCGGGTTGACTTTGGCCGGAATAACTCCGGCATGGCCGCCGGAGTCAATTTGTCTATTTCATCATTTTTGCTGGAATCACTTCGGTCCAGTAGCCGTCGGGGTCTGCCACAAAATAGATGCCCATGGCATCGTTTTCCCAGAGGTTCAGGCCCATCTCTTTGTGGCGTGTGTGCCAGGCGTCGTAGTCCTCGGTGGTGACGGCAAAGTGGATTTCATTGTCCCCTAAGTTATAGGGCTCTTTGCGGTCCTTGAGCCAGGTGAGTTCCAACTGGTGGCCGCCGGTGCCGTCTCCCAGGTAGACGAGGATAAAGCTGCCGTCCTGGGCTTCATGGCGTCGGACTTCCTGGAAGCCGAGGGCCTCGGTATAGAAGGCGAGGCTTTTGTCGAGGTCGAATACGGTAAAGTTGGTGTGTGCGATTTTCAAGGGGCCCATGGGGTTCTCCTTATCTGTTCATGTATGGCTGGGGTGTATGACAGAGCCCGGCCTTGCTGTTTTTTGTGTGGGGCTCAGTATAGCGTCGCCTTTCATTCCAGGTCAACCGGGCAGGGTGCGTGGGAATGGTTTGGTATGTTTTGCCACCGTAGGACGCCTTTGTAATCTGTTGTTTAAGGTTGATAACTGCTTGATAATCAAGGTATCATTGATGTTTCTATGACATGCTTTTCGATGATGCGTCACACATCCCATCATTTGGTATTACCCCACAAGTCGTTGTTTTGCCCCACGGTTCGGGTCCCGGGAGGTCCATGTGTATCAATGGACCGGTGGGGTGTTTCCCTTTCTTTGGTATGGGGGTGTTGGCTCGTTTTTTGTGGGGGGTTCTCCGGTATCTGCACGTTTGCGGGTGAAACAGAGGCCACCGTCTTCCCCTTTATAATACGGTTGAGATGGGAGCCTTTTGAAGGGGGTGTTTGCAAAAAAGGGGGGAGCTGGGATGGCCGGGGAAGAGGGGAAGGCAAAAACCACCATCGGGCGAAAGATCTCTGTGAAGCTCGCCGGGGTTACGGTTACGGTTCTCTTGTCCCTCACCCTGCTTCTGGTGACATTCAGCCAGAGGAGCCTGGAACATGAACTTATGGGGCGGGTAGCCCAGGTGGTCTCCCATGCCCAGTACAGCCTGGCCACAGCTCTGTGGCAGTTTAACGAAACCTATGTCTCGGATTACCTGGATTCGCTGTTTATATCGACTGACGTGATATTTGTGGAGGTGGTCGCCGAAGGTGCGGTTGTGGCGACAAAAACCAGGGAAGGTGTGGTGGGGGAGGGCTTTTCTGATTTCAGGTCTTCCCATCAATATCTCAGCGAGTCGGCCGTTATCTCGTATGGAAAACACCCCGTGGGGGTGTTCAATGTGGCCGTTTCCCGCGAGCGGATGAGCCGGGCACTTTACAATGAAACCCTGAGTGCGTTTATTCTCATGGTGAGCATGGTGGCCGCCATTATAGTGACCACCCTTTATCTTACGAGGCGCTACGTTTTTACCCCTTTGAAAAACCTTCAGGCGTCTGCGGCACGTATCGCTGAGGGGTGCCTTGACGAACCCATCGACTTGGTTTCAAGGGATGAGATCGGTGAACTCAGTCGGCACCTGGATCTGATGAGGGTAAACATTCGACGTTCCTTTGAGGAGGTTCGAAAGGCCGATGCCCTGCGCAAAGCCAAGGCGCGGCTTGAGAGAGAAATTGAGGAGCGTGGCAAGGTGGAGGCGACCCTTAAGGCATCCCTTTTTGAGAAGGAGGTCCTTCTCAAGGAGGTTCACCACCGAGTTAAGAACAATTTGCAGGTGATACAGAGCCTCTTGAGGCTCCAGGAGTCCCGCCTGGAGTCGGCGGAGTTGAAGGCCCCCTTCCTGGACAGTGAAAACCGGATTCAGGCCATGGCCCTGGTTCATGAGAGTCTCTACCGGTCCGAGAGCCTTGTGGCGGTGGATTTGGACCATTATGTACACCGGCTTTTAACCGGACTGTTTGCCTCCCATGGCGTGATGGCGGAGAGGTTTCATCGGCATGTGAACATAGCCCCTGTTCATTTGGATATGGACCAGACCATCGCCTGTGGACTTATCGTTACGGAATTGGTCTCCAACTGTTTGAAACATGCCTTTGCCGACGTTGAAGAAGGGATGGTTTCGGTTACCTTGCTGCGTGGACCGGAAGGCGGCCATGAACTTAAGGTCTGGGACAACGGTCGGGGGATGCCCATGGATGTTGAGACGAGAGACCCTGAATCCCTGGGACTGAAGTTGGTGAGGTTGCTTGTGGAGGATCAGCTTGAAGGAGAGCTGAGGGTAGAGGGCAACAAGGGGGCATGTTTCACTGTGCTGTTTTGACGCTATTGGAAATAAGGAAGTGAATAACGCCAACTCACATCCGCCAGTAAACCCGCGAACCACCAGGGATTGTAATTAAAATGTGTTTGTCAAACGTTTCAAACGTTTGGCCACCCGGCAGAGTCGACGGAGTCAATATCAAGCGGAATGGTTATGAATCGGACACTTCAAGGAGAGTTCCATGGTCGGAAAACGCCTGATGATTGTGGAGGATCAGAGAATTGTTGCCGAGGACCTGCACAGCACCCTTGGCCGTCTAGGGTACGATGTTTGTGCGGTGGCTTCTTCCGGCCGGAAGGCGTTGGAGGCAGCCGAAAGGCAGCGCCCTGACCTGGCCATTATGGATATTGTGTTGAAAGGCGAGATGGACGGCATAGAGGTGGCGGAGAAGCTGCGTACGCGTTTTGGGGTACCGGTTGTCTTTTTAAGTGCCTTTGCCGATGAGGCGACCGTTGAGACGGCCAACCATTCCGCTCCGTTGGGTTTCCTGGTGAAGCCCTTCAACGAGCGTGAGTTGATGGCAACGATTGAAAACGCTCTTTATCGTCATAGCATGGAGGTGAGCCTCAAGGAGAGTGAAACATGGTTGTACACCACGCTGGCAAGTATCGGGGATGGCGTGATTGCAACAGACACCCAGGGGATTATTCAGTTCTTGAATCCTGAGGCGCAGAGGCTGACGGGATGGCGTCAGCAGGAGGCCATGGGCAGCTCCGTCAATGAGGTGTTGGTCCTGGAAAATGAAGTGACAGGCGAGGTCTGCGAGCCCCCTGTGATGACCGTGGTCTGGACAGGACGGATGGCGAGGCTGGGAGACCACACCCTCCTGGTGAGCCGGGATGGTCAGCGGATTGCGGTTCAAAACTCCGGGGCCCCCATATTCTCACGGGACCAGGAGCTGATGGGTGTTGTGCTGATTCTTCGGGATGACACGGCTGCCCGGAAGGCGCAAACTGAGATTGTGAGGCAGCGGGATCTCGCCCAGAAGTATCTGGACATTGCAGGGACCATATATATGGCCCTTGACCGCAGGGGGCGGATTACCATGTTGAATCGGTCCGGTTGCGGTATTCTTGGGGTCACCGAAGAGGAGGGGCTTGGGGAAAACTGGTTTGATTCCTTTGTCCCGGATGAGACACGCGATGAGGTGTGGCAGGTCTTTTGGGGGATGATGAACGGCGATAACGACTCCGTGCTTCAACACTCAAATCCGGTCCATACGGCCACCGGGGAGGAGCGGGTCATTCACTGGTGCAACACCTTGATACATGATGATGATGGGGGCGTTGACGGCATTCTCTGTTCCGGGGTGGATATGACGGAGCGGATCCAGGCAGAGGAGGCGCTTAAAACGAGTGAGGAGCAGTTGAGACAAGCTCAGAAAATGGAGGCCATCGGGACCCTTGCCGGGGGGATTGCCCACGATTTTAACAATGTGCTCAGTATTATCCTGGGCAATGCCGAGCTGGCCGAAGACGACATTGCAGAAGATAACCCTGCGCGGGAGAATCTTGGTGAGATCAAGGGGGCAGCCCTTCGTGCCCGGGATATGGTGAAACGGCTCTTGAGTTTTGCCAGAAAATCCGACGCGAGCCGCTCGATCCTCTCCGTGCAGGGGGTTGCCCGGGAGGCCCTGAGGCTGCTTCGGGCCACCTTGCCTGCCAGCATTGATATTCGCGTAAAGGCAGACTCCGAAGCTTGCCAGGTTCTGGCAGATGAGAGCCAGATTCAGCAGGTCATCATTAACCTCTGCACCAACGCCGCACACGCCATGCCGGATGGTGGGGAGCTCTCTGTTCAGGTCAGCCGGGTCTCCCTGAGTGCGGCCTCTGCTCGCCAGTACAGCGGGCTTCGGGCCGGCGAGTTTGTCACCCTTACGGTTTGTGATACCGGGGTTGGCATACCTCCCGAGACCCTGGAGAGAATATTTGACCCCTATTTTACCACCCGGGAGGTGGGGAAGGGGTCAGGGATGGGGCTTTCTGTGGTGCATGGCATCATTCATTCCCATGGGGGAGACATCAAGGTCCAGAGCCGGCAGGGGGAGGGTACGGACGTTGAGGTGCTGCTTCCTGCTGTGGCGATGGCGGTGGAAGAGGGTGGCAAGGATGCCGGAGAGGCGGTGCCTGCATGCGCCGAACGGATTCTTTTGGTCGATGATGAACCGTCTCTGGTCAGGGTGGCGTCAACGATGCTTGAGCGATTGGGGTATCAGGTTTATTCGTTCACGGATGCCCATGAGGCCGCCGAGGCATTCACCCAAAATCCCGGTGGGTTTGATCTGGTGATCACCGACATGACCATGCCGAAGATGAGCGGGGAGCAGTTGGCAAGGCATGTGCATGGGGTTAGGCAGGGGGTGCCGGTGATTCTCTGTACGGGGTACTCGGATCTTATCCACGGCAAGAAGCCCGAGGAGGTCGGGGTGTCGACATATGTGATGAAACCGGTGACCCGGGACGTGATCGTGAGGGCCATTGGGGAGGTGTTGGGGAAAAAGGGGCCCTGAGGCGGTGTTTTGCCGGTGTGGGGACGGTTTTAGGGGGTATAAAAACAAAAAAGCCTGCTGATATAATCAGCAGGCTTTGTATTTTTAAAAAATGGTGGAGCTGAGGGGGATCGAACCCCTGACCTCATGACTGCCAGTCATGCGCTCTCCCAGCTGAGCTACAGCCCCACATTTTTTGTTCGGTGCTTTAAAGAAGATCAGCAACAAACGAGAGAGTATTTAGACCATTGAGGTCGGGGTGTCAATAAAAAAAGTGAACCTTTTTCGGCTCTATGGTGTGCCAGGGGAGGTAGGGTACCGGACCCATTTGAAATACATTGGTATCCGGGCTGTGAGTCAAATAAATTCTGTACTCTCAAAACAAGGGATGGTAAAGGTATTCGTGTTTTTATAACGGTATGAACCCGGAAGCTAATGACGACCATAAAGAGTACAGAGGTAAATTGATGCTACAAATGATGCGTGACAACGCCGGCTCCTGGATTATCAAAATATTGCTGGGTGTCATTGTCCTGGTGTTTATTTTTCTCGGACTCGGGCCGGATCGAAACAGCGGAAGCAACATCGTTGCAGAGGTGAACAAGACTGTCATCAGCTGGGACGATTATCGGTTGGCATACAACGATCTGGTGGAAGGGTACCGGCGTCAGCTTGGCGGCAACCTGACCGAAGAGATGATAAAAATGTTCCGTCTGCGTGAGCAGGCTCTCGAAAGTCTTATCACCAGTGAGTTGATGACCCAGGAGGCCGAACGATTAAAGCTTCAGGTCACCGACGAGGAGTTGTCGAAGGCCATCGTGGCTCTTCCATACTTTCAAAGGGACGGTGTCTTCAGCAAGGATCTCTACGAGGCCCTTCTCAGGCAGAACGGGCTCAGCGTTCCCCAGTTTGAGGCGCAGCAGAGGAAGAGTCTGCTCATTTCCAAGCTTCGCAGCATGGTGGAGAGCGGGGTGCTTGTCACAGATGGCGAGACCCAGGAGCTTTACAAGTTCCAGAATACCCAAGCCTCCGTCCGCTACGCCCTTCTTGATCCCGCATCCTATAAGGATGTCACCGTTGATGACGACTACGTGACGTCCTTTTTTGCAGAGAACGGGGAGCGTTACAAGACAGACCCTGAAGTGAAGATCTCCTTTATGCGGTTTACCCGCGATGAGTTCAGCAAGCAAATCGAAGTCTCTGATGAAGAGGTGGCTGATTTCTATACGGCCAACCTGGCCAGGTACCAGACCCCTGAAACCGTGGAGGCCCGTCATATCCTGTTGAAGGTTGCCGACGATGCCACGGATGAAGAGGATGCCGAGGCCCTGAAGCGAGCCGAAGAGGTCTACGCCAAGGCCAAGGGTGACGGAAGTGATTTTGCCGAGCTGGCCAAGGAGTTCTCCGAAGGCCCCTCCGCAGAAAACGGAGGTTACCTTGGTGCCTTTGAGAAGGGGTCCATGGTGAAACCCTTTGCCGACAAAGCTTTTGCCATGAAAGACGGTGAGATCAGCGAGCCAGTTCGTACCCGCTTCGGATGGCACGTCATCAAGGTGGAGAAGAAGAATCCCGCCTCTGAAAAGAGCCTTGCCGACGTGTCCGATGAGATCAAGAAGGCCCTCGTTAATGAGCAGGCCGAGACCGAAGCGTACGCTGCTTCTGAAAACGCCTTTGACATGGTCCTCGGCAGCGAAAATCTTAAGGAAGCAGGCGAGATGGCCCAGCTTCCCGTGATTGAAACCGCCTTTTTTACCCGCTGGAAAGGTCCCGAGGCCGTTGCCACTGTGGATCGTATGCGCATTGCCAAGGATGCCTTTGAGCTGGAACTTGGCGGTGTCAGCGACATCCTTGAATACAACGGATCCTACTATATCATTCAGGCCATGGAGAAGAAGGAAGCCGTTGTTCCTGAACTGGATGCCGTGAGGGATAGGGTGACGGCCGATGCCTTGAGGCAGGCTCAGGAGCAGAAGGCCAGTGAAGATGCTGACGCCCTTCTCGCCCTCCTTGCCGAGGGGAAAGATTTTTCTGAAGGCACCAAGGTGGTTGAGTCCCCCATGTTCACCCGGGATGGCAAAGGTGCCGATGCCCTTGACCGCAAGGTTGTGGAGACAGCCTTTGCCCTGAACGCAGCAAAGCCTGTGGCCGATGTGGTGGTCAAGGGAGAGAACGGCTACTATGTGGTGGCCCTGAAAGAGAAAAAGATACCCAACCTGGATGGCTATGCCGATGCGTCTGAGGCTTTGAAAGCCGAGCTGCTTTCAAGCAAGCGCCGCGATGTCCTGGCCAAGTGGATTCAGGAGCTGAGAGAGGGCGCGGAGATTAAGCGAGACCCCCGCTTTGATGCTTCTGATGAAGGGTAGGAAAGGTACCTGACTGCTCAATGCCTTGATCTTAAGGGGTTCAGGGTGTTGACAGCGGCACTGGATAGATGACAAACCTGTCAGGAAAGCTTCATTGGCTTGCCTGACAGGTTTTTTTTATGGTAGCATAGCACCTGACGTTTTTGTTAAAACTGCCGGCCACATGCACCGGAGTGGAGGCTGGGACGGGCGCCACGGGTTGCAGCGGTGGAGTGCCTTGCTCACCGGAACGGTTTCCCCCTCCATATTCCGGCTCGCTGATGCGACCCCGGTCAGCGTCGCCCCTGACGCCTGACGGTATACGTCCCCTGACACCCCCTCGTTTCGCCTTGATGTTTAAAAAAGGCGTTAAGCGCAACCGACAACGGACTTCACGACAACCTCTCAGCAGGAGATTGTGCATTGGGGAAAGCCAAAATCAAGCGGGTCTTTTCGTATAAACGATGCCCTTACTGTTTTACCAGCCTGAGGCTTGACGCCGAAACCTGTCAAAGTTGCCATAAGCGCGTGGGCAAGGTGGATCGGTACGGCCTGGCGAGAAAACCGATCAACTATATGGGATACCTTGCCGCTGTGATGTGGGTGGGAATCTTTATTGGATATATCTGGTTTGCTTTTATCAGGTAGCAATATGAACACACGATCAATGGATGGGGGCCGGCGAGAACGTTACGACGTTCCTCCGGCCTTTGGCATTTTATGGGAGAGTCCATGACAGGAAAACGATACCAACGATTAATGATATATGCCGTGCTTGCCGTGTTGATAGCTTTATCAGCCGGCTGTTCGCGCTTTGAAAAGCGTGTTCCCGCAGCTACGGAGCCCCAGCTTACCAGGGATCCTGCGGTCGTTGAAGGGGTGCTGGACAACGGTCTGACCTATCTCATCATGAAAAACAGTGAGCCCAAGGATCGGGTGAGCATGCATCTCGCCATCAAGGCGGGGTCCATGTACGAGACCGAGGCCCAGAGAGGGGCGGCCCATTTTCTGGAGCACATGCTTTTTAACGGCTCGGAGCATTTTCCTCCCGGTGAGCTCATCAAGTATTTTCAGCGGATTGGGATGATGTTCGGTGGCGATGCCAATGCTCACACGGGTTTTTATGAAACCGTCTACGACGTGGTGCTTCCCACCGGAGATGAGAAGAGCCTTGCCGAGGGGCTTCTCGTGATGCGCGATTACGCCGGAGGGGCGCTCCTGCTGGAGGCTGAGGTGGATCGGGAGCGCGGGGTTATCCTGGCGGAAAAGCGGGATCGTGACTCCGAGTCCTATCGCCATTTCGTGAAGAGCCTGGCCTTTGAACTGCCTGGCATGCGGATCAACGAGCGGCATCCCATCGGGGTTGAGGAGACCATCAAGGCGGCGGATTCAACGCTTTTGAAGTCTTATTACGACACCTGGTATCGTCCGGACAATATGGCCCTCGTGGTGGTGGGGGATATGGACCCGAACGTCGTGGCGGATTTGATCAACGCCCGGTTTTCAACCCTTTCAGCGCGGGCTCCTGAAGGTGTGATTCCCGATACCGGAACCTTTGCCCATGTTGGGAACAAGGCCTTTTACAGCCACAACCCGGAGGCCGGAAGCACCAATGTCACGTTGGAGGTGTTGCGGTATGTGGAGCGTGAGCCCGATACCTACGCGGCTCGTCGTGAGCAGCTTCTGTTTAATATGGTGAGCCAGCTTCTCGAAAACCGGCTCACCGAGCGCGTTGGCAAGCCGGAAACGCCTTATACTGACGGCGGGGCCGGTGCCGGGACCTTTCTCAGGAATGTTCGTTACGGCATCGTGTCGGCAGAATGTCCCCCGGATGCCTGGGAGGAGAGCCTTCGTATTGTCGACCACACCCTGAGAAGCGCTTTGGCCTATGGGTTTACCGCACGTGAGGTGACCCGTGTGAAAAAAGAGATTAAAAATGGCCTGCTGCAGGCCGAACAGAAGGCGTCGACCCGAAACAGCCGGCAACTTGCCTCCATGCTGATCCGGGGGTTTACCGAGGAGAAAAGCGTTGTTTCGCCGTCGGATGCGCGTCAGCTCTTTGAGCCTGTGGTGGATGCCGTGACCGCAGAGGAGTTGCACCAGGTGTTGAAGGCGGTGTGGGATCCTTCGCATCGCCTTGTGATGGTGGAGGGGAATGCACGATTGAAAGGGGATGATGCTGAAGCCGCAGCCATGATTCTTTCCGCGTATGAAAAAAGCCGGCTTGTTGCGGCCACCCCCCGCACGGAGCAGGCGGCGGCGGATTTTCCTTATCTTCAGGCGCCGGAGGCCCCTGGAAAAATTGCTTCGAGGGTTGCCCATGACAAGCTGGGGCTCACCGTTGTGACCTTTGAAAACGGCGTGGTTCTGAACTTGAAGCAGACCGATTTCAAGGCCAAGGAGGTTCTCTATACCCTTCGTTTCGGCAAGGGCCTCTCGGCGGCCGAGGGCCTTGTACCCGGCCTTCCGGCATTGTCCGAAATGGTGGTGAACGAAAGTGGCCTTGGGCGGCTGGATCGCGAAGAGACTGGGCGTGCCATGGCGGGAACCAACACCTCCTCGTCTTTTCGTATGGGGCAGGACGGCTTTGCCCTGTCGGGGCGAACCACCCCGGAGGAATTGGAGTTGATGTTTCAGGTTCTTCACACCCGGCTTACCGACACCCAGTTGAAACAGGACGCTTACCACCTTGCCGTTCAGCGTTACACCCAGGGACTCGAAGAGATGGGGCGAACGGTGGACGGGGTGTTGCAGCAAAAGGGCGAGGCCTTTTTGACTGGGGACAGGGACCGGTTCGGGTACCCTGATGCCTCCCTTGCCGGTATTAATTTTGACGCGGTGAAGCAACTTGTCATGCCCTCCCTGACCGGGGCGCCGCTGGAGCTCTCTGTGGCAGGGGATATGAACGAGGAGGAGGTGGTCGCTTTGTGCGCCCGCTGGCTGGGAAGCCTTCCTTCCCGGGGCCCTCAGTCGGCAAACGATCACACCCTCGTGTTTCCTTCCGGGGAGCGTCTCGAGCTGACGGTTGAGACAGCCATCGAGAAGGCGGTGGTCACAGTGGCCTGGCCCACAACGGGCATGACCGATATCCACAAGGTTCGTCGTCTTTCTATTTTAGGTTCCCTTTTTTCTGAGCGCCTTCGGGAAACCGTCCGTGAGAAACTGGGGGCGGCTTACTCGCCCAGGGCCTGGAACAACTCAAGCAGGGCGTATCCTGAATACGGCGTTCTCCGGGCGATCATAACCGTGAACCCGGAGCAGGTGGCAGAGGTGGTTGCGGCTGTCAGCGAAATTGCCGAAGGGCTTCGGAATGAGCCCCCATCGGAGGACGAGATCCGGCGTGTGGTGGACCCTCTGGTAAACCGTATCACCGATTTCCGCCGCACCAACGGGTATTGGCTGAGCAGTGTGATGCAGGACTCGTCGCGTTACCCTGAAAAATTGGTCTGGCCCCTTGATATTCTGGAGGATTACAAGGCTGTCACTGCGGCTGAGGTACACGAGCTTGCAAAGACCTACCTTGTGGCCCCCAATGTCGCCACCATTACAGTGGTCCCGTCTCCATAGCTTTTTGTTCTTCCTGACCTGACACCTGAGCCGCCTCGACAACGAGGCGGCTTTTTTTATGGGGTGGCGATAAAAACGATGATCTGCTCCGCATATTAACCCGGCAACTATATGCCCAGCACAAGCCAATAAGGATTTTGTACGCTGTTACCAGGGGGTAACGGCGTTTTGTGGTGTCTGGGGTGGTTTTATTTTCCAGGCAGGAGGAGGGGTGGAAATATCAATGTATCCGTAGGGATAACATCGTCATTGCTGGGCCTGGGAAGACGAGCTGATCGGGTGTTGACACCCTTGAAGTGATCATTTATATAGGGCCCACAAACATTTACGACTCGCTATAGGTGCGCCAGCTGTGATAAACCGTCAGCGCATCCACACAATGTACTGTTACTACAGGAGATTTAAGTGGAATCAGTGAACTGGTTGGCGCTTATCTACGGTTTGGTCGGGGGTCTGGGTCTTTTTCTTTACGGCATGAAAATGATGTCGGAGGGCCTTCAGAAATCAGCGGGCAGCAGTCTGCGAAACATTCTTGAAAAGCTTACCACCAACCGGGTTATCGGAACCTTCGTGGGTGTGGTGGTTACAACGATTATCCAGAGTAGTTCTGCCACCACGGTTATGGTGGTGGGATTTGTCAACGCCGGGCTTATGAACCTGGTGCAGGCCTTAAGCATCGTTCTCGGTGCCAACGTCGGCACCACGGTCACCGCTCAGCTTATTGCCTTTAAAATCGGCAAGCTTGCCCTTCCTGCCATTGGCATCGGCGTCTTTATGCGCATGTTTGCCGGCAACAAAAAATACCACTATTGGGGGGAAGTCCTCATTGGTTTCGGTCTGCTCTTCCTTGGTCTGCAGATCATGAAGGAAGGCTTTGTCCCTTTAAGGCACAGTGAGCTGTTCCGGGAAGCGTTCATCTCTTTTTCTCACAATCCGATTCTCGCGGTTGCCGCCGGTGCGATTCTGACCATGGTCGTCCAGAGTTCTTCGGCCACCATCGGGATTACCGTGGCCCTTGCCACCACCGGGCTTATCGACTACTACGCCGCCTGTGCCCTGGTTCTCGGTGAAAACATCGGTACCACCATCACCGCCAACCTTGCTGCCATCGGAACCAACCCCACGGCGAGACGTGCTGCCTTCGGCCACTTTCTCATCAACGCCCTCGGTGTCTGCTACATGCTGATTTTTCTGAAGTACTTCACCCAGGCGGTGGATGTGATGACCCCGGGTGATCCAAACTTCATCAATGCAGACGGCAACCAGCCCTATATCGCCCGCCATATCGCCAACCTCCATACCGGCTTTAACATCGTCAACCTCTTTATTTTCATGCCGTTGCTCCATATTCTTGCGCGCATATGTGAAAAGTGCATTCCCGACAAAGGGAATGGGCGGGACGACGGGCTGGTCTTTCTGGACGATTGCCTGATCGAAACACCTGATTTTGCCGTATCCCAGGCCAGGAAAGAGGTGAGCCGCATGTCGGCACTGTCTCTGGAGATGCTTAAGCTGAGTCGGGATGCGTTTTTTACCCGTGACCAGAAGGTGATTGAGAAGGTGCATGAGTTGGAGGATACCGTGGACCTCCTTGAAAAGGATATTTCCACTTTCCTTGTGCGCCTGAACCAGGAGCAGATCAGTGCTGACACCTCCCGCGAGCTGAACAGCTTGCTCCATGTGCTCCATGACCTGGAAAAAATCGGCGACTACGCCGAGAACATCGTCAACTACACCGACAAGCTCATTGAGAGCGGGATCCGTTTTACCGGTGAGGCGATGCAGGAGATGGAGGAGATCTTTGAGGTGGCCATCCGTTTTACTGAGAATGTGATGAACGCTTACAATGCCGGCGGCCTTCCCAAAGAGATCGATACAGAAGATGAGAACACCATCGACAAGATGCGCAAGCGGTTCAAGAAGAACCATCTCGATCGCCTTCAGAACGGCGCCTGTTCCGTTGAGACGGGGATTCTTTTTGTCGATATCCTGAACAACCTTGAGAAGGCCGGTGACCAGGCCTTTAACATCGCCCAGGTGGTGATGGGTGAGGATATTTAAGATAGGAACGGTCGTGTAACACCGATAAGCGACCCTTCGCTTTGCACGTTGCTTTGAAGAAGGCCGGACAGGATCACTGTCCGGCCTTTTTTGGTCACTATAAGCTGCCTCCGGCGGCAAGGGTGGCAAAGCCACTGTAGAGAAAAGCACTTTGAAAGCAGGTTGCGGATGCGCTTTATCCCTCGTCCCTCGGGTCAAATCACATCCGCCTCTAAGATGGTATCCGTTTGAGGGCACATTTTTAGACCCATTTGTTCAACTTTTTAAAACTTAGCCCCCGGCAGGGCCGTCGCAGGCACAAGCTGAATAATTTCCGTTTTTGCCTTGATGTGTTTTCTTGGTACAGGATTATGGCTCATTTGTGTCTGATGTTTTTGATACGATTTGACATTGTTCCGAAGCCGTCCTCTATGATATCATGCGCTGCCGGTTTGTGCCGACAGGGCTAACGAACCGTCCGTTTGTGTTGCTCGCCTCTTTTGTTCAGGCCGCAGCATTGTCCACCCATGACGCGTTGAAAGGGATCTATGAACAAGAAACAAGTGGAAAAGGGCCTGGTTGACACCCTGTGGGGCGTCTTTTCATCGGTTCGGCTCTCCGTTATCGTGCTGACGCTTCTGGCCGTCACCTCCATCATAGGGACGGTGATTCCCCAGAATGCGGCCCCTGCCGTCTACATGGAACGATACGGCGAGGCTGCCTACCGTGTGTTTCACTTTCTCGATATTTTTGACATGTACCACTCCTGGTGGTTCCAGCTTCTGATGATCCTGCTGGGGGTCAACCTGGTGATCTGCTCCATCGATCGTCTTCCCGGTGTGCTGAAGATTATCGGGAAGACGCAGCGACTCAACCCTGAAAACTACCGCCGAGCCCTCAAGGGAGATACCCTGACGATTGCCGGAGCCCCCGGCACGGTGGCCGATGACCTTGCCCAGCGCTTCAAGGGGGCCATGGGCACCTTCACGGTTGTGGAGGAGGGGGAAGGCCGGTTTCTGTTCGCCGAGAAGGGACGGTGGACCCGCATGGGTGTCTATGTGGTTCATGCCAGTGTGCTTTTGCTCCTTGCCGGCGGATTGCTCGGTTCTCTGTTCGGGTATGAAGGCTACATGAACATCACCGAAGGGGAGTCAGCCAGCGTGGTGACCTTGAGGGGCTCCGACGCAACGGTTCCCCTGGACTTCAGTCTCCGGTGCGATGATTTTGACGTCTCCTTTTATGACACCGGTGCACCCAAGGAGTATCGCTCTGACCTGGTGGTGGAAGAGGGGGGCAGTGAGCTTCTTTCCAAACGCATCGTTGTGAACGACCCCTTGCGTTTCAGGGGGGTCAGCTTCTATCAGGCGAGTTACGGCATGGCGGCCCCGGAGTCGGTCTCTTTTTCCTTTGCCAGCAAGGCCAGCGGGATGCACTATCCGGCGGAGGGCAAGCTCGGAGAACCCATTGTGATCCCTGAAGGGCTGGGGACCTTTACTCCCATGCACTTTGTCAACAACTACCGGTTCCGTGGTCACGACATAGGGGCGACGGTGTTGGGGATTCTTGAAGAAAAGGGAGGGGAACCCGTACAGCTTGCCCTTCCTGTAAAATTTGCCGGTTTTGACCGCATGCGAGGCGGGGATGTTGTGGTCACCGTCGGAGAGTTTGAAAACCGTTACTACACCGGGCTGCAGGTTACGAAGGACCCGGGGGTATGGTTGGTGTACGCGGGGTTTCTGTTCCTCATTGTCGGGTGCTACATCACTTTTTTCATGAGCCATCAGGGTTTCATGGTGGAGGTGGCGCAGGATAAGCAGGGCTCTGCTGTGACTCTGTATGGAAATGCCAACAAGAACAAGCTGGGCATGGAAATGGTGATTCGTCGTCTGACCGAGAAGCTTGAAAAAGAGACCCGCACCCCCGAAAGGCAGGTGGAAAAATGATGAACAGTTCCCTGATACTTTCCATTATCACGTTTGTGTATGGCTTTTCGGCCGTTATGTATATCTCCGCATGGATTTTCGGCAAAGAGATGCCGGCCAAGATCGCCCGTGTTGCCGGTATCGCCGGGATCGTGGGTAACCTTGCAGGGTTTCTTCTCCGCTGGTCGGAATCCTACAGCCATGGCTACGGGCATATTCCCCTCTCCAATCTCTATGAGTCCCTGATCTTTTTTGCGTTGACCATTGCCCTGATCTCCATCGTCATCGAGGTGCGCTACCGCAATTATATGATCAGTACCTTTGCCATGCCCCTGGCCTTTATTGCCCTTGCCTATGCCTCTCTCTCTCCGGGGATCAACGACAAGATACAGCCCCTGATTCCGGCGCTGAAGAGCAACTGGCTCACCGCCCATGTGGTCACCTGCTTCCTCGGCTACGCCGGGTTTGCCACCGCCTTTGGTATCGGTGTCATGTATCTCGTGCGGGAGTGCCTGCCGGTGAAGGAAGGGGGGCTGATTTCCAGGCTCCCCGAAGGCTACATCCTCGATGAGCTCATCCAGAAGACTGTCATGTTCGGCTTTCTCTTTCTTACGGTGGGGATTGTGACCGGGGCCGTTTGGGCCAACTCGGCGTGGGGCTCCTATTGGACATGGGATCCCAAGGAGACGTGGTCTCTTATCACCTGGTTTGTCTATGCCATCATGCTTCACCTGCGTTACGTGCGGGGATGGGGCGGCGTTAAAATTGCTGTTATTTCCATTATTGGATTCATGGCAGTGATGTTTACCTATTTTGGGGTGAACTACCTGCCCGGTCTTCATAGTTATGGCAGCATGTAACACCTTTTAAAAACATGATGATCATGAGCCGCTCTTCCCGAAAGGGGAGGGCGGCTTTTTTATTGGGGTAAGATGTTTCTTTGCCTTGTTTTGTGGTTTCCAAAAGAATGGATTCGTGGGTAAAGGGGGCTTGCTTTGTGGAGGAAAAGGGATCTTTTCATTGACATCAGGGACTTCGTTACTATATAGAAACGATGCTAGCAATGCGCTGTTTTTTTAAATCTCATGCACGTGAAATGGAAGTAAATGAAGGGGTGGCCGCCTCGCGGTTCGGCTGTGGGGTGCAGGGGTGTGGACGACACAAACCGAAGGTCAGGCAGGGGGATTCACTGAAAAAGGGGCCGGTAACTTCTCCGGATCATCTTTCCTGTGTTCAAAATTCCTTCTCCGGGGCTGGCGGTCAGGTGTTTGAATCTGTTCCCTTGCCAAATAGTTAACAGGTGTATTCTCTATTTCGGGACATGATTGTGAGGCATTTGATGACGCCTCCATACCTTGAAAAAGTGTGTGTGAGAACGTATAAGAAACAGGTCAAAATGGTTTAAAACCGACGCGGGGGGATTGTCGGTTTGCTATACATGGTAGGGCTGCTTAATAAATGACGGGGCAGAAAGTGTTCCGGCTTTTTTGCGGGCTTATCATCCACAGGTTCAGAAAGCCGTTAGCACCCGGTACGTGATCAGGGCGCCAGGGGCTTTTTGTATGTCCGTCCCCCTGGTTTTTTACCGGGGCGTGGGACGTACCTGAACCACCCGGTGTCGGGTATCTGGTGTTCAACAATTAACACGTGGAGTTTTCATGAGCCTAACTGGTGAAAAACAGACTGGTCGTGAGCAAACGGGGTCACCCGGTGATTCGGTCAAAAAAGGGGATTCGGGACTGGTAGCCCTCTTTTTTGTCGTAGGCCTGGCCGCAAGCCTTGCCGTCGGGTGGATCGTCTTCCCCAAGCTTCTCTACTCCAAGAGCGAGCAACCCTTTGACTTCAGTCATGTCACGCATGCCGATGCGGTGGGAGACTGCGATAGCTGTCACTTCTTCCGCGATGACGGAACCTATGCAGGTGTTCCTACCCTTGCGCAGTGCGTTGAGTGTCACGAAGAGGTGCAGGGAGAGAGTGAAGCCGAAGAGATCTTCGTCAATGAGTATGTGGCCGAGGAAAAAGAGGTTCCCTGGAAGGTTTACTCCAGGCAGCCCGATTGTGTCTTCTTCTCCCACGCCGCCCATGTGAAAGCGGCGGAGATGGAGTGTGCCGAGTGTCATGGCGACATCGGCGAATCCGAGAGCCTCAAGCCCTATGAAGAGAACAGGATCACCGGCTACAGCCGTGATATCTGGGGCCAGAACATCGGAGGCTTTAAGAAGAACAGCTGGGATCGCATGAAGATGGACGACTGTGGCGCCTGCCACAAGGAGACCATGGGCAGCAAAGGTGCCTGTTTCCAGTGCCACAAGTAGGTTGGACGCCTGTCTGACCCTAATGCGAACGATCAATCCTCAAGGGGTGATTCACATATGAAGATCAACAGGAGACATTTTCTCGCTCTGGGAATGGGAGCCACGGCCGGTACCATGCTTTCTCCTCTTCCCTGGAAGCTGACGGACGATGTGTCCATCTGGACACAGAATTGGTCCTGGACCCCGGTTCCCGAAATCGGCGAGTACTATTATACAGGGGGCGCCTGTACCCTGTGCCCAGGCGGCTGCAGTCTTGCGGTTCGTAAAGTGGGCGAACGTGTTGTAAAAATTGAAGGGGCGGAAAACAGCCCCATTAACACCGGCGATCTCTGCGGGGTTGGCATCTCTGCCACCCAACTTCTCTATGGCCCTTCCCGCATCGAAGGTCCCATGGTTCGCAGTGGCAAGCGAGGCGAGGGCAAGTGGAAGTCTCTCTCATGGGAGGATGCCGAAGCCCTTCTGGCAGAAAAGCTCGGTGCTGCTTCCGGAAGCGGTGTCGCCGCCCTTTCCGCCACAAAGACGGGCAGCATGGCTGCTCTGATCCAGCGCCTGCTGGACACCGTGGGTTCCGACCGGTTCCTGACCCTGCCTTCGATCTACGATACCATGGAGCAGGCCATGGCCCTGACCATGGGGCGTGACGCCGGAGAGAGCGTAGGCTTTGACATGGAGAACACAGACCTGATCCTGAGCCTCGGCAGTGCCGTTGCAGAAGGGTGGGGCTCTCCCGTACGCATGGTGAAGGCCGCGGGCACGAAAAAGATGATTCAGGTGGAACCCTTCCTTTCCACCACCGCCTCCATGGCCGACACCTGGGTACCCGCCAAACCCGGCACCGAAGGGGTCTTCGCCCTTTCCGTCGCCGCTGCCATGATCCAGGAAAAACTCTACGATCATATCTTCGTTTCCACTGCCACCGAAGGCTTTGAGCCTTTCAGCGCCTGGCTGCTTGAAAACTACACCCCGAAAAAAGCCGAAGCCGTGACAGGGGTCTCCCCTGCAATGGTTAAAAAGGTGGCCGTGGCCTTTGCCGGCGCACGCCGCCCTGTGGCTGTCTGTGGCCGAGGCAAAGGGGAAACCCCGGTTAGCCTTGCCGAGGCCCTGGCGGTGTTTGCATTGAACGCCCTCAAGGGGTCTGTTCAGCGTGACGGTGGCCTGGTGAAGGTGGGTGCGCTTCCCTATGCTGTGGCAACGGCAGAAGCCGAGGCCATGGGCGAAAAGCTTGCCGCCCTTACCGAGAAAGGGAAAACCGACCTTCTGATGGATTGGGGCACCAACCCCTTCTACACCCTGGCCAGTTCGGAAAAGGCAAAAGAGGCCCTGGCCTCCATCGGCACCATTGTCAGCTTCTCACCCTACATGGATGAGACAGCGGCCATGGCCGACCTGATCCTGCCTGACCACATGCACCTTGAGAAGACTCAGGATGTGCCTGTGCGCGCCGGACTTGAACGCGCCACCGTCACCCTTACCCAGCCCGCACTTGCGCCGGTGATGGACACCAAGCATACCGGTGACGTGCTCATCAGCGTGGGCGGACAACTGGACGGAGGCGGGGACGCCTT
>Ga0070728_10002913_pt1 | contig 20050 bp, 17 predicted proteins | sample tdDd471_FD_66723 | JGI IMG/M metagenome (GOLD analysis project Ga0070728, IMG submission 66723) | Marine sediment microbial communities from the Atlantic coast under amendment with organic carbon and nitrate - tdDd47.1 | ecosystem: Environmental > Aquatic > Marine > Coastal > Sediment | place... | reverse complement strand
CAGGGAGGGTTTATCGTCCTGACTGGTGAAGTCGGAACCGGTAAAACGACGATTTGCCGCTGCTTTCTGCATCAGGTACCCAAAAACACCGATGTCGCCTTTATCGTTAATCCAAAGCTGTCGGCACGGGAGCTGCTCGCGTCAATCTGTGATGAATTCAAAATCGATTACCCTCCGTCGGCGTCTATTAAAATTCTCAATGATGCAATCAATGCCTATCTGCTTGAAGCCTACGCGGACAACCGTCACACAGTTTTAATTATCGATGAAGCGCAGAATCTGCGTATCGATGTCCTTGAGCAGTTGCGCCTGCTGACCAATCTTGAAACATCCGAGAAGAAGCTTTTGCAGATTATTTTGCTTGGCCAGCCCGAGTTGCGCGAGATGTTGGCGCAGCCTGAATTGCGACAATTGTCCCAGCGTATTACCGCCCGTTATCACCTGACTGAACTGAACAAAATGGAGGTTGGAGCCTATCTGCAGTGCCGTTTGGCAGTAGCGGGCCGCAAAGGCCGCATTTTTTCGATGCCGGCAGTCAATCAGCTCTATCGGCTGAGCCATGGTGTTCCGCGACTCATTAACCTGATTGCAGACCGTGCGCTGCTGGGTGCCTACGCCGAGCAGTCTGAAACGGTTGAACCCGGCCATGTGAAACAGGCGTACTTTGAGATCAATGGCCCCGAGATCGCCGGACATAAAGGACTGAGCCCCTCAATGATGCTTGGACTCGCATTATCGGCGATTATCATCGTTTCCACCTGGCTTCTTTATCCACTTGTTCAAAATGTCGACATTTCCTTTGATTCCATGGCGCTACTTGTTGAGGACCATGCTTCGGAGGGAATCAGTTCCGGTAATGTCCTTGCGGCCGACAATACCGTGCAGCCGAAAATTGCTGGTAGCGCAGTAACGACTGAGCCAGGGAGTGATGTCCCTGAGGACGCCGGCGAACAAAACAAACCAGACTCGCGCGCGATTCAAATAACAAACCGGTCTGACTTGTCTGAGAGGGACTCTATCAATGATCCCGGGGATTCGAATAGTCATTACCTCAATGATTTTCATCAGGCTTTGTCAAACTCTTCCGATACGGTAATGGCCTATGCTGATCCCGCTTCGCCCGAAAACAGCGCAACCCGGGGTGCGCGTGCAGGAAAACCGGCGGTGGCTTCTTCCGGGGATTTTCCGTTTCTGCATGACTTGGGAGATCGACCGGCAGATCCTCTGGGAAAATTCAAAGCCTTTGCTTCGGTGTTCGATCTTTGGGGGTTTGAGTATCCCCGGGAGCCAATGCCTCTCGCCTGTGATTTTGCCGAGCAAAATGGTCTGCGCTGTCTTCACAAACAAGGCAACTGGCGCAGCCTCTTGAGGCTGGACAGGCCTGCTGTTCTAACCTTGTTCAATGATGCCGGAGAGGCAACGTATCTGGCTTTACGTCGGGTAGAGGGGGATAACGCCGAAGTGTCACACAACGGCGAGATCTTCTGGGTTAGTCTCGGTGAAATTGACCGTCATTGGCTGGGTGAGTATTCGCTGTTATGGCGGCTTCCTCCCTATAAAACCAATATCATCAGACCGGGTCAGGCGTCGGAGGAAGAGTGGCTGCGTCGGCGCTTTACAGAGCTATCGATGGGACAGAACGGTCCATCATTTCCGGTGTTAATGGATGAGTCGATCAAGGAAACCATCCGACGCTTTCAAAAGCAGGTCGGTCTGGTTCCGGATGGTATAGCCGGCAGTATGACCATTATCCATTTGAACAATGTCTCGGGTGCTGACAGCCCCAGCCTGCTTGGGAAATCCTGAGGATGAATTGTGTCCTATATACTTGATGCCCTGAAACGTTCCGAAGAAGAACGCAGGCAAGACCAAATGCCATCCTTTGCTGCGCAGCCCGGTTTGATGCATGTCCGCACTCGCAAGACCCCGTTGTGGCCCTACGTATTGATCGCAGTGCTGCTGTTTAATGCTTTGGTATATGCCTGGATTAACCGGGAATCTTGGATGGATGATTCCGACATTGCCCGCACGAAGGCCGGCGACACGGTTGTTGATCAAGGAACGGTGCAAACCGCTAACCCCGCTGTATCAACCACATCGGACATAAATCGTCAGACGGATAACAGTTCTACAGCGCAGGAGGCGGCGACGGTCTCATCCACCGTATTGGCCGAGACGCTGGACGTCGTGAAGGATCAGGTTCCTCAGCTACCGTCCTCACAAACGATGGACGAGCCTTCAATCAGGCGTCAGCAAGCACACGAGCAAAAGGAACAGGTCAGTCAAATTTCGGTAAACACGGCAGTGGAAGGGCAACCCAGTGCAGAGAAACAACAGCTTGATGTACAGGAAGGCACGCTGATCCGACCAAAATCCCAGCTGGGTAAGCCGCTACCGGAATCTGTCACTGAAAAGCCATCCACACCCACGGTCGTCGTCGCTTCCCAGCCCTTGCCCGACGATCCGGCAGCAGGTGTGTCAGAGAATCGGGAACAAATGGCTTATCGAGATGTGCCGCTGTTAAGCGAGATGTCGGTGTCGTTTCAGCGTTCTGTCCCTGATCTGGTATTTAACAGCCATATTTATTCGGATATTGAGTCCGCCCGACGCGTTATGATCAACAATATCTATCTAAGTGAAGGGCAGGAACTCTCGGGTCTGAAGGTGCTATACATCGGAGAGCTGGAAATAGTCTTTCAAAAAAATAACCGACAGTTTAAATTGCCGGTCATGCGTGACTGGTACGGTTCTTGACGGCCTTGAGTAAGGCCTGAAGCGTTTTCAATACAAACGCTGATTGGTTCAGGTAAACATGGCGGCCAGGCTGGCCACGATTGTCATAATAAACAGGAACCATTTCAGCGTTCGCTGACTGACTTGAATAGTGATTTTAACCGCGAGATGCGCTCCAGCCATTGCGCCCGATGCCAGAATCAATCCTGGAATCCACCAGACCTGATCTCTCAACACAAATACGGTAAGTGCAATCAAAGTAAAGGCTGCGGTGCACACGATTTTTAGCGCGTTGGTGCGCACGAGATCATACCGCAGTCCGCCGGCGATGGCGGCGATCAGTATGAAGCCGACTCCGGCCTGGACAAAGCCGCCATAGAATCCGGCCAGAAGCAGCATGGCTGTGGACTTTCCCGATGTCCCGAAACGCAATGGAGGCGTTCCCTCAGGTGGCGCAACGACACCGGGTTTAAACAGGATAATCCCTGCCATAACAATCATTGCAAACAGCAAAGTGGGTTTGAGTACGCTTGGGGGCAGATAGGATGCACAGGCTGCCCCGGCAAGACCACCCAGTAGTGTGGTCACGACGATGGCTTTCAAATCCGGTATCTCAAGTTTGCCATGTCGTTTAAAGCCTTTGGCAGCTGTCAGCGACTGTAAAAACACACTGACACGATTTGTTGCGTTGGCAATATCCGGCGGTAATCCCATCACCATCAAGGCGGGAATGGTTAAATTGGAGCCGCCTCCGGCCATGGTGTTGATAATGCCGGCGATAAAACCTGTGCTTACCAGAAGAATTATGTAAAGGAATGAAAGCTCGTACATGGATATAATCTGTTTATTCGTTTGTGTGGTCAGGTCCGCCCCATCAGGGCGATCGCATAGTAACTGATTCATCTGCTTCCTGCAGTAATGTTGTTGTTTGGGTGTTATGTCCTCGTTAAATGAAAAAAACAGTCTGGCAAAAAAGGCTATTCTGCTGGCGCTAGACAAGTCCCTTGCCCGGGCGCAAAGCGCTACCGAACGCCGCTATGAATATGAAACGGTTCGCTTTGATCTGCGGGGAAGAGCCGCCGGTCAGCTTGTATACAGAAGGGTGAGGGGACGAGTCAGTCAGGCGTCCTTTCGATTTAATCTGGCACTGTATGATCAGGATCCAGATCGTTTTGTTAAGGAAGTGGTGCCCCACGAGGTCGCCCATCTCGTGGCATATCAACTCCACGGGTCCGCCATAAAACCCCACGGACAGGAATGGAAAATGGTGATGACCGAGATCTTCGGTTTGCCTCCCACGGTAACGCATAGCTTTGCTGTGGCACCGTCAAACAGAAAAGCGTACCTTTATCGCTGCGCCTGTCCTTCCACCGAGCACCGTCTCGGCATCATTCGTCACAACCGTATTCGTAACGGAGCACAACGCTATCTGTGTCGAAAGTGTCGAGAGCCCCTGCGCGCAGTCTAATCTCCGGGCGCGCTGACACCTCATTGAGGAAAGCGCTCCGTCGCACACAGGAATCGTCCAGGTTTACATCCTGATGTTCATGTGTGGTTGAGATATCGGAGTGGGGCTTAAAACCAAAAAAGCCGGGTTGCGAGACCCGGCTTTTCAGGAGTTTGTTGTTTAGAAAAGTTGCTTATCGTTCCAAATGTTCAATCTTGCCTGGCGTGCCATCCCACTCTTTGGCATCAGGAAGTGGATCCTTCTGTTCGGTAATGTTTGGCCAGGTTTGGCAAAGCTCAGCATTCAGCTCGATAAACTTGACCTGATCCGCCGGTAATTCATCCTCAGAGAAGATAGCATCGGCAGGGCACTCCGGTTCGCACAATGCGCAATCGATACATTCATCGGGATCGATGACCAGAAAGTTGGGCCCCTCATAAAAACAATCGACAGGGCATACTTCAACACAATCGGTATATTTGCACTTGATGCAGTTTTCGGTAACAACGAAAGTCATAGGGTGGTCCCGGGTAGTTGGTCTCAATCAGGCCGCGTCAATTCAGCTAAGCGTATTGAACGGACGGCTTTGCATTTATTAATTCGTCTGCCAAAGCGGGCGGCTATTTTAAGGGTTGAATGTTTTGGGTTCAAGTGCTCAGACAGAACGCATTTTTCCATTGTTCAGTTTCTTTTTACGACTTCTTTGAGTTCGTAGATCAGCTCAAGCGCCTGACGGGGTGTTAAGTGATCGGGGTCCAGTTCGCTGATTCGAATCTCGGTGGCACTCGGAGCCTGTTCAAAGAGGTCATTCTGTATGTGCAGGGGCGTCTTGTTTTCGGGCAAAGTGGCAGGACTGTCCTTGCTTTCCAAACGGTTCAGCTGCTGTTTCGCGTCGGAGATGACGTTTTGAGGTACCCCGGCGAGCTTCGCAACTTGCAGCCCGTAACTCTGGTTTGCCGCACCCTCAAGCACGTTGTGCAAAAAGATGATGTTATCGTCGTGTTCCGTCGCACTCAGGTGAACGTTTTTGACCGTATCCAGTTCCTCGGCCAGCTGCGTCATTTCAAAGTAATGTGTTGCAAACAGGCTGTAGGCTTTGACCTTCTCCGCAAGATATCGCGCACTTGACCAGGCCAGAGACAGACCGTCGAAAGTGCTTGTGCCGCGACCGACTTCATCCATTAATACGATACTTTGTTCTGTTGCATTGTTCAGTATATTGGCGGTTTCCGTCATTTCCACCATAAACGTTGAGCGTCCGCCCGCGGTGTCGTCCGAGCTACCCATTCGCGTAAAGATCTGGTCTACAGGGCCGATAGTCGCCGCGCTTGCCGGGACAAAGCTGCCTGTGCCCGAGAGCAGAGCGATCAGGGCCACCTGTCGCATATACGTTGACTTACCGCCCATATTGGGGCCTGTGATAATCAACATTCTGCGGCCGGCATCGAGTACGACGTCATTGGGAACGAAAGGGTCATTGATCAGCTGTTCGACGACGAGGTGACGCCCGCCTTCAATTCGCAGCTGGTTTTCCTCTGAAAATTCAGGCCGTGACAGATCAAGCGTGACGGCACGTTCAGCGAGGTTACACAGCACATCAAGTTGTGAGAGTCCGGCCGCACTGCATTGCAGTTGCTCCAATTGTCCATTCAGAGTATCAATCAATTCGTCATACAGGGATTTCTCCCGGCTAAGTGCACGGCTTTTACTGCTTAGTGCTTTATCCTCAAATGTTTTAAGTTCCGGTGTTATGAAGCGCTCGGCGTTCTTGAGCGTCTGGCGGCGCACATAGCGATCCGGCGCCTCGGAGGACTGCTGTTTACTGATTTCAATATAATAGCCGTGGACGCGGTTGTAGCCGACCTTGAGTGTAGAAAGTCCCGTTTGTTCGCGTTCGCTTGCCTCCAGTTTGAGCAGAAAATCGCCGGCATTCTGGCTGATGTTGCGCAGTTCATCGAGCTCATTGTCGAAGCCCTCTTTTATGACACCACCATCGCGAATCACCACGGGCGGATTGTCAATAATAGCGCTTTGAAGTGTATCGACCAGCTCGGGAAATTGTCCGATATCCTGCGCAATCCCGTTTAGTCTGGGATCCGTGGCTGATTGCAGCAGGGTTTGCAAACCCGGCAGGCGCTCCAGCGTATCCCGCAGACGGGACAGGTCCCGCGGACGCGCCGAGCGCAGCGCGACCCGTGTAAGAATGCGTTCGATATCGGCAATATGCTTCAACTCACTTTGTAGCGGTTCAAAAAGATACTCGTCGATCAATGCGGCAATGGCATTTTGCCTATGGTTGAGTTCATCGCGGTTCCTGAGCGGTTTGTGCAGCCACCGTCTGAGTAAACGGCTTCCCATCGCACACTGACATTTGTCCATCACCCAGGCCAGTGTATAGTCGGTGTCTCCATGCAGATTTGTATCGATTTCCAGATTTTTTCGCGTGGAAGCATCAAGAAGTATGGCTTCGCTGCGGTCCTCACGTGTCAGGCTGCGGATATAGTCCAGATTATCCCTTTGGGTGTCCTTGGCATACTGCAGAAGGCAGCCCGCTGCCTGAATGGCGACCGTTAGATCGCTGCATCCAAAACCGCTCAGGTCTCGCGTTTTGAAGTGTTTGATGAGTTGTCTTTCACAGCTATCGTGGTCAAACAACCAGGGCCCCTGGCGGCGGATGCCATGAAACTGCTCCAATGTCTCGCGAAAGGGAAACTCGTCACTGACCAGCAATTCTGCCGGCCGCAAGCGCTGCAATTCACTTTCAAGATCGTTGAGAGAGCGGGTTTCGGTCAGATGAAAACGTGCGCCACCCAGATCAAGCCATGCGAGACCAAAATGTGATTCATTGCGGTAGTGTACGGCGCAAAGAAGGTTGTCTCGTCTGTCATCGAGAAACGCTTCATCGGTAAGCGTGCCGGGGGTAACCACTCTGACGACCTGACGTTCGACCGGGCCTTTGCTTGTGGCAGGGTCGCCGGTTTGCTCGCACACGGCGATAGAATATCCGGAGCGAACAAGTTTCGCTATATATGCTTCCGCTGCATGATAGGGAACGCCTGCCATGGGAATCGGTTCTCCGGCAGATTTTCCCCGCGCGGTGAGCGTAATATCCAGAAGTTTGGCAGCGGTTTTGGCGTCATCGTAAAAAAGCTCATAGAAATCGCCCATACGGTAGAAAACGATTTCGTTCTTATGTTCCTTCTTGATTTTGAAATACTGCTGCATCATAGGAGTATGGCTGGCTGATGCGTCTTTGGTAGGCATTCGTTTCGTTCGCTTCTGGCTATTTTAGGGTTGGCTCGGGAAATGGCGATTCTACGTGAAATCAAATCGGGATGAAATCCAGCAGTGTTTTCGATGCGTCTTGCCGCGTTTAAACTATTTTTTGCAGAAATTACGCAGACTTAGCAGGCCTTGCTAGACTTTAAAAAACATATCTATATCAGAATAAACCAATGAAAATAAATATCGCGGAGTCAGGGGTTAACAGTCAATGAGAGGGTTACATGGATGGATGCGCCTGCTGGAGGGCAGTCAGGCAGCGGTACTGTCCAATTTATTACAGGAATTGGAGCGTATTACGTCTTCGGACGAATCCTCTGCACCGCAGTTGGCTGAAATAATCCTGAAGGATGCCAGTCTGACTTCCAATATTATCAAGATCGGCAATTCAATCCAGTTTAATGCCAGCTCGATACCCGTTACCACAGTAAGTCGGGCAATTCTGAACATTGGGTTCAAGAATATCCGCTCATTTTGTGTGTCGATAAAAGTGTTGGAAGCTGTTTTGAAAGACAATCCCTCACCGCTTTTACTATCGCGCCTGGCCACGACGCTCCACGGCGCGGCGCAAGCTAAATCCCTCTGTGCATCGATGTCGGAGTGGCGCCAGGAAGAGGTGTTTGTCGCCTCATTGCTTAGCAATCTCGCAGAGTGCCTGGTATTGGGTTTTGATGAACCCGATGTAAAAGAATACAAGGCGCTGGTGACTGCAACATCCACGGCCAAAGAAAAAAACCAGGCTGCCGAAAAAGTGCTAGGCGTTAGTTTTACGCGGCTATCCAAGACCCTGATGAAACAGTGGCGGATAGAAGGCATTATCAACGATGTGCTGGCACCCCTGGAAGAACCCCAGGACACCGTCAGAGCCGTTCAGTTAGGGGATGAAATTAGCCGTGCGGCACTTATCGGTTTTGATTCGCCGGAGTTTAAAGAGGTGATGAACAGGGTAGCTGATTTCACTGAAAAAGAACCCAGAGACGTCCGCAAAGAGATTCTCAAAGTCGCCGATGATACCGCCGAGTCCCTGACCCAGTATGGCAAGGGTTTGCTGAATGATCAGATTCCCACCAGTAAAAAGGCCGTTGTTGTGAAGGAAGAGAAACTAAACGGCAACGGTGATGGAGCTGAGTTGATGCCCGATCAGCAGTTCCAGCTTAAAATATTGCAGGAATTGTCGGGCATGGTAATGGGTGAATTTAACATCAACACGGTATTTAAAACGGTGTTGGCGGGATTGAATAAGGGGGTGGGGCTGGAACGTGCCTGTCTGAGTATTTTTGATAAATCCCATGAAAAACTACGCGCGAAATACGTGATGGGAAAAGGAACTGAAACATGGCCCGACGTGTTCGTCGTCCGGTATCTGCGAAGTCATTCCGGCTTTCTGTATAATCTGTTTGAATCAGATGCTGCGGCCTGGATTGGCAGCGATGATTACCGCCGAATCAGCCAGTATCTCACGCCGGAATACAAGGGTATTACCGGAACAGGACAGTTTTTTATCGCCCCGTTAACAGCCAAGGGGAAGCGCATTGGTTTTCTTTATGCGGACATGGGGATATCTAATCGCCCACTGAGTGCCGAGCACTTCAGCGGCTTTAGCCATTTTTATCAGCAAATCAAACTGGCCCTGAGTGTGCTAGCCAATCGTTAGTGTCGGTCGCGTGACAGATTTTCAGCTGTTGGTGATATCGACAAAGATGGTCAGACGTTGTCCCGGTTGGAGGTATTTGTTGCGATCAAGCTTGTTCCAGGCAATCAAGTCTTTAATGGATACCGAAAACTTGCTGGCAATGCGAGCGAGTGAGTCTCCCTTTCGCACCCGATATCCGATACGTTTGATCATCTGTCGTTCCTGAATCAGCGGCGCTGAGGTCACACGCTCGGTTTCAAGTGCCGCTTTTGACCAGATTAAAAGCTTTTTACCGGGCTTCAAGACGTCTGTTGGGGCCATGCCGTTCCATTTCGCCAGGGAGCGCATGCTGACTTTATGTGCGAGAGCCAGGTCCCAGATTGTGTCACCTTTTCTAACGGTATGAATGATCTTAGTGCTTCCTGCCGGACCTTTGATCCGGGACTGCTTGGACAGCAGGCGATTTTGCTGACTCAGATCGTAAAAACTACGCCCTTTCGATGCCGTGGGTATCAGCAGTTTCTGGTTTTCCCGAATGGTCGAGGATTTTAGATTGTTGACCTGCTGGATCAACTTGGGAGTCGTGTTAAACGATTTGGCAATTCGAATCAGTGAATCACCCCGTTTAACCGTATACCGATTCCAGGTCAGGCGCTGGTCGACGGGCAGTGCTTTCAATGCTTTTCTGAACGTATCGGCCTTCGCGATAGGGATCAATAACCTGTGAGGCCCAAGTGGGTCAGTCGCCCACTGATTGAAGCCCGGATTCAGTTTGTAGAGTTCCTTGATTTCGATGTCAGCCATCTTCGCTGCTTGTGCCAGGTCGAGCTGGGAGTCGATGTTAACAACATCAAAATAGGGTTCGTCAGGTATCGCTTTCAGTTTGATGCCAAAGGCAGCCGGGTCGCGAACAATCTTCGAGATGGCAATCAGTTTCGGGACGTAGGCTCTTGTTTCCCGGGGCAAGGTTAGCGTCCAGAAGTCGGTTTTTCTACCTTTCCTGACGTTATAGCGTATGGCCTTGCTCACACGCCCTGATCCGGAATTGTAGGCAGCGAGTGCATGCAACCAGTTGCCATCAAAGCGCTCGTTCAGGTAGCTGAGGTAGTCTATGGCAGCCTGAGTAGATGCCAGAACGTCGCGGCGACCGTCGTACCACCAGTTTTGATGCAGGCCGTACATTCGACCTGTTCCGGGAATAAACTGCCACAGTCCCGAGGCGCGTCCATGGCTGTAGGCGAAGGGGTCAAAGGCGCTCTCAACCAGAGGTAGTAGCGCCAGTTCAAGGGGCATGTCCCGTGCTTCCAGCTCTTCAACAATGTGGAACAGATAGGGGGTGGCGCGACGAAAGGTCCGGTCCAGATAGTCCGGATTATTGGCGTACCAGTTCGCCTGAAGATCAATGCGGTTGTTGCGCTGATCCAGATCCAGCCTGAACCCTTTCCGGATTCGATCAAACAGGTCATTACTTGTTGAGACCGTTGCAGACTCAGGTTCCCGTAATGTTTTTAATTCCGCATTGACCAGTGCTTCCAGGCCAGCTGTGGGAGTAATAAAGCCATAGTCGGAAAAGTCGCGATTGATGTGGGGCGTTTCTGTCATGGGAGGCGCGGGAAAAAAGCTGTCAAGATAAACGTCGATGCCTTCTTGTATAGCAGTCTGTTTTATCTGGGCTTTATTAATGTCCGGTATAAGTTGCCGGGCCATGACGGGGGCGATTTCCGAGGGTTCTTCCTGTGAGCTCTCTTGGGCATCAGTCTGCTCAATGATGGGCGTTTGCATCGATGTTGCGGCTAGAGGCTGCTCGCCTTTGCGACGCTTGGGCTGCGCCTGATCCCAGGACTGGCTTTTACCGTCGGTAAGACCAATTCGATCAAAAAAACTCTCCGATTGAAGCCGGCTCTGATTCACGTGGTTGTTGTCACCATCCATGACGGCGCAGCCGGTAAGCAGCGAGAAAAAGAGAGTTAATACAATATAGGGCATAATTCGGGTGCTGAGATACTGCTGCGTTGGGCGATATTCAAGATGGCGACCAAGTCTATGAATTCCCTTCACGGGGGTCAATCGACATTCCGGAAAGGATTATTAATTTTAGTCCATTCATCCTGAAAACGTTCACTAAAACTGATCTTTCGCTTGCCGTGTTTTGGCAAAGCATGCCACTTTCGCTTGCCATTGATCTTCGTTTTTTACCTTAAAATGCTTCTGTAACACGGGGTCGTCGCTGCGCAGGAACGGATTGATGGCTTTCTCAATCTTAAGGGTGGAAGGGAGCGTTGGTTCGCCCCGCTCGCGTTTGTGACGACATTGCTGATGGTAATCTTCCAAAGCCTGCTTGTCAGGCATGATACTCTGAGCAAAGCGGAGATTTGCCAGGGTGTATTCATGCGCGCAATAGACGCGGGTGTCCTCGGGTAGTGGCACAAATTTACTCAGTGAATGCAGCATCATTTCCGGTGAACCCTCAAACAAACGGCCGCATCCCCCCGAAAACAGAGTGTCTCCGCAGAACAGCCAGGGGTGATCATGAGTGGAATCGGCATTTGAAAAATAGGCGATGTGATCGAGCGTATGACCGGGCACTTCAAGCACATCAAAAGATGTGCCGAATAATTCCACAGAACTGCCTTCTTCAACGGTTATATCAATACCTGTGAAATTTGCGCGATTGAATCCGATAACCTCGCAATCATGTTCCTTCTTCAACGCGTCTACGCCACCTATATGGTCCGGGTGGTGATGCGTAGTCAGGATAAACCGGAGTGATAAATCATTATCGGACAGAAACGTATTAACAGGGCCGGACTGACCCGGATCGACGACCGCAGCGGTTTGGCTTTGATGACAGATAATGCACCAGATGTAATTGTCGGAAAAAGCGGGAATTGGAATAACAGTCAGCATGGTAAACGCTTATAATTGATGAATGACAGGTAAAAGTATAGTGTGTCTTCGCCTGGATTATCCAACTTGAAACGGGGAAATTGAAATGTCGCTTCCAAGTGATGACAGAGACAACAACAGGGAATCTGAGCATGACTTGCAGCGGGGCGCGCGTTCCGTCCAGAAAGAATTGGAGCATTGGTTTCAATCAAATATCGGTCGAAATCTGATCGCCAGTCAGCGTCCTGTGATCGAACATGCAATCCGGCGGCAGTTTGGTGTGCATCTGGCGGAAATAGGTGTTTCCCATCGCATCCCTGTTGGAAATAGCAGTAACCTCGGGCATCACTTTCATGTGTTGCCGGCATGGGAGCCGGATATGCCGAATAATGTTTTGGTCTCTGATTCCAATGAAATTGCCATCGACCATGACATGGTCGATCTCGTTATTCTGCATCATGCGCTGGATTTTTCTGCTGATCCCCATCAAACCCTCCGGGAGGCTTCCCGAATTCTGAAATCGTCGGGAAATCTCCTTGTTGTTGGTTTCAACCCTTTCAGTTTGTGGGGAATTCGGCGTCTGCTATCGCGAACTCGTGCGGCCCCCTGGAACAACCGCTTTATTTCGGGCAGCCGCGTTGAGGACTGGCTCAATCTGCTGGATTTCAAAGTGTCGGGGTTACAGTATCATTTTTATGCGCCACCGGTGAATAACCAGCGAGCGATCAATGGTTTCCGGTGGCTGGATAAAATCCTGAACACGAAAGTGCCTCTTGGCGCGTACTACACCATTATGGCGCAGAAGCAGGTGGGTGGCCGAATACGTATCGCGCCCCGTTGGCGAAACAAAGCGAAGGTGGTTGGCTTACCGCTCGCCAATCGGGTCGACGCCAAAAAAACGACCGACTAATACAAACTAATTAGAGATCTTGAAGAACGCATTCCATGACAATTGAAATCTACACAGATGGCGCCTGCAAGGGTAATCCTGGCCCCGGCGGTTGGGGTGTTCTGCTGATGAGCGGCAAACACAGAAAGGAGTTATATGGCGGCGAGCCATCAACCACCAATAACCGGATGGAGCTGATGGCCGCTATCAAGGCACTTGAAGCGCTTAAAAAGCCGAGTGAAGTTCGTTTACATACCGATTCGCAATATGTTCGAAAAGGGATACTGGAGTGGATCCACAATTGGAAGCGTAACAATTGGCGGACGTCAGCACGCAAGGATGTCAAGAATGCGGAGTTGTGGAAGCGACTCGACCAGTTGAGTCAGCAGCACTCTATCGAGTGGATATGGGTGAAAGGTCACAGCGGAGATGAAGGAAATGACGCGGCTGACCGGCTCGCCAACCAGGGTGTAGAGGTGAATTTTTGAACACCATTTGCCTGGTTCTTTTAAAAGAACGAATTAATCAAGACGGAAGCAATTTATGCGTCAAGTAGTATTGGATACAGAAACGACCGGTATTGACCCGGCTCAGGGGCACCGGATTATCGAGATTGGTTGTGTTGAACTCGTCGATCGGAAGCTAACGGGTAATCATTACCATGTGTATATTAATCCGGATCGAATTGTCGAAGACGAAGCAATTGCCGTGCACGGAATCACTAACGAATTTCTGGTGGATAAGCCGCGCTTCCACGATGTGGCGAAAGATTTTTTTGATTTCGTTACAGGGTCAGAACTCGTTATACACAACGCCGCTTTTGATGTGGGTTTTATTAATCATGAGTTTTCCATGTTGGCGAGGAAGATCGAACCCATCCAGAACGTTTGCGGAATTCTCGATACGCTGGCGATGGCACGTAAGAAGCATCCCGGGCAAAAAAACAATCTTGATGCGCTTTGCAAGCGTTATGGGATAGACAACAGTCACCGGGATTTACACGGGGCTTTGCTGGATGCCGAGATTCTGGCGGATGTGTATTTGTTGCTCAGTGGGGGACAAACGGCCTTTTCGCTGGACAGTGATGGGCAATCCGAAAATGAAGTGTCCGGAATACGCCGTCTCGACACGAACCGTTCGACTCTGAATGTTGTTCGTGCCGATGAAGGCGACTTGAAGGCGCATTTCGATTATCTCGGTAACCTGTCAAAAAAATGCGAGACCGTGTTGTGGCAAGAGGGTAATGGCCGTCAGAGCTCGTGAAGGCGTAACAAAGCAACAATAATTGATACAGGCGATTCCTTGTGAAGGTTGAAAAATGTGTTATAAATTAAGAATAAAGAATACTTTATTCATATAAGACCTAAGCCATTCCGCTGGTGCCGGCGAGCCGCCAATAATGAACATGCGCTGTCAGGAACCTCAGTGATGCGGACAAGCTCTGGGCTCATTGGTGTCAGGCATATGGCCTCTTATCGTTTTTATTGGACTTGGATCAGATAACTCATGTCGTCGTCTACAAAAGTAAATCCCATAGAGCTGGTCCACTCCGAGATCGAGTCGACGATTCAACAGGCCGAGGTGAGCCTGACACGTTTCCAGGAAAACCGGGATAGCGGCGAAGATCTGCAAAACTGTATTGACTGCCTGAACCAGCTGAGAGGCATTTTTGTCGTAGTCGAAATCCAGGGATGTGTGCTGTTGTGTCAGGAGTCGGTTGCGCTTGCGAATGAGGTGCCTGTTGGGGCGAATGACGACAAGAACGGTCTGCTGGCCAATTTGAGCAATGCAATTTTTATCCTCAGGCGTTACACAGAATATTTCAGCCATAAAAATCAGGACCATCCAGAGCTTCTGCTGCCGGTCATAAACGAGTTGCGGCAAGCGCGCAAAGCCAAACCCTTTCCTGAATCCCATTTCTTCGAATTCGACAGCGATATACAAGCAGACGTGGCCAGCCTGTGTGGTATCAATCCGGATGCTCGGCTTGATGATTTTGAGCATCACGCGCGCCGGTTTCGGCACATGTTTCAGGTAGGCTTGCTTGATCTGATCCGTGACCGCAACGCCTCAATCAGTCTGCGCCTCATCAATCGAGCCGCTGAGGGTAGTGCCAAGTTGTGCGCGGGTGAGTCTCTGGCACAGTTCTGGGCGTTGGTTATGGTCGTCTCAGACAGTATGCTAAAGCGAGGGATGTCAATCTCCGACCTGCGCAAGCGTCTGTTTATGAAGGTCGAAAAGTATCTGCGGGAAATGGCCATGGTAGGGAAGGTCGTGGCCGCAAAATCAGCGCCAGATTCTCTGCGCAAGGATTTGCTTTATCTGCTATCGATCAGTGGTGATGAATCCGATATCGTTCAGCATATTCTTGAGGCACACGATATTGTCGTAGGGGATCTGAGCGATCAGATCCTGGTGGATGAAAGTAAGCGTCTGTTTGGACCGGGCGTGGATGTTTTGCGATCGCTCTCCAAAGCCATTCAGGAAGAAATGACGCAGCTGAAGGAAAAGCTCGATATCCTGGAGCGAGGCAGTGAGCCCGAAGACAGTGATCTGGAATTTATAACCAGCGGTTTGACGCGCCTCAGCGGCACACTTTTGATGCTTGATCTTACGCAGGTCAGCGAGCTTTGCCAGACACAGGCCAAAACAGTCGAAGCCTGGATGGGACAAAATCGAATGGTGTCGGAAGCGGAGCTGCTCAACGTTGCGGACGCAATTCTAACCATAGAGCTGGCCATTAAGAAGTTTGAAGAAACCGGTTCCGCACCCGATATTTCCGAATTGGAAAGTGGCGGTGACAGCTCCGAGAATACTTATTTGAAGGAGGCTCGCGTTGTCGTTGTGGAAGAATCCGAATCAGGCCTCGCGTTGACCAAACGATCCATTACCTCATTTGTCGAAACGAATGGTGACAAAATGCATTTGGTTAATGTGGCGCAAGTGCTGGATACGATCAGAGGTGGGATGCAAATTATAGGTCAGGAGAGGGTCGCGGCTATCGTGCTGGCCTGCCTTAACTGTATTCGCACCGAGCTTTTTGAAAATGAATCCATGCCTGATCAGACTTTACTCGAAACGCTGGCCGATGCTTTAACGTCACTTGAGTATTACATCGAAAGCATGCGATTCAAGGCGTCGACCAATCAGGAGCTGCTGAAGCTGTCTGAGGATAGTCTCAAGTCGATCGGATATTCGGTTCCGCAGGCGGCGCATTGACGTTTGGATTTTATGCCAACTCACGCGAATAAAGTGTCCAAACGATGCTGGTCTCTCCCTTAGCTCTGTTAACGGCAGCGCTGGCTCTGCTTGCATTGCTTGCTTCCCTTGTATTGATCGTCCGATCCCGCTTTTTTCGTTACCCCCTCCGATTGATAATGGGGCTGTTATTTTTCAGTCTGTTCCTTTCACTCGCAAGTCTCGGATTTGATCTCAGTCTTTATCGGTTTTTCGAACAGAACAAGAAAATCGCTTCGTTGCAAATTATCGGCAGAGAGGCAAATCGTGCCGATGTTTTGCTAATTAGCCACGAGGATATGGCAGAGCGACTTCAACGATTTTCGATTACCGGTGACATGGTGCAGCTGGATCTACGCGTATTGATCTGGAATGACTGGTGGGTCTGGATGGGTATGAAACCGGTCTATCGTTTAGAGCGAATATCCGGTAGGTATGACTCGATCGAAGAGGCTCGCAATGCAAGGTACAGTGTTTATTCACTGGATACGCACGATGTGCCTATGGAGATATGGCGCTTGCTAAAAGCAGTCGGGCCTGAAATTGGCGTGCGGGCGGTGTATGGCAGCGGGAACTTCGTACCTCTGGTTGATGGGGCGCGCTATGATGTGTATTTGGGTAGCACCGGAGCGGTCCATACCCTTCCTGCTAATCGTGAAGCTGAACGGGCGTTGCAGGGCTGGGACTAGCGCGAGTTTGGCGACACAACGAAAAAAGGGCTGCCTGACGCAGCCCTTTTCAACTGAAAGACCGTTCTAGCCGATGCTGAACAATTCGCCCAGTTTAGTTGCCAACATCATGTCGCCTTCGGCACGAAGCTGGCCAGCCATAAATGCCTGCATACCATCCGTTTCACCGCTGACAATGCCGTTCAAGGTGTCGGAATTCATGATCAGAGTGACCGATGGATCATCGTGATCGCCTGCAGCCAATTCACATTGGCCATCTTTGATCGTCAGATTGTAGTTTTCATCGTCTTCAATATTGAACTGGAAAACCAGGTCTACACCGCTGGCGGCATCAGCATTGAAGTTGTTTTTCAGTGTTTCAAAGGTATTGGCTACAGACATGAGTTTACCCTTATCTTTTTTCAAATTATGCCAGCTTGCTGAAGCAATATGGCCTGGAGTGAACTTAGGAACCAAATGTATGGCTCAAAACTGACAGCATGATGACCGGGGCTCGATGTTAAGAAATCGCACAAATCCGTCACCGGCTTCGATCGAGTCACAACAGAGTGACAGTGACTTTTTGAAGCGTTGTCAGGGTTAAAATCACGTTCGAAGGTTAGGACTTCTAAAAGTGCTTGTCAATACTCTATCGAACGCTTGTTTGAATATAAAAAACATTCGTTCGGCTCTTGTATTCCGTGCTAAAGCCCCGCATATTTCGGGGCTGAATTCGTCATTCAAATTTAGAGTTGGAGTGTAAGCACGTGGAGTTTTTCTCGGAATACGGAATTTTTCTCGCCAAATCGATCACCGTTCTCCTGGTTGTTCTGTTTATCATTGCTGCGGCAAGCAGCGCAGCGGCCCGCAATCGAAAATCGGATGATAAGGAACTCATCGTCGAAAAGCTGAATGAGAAGCTTGAGGACGCAAAAAAGGAGATGGAAGCGCATGTCCTGGATAAGAGTGCGTTGAAGGCGCAGCGCAAGCTGGAGAAAAAGCAGGAAAAAGACAAAAGCAAACAGACAAGCGATAAACCCCGGACCTATGTGTTGGATTTTGACGGCGATATCAAGGCCAGTGCTGTGGAAACTCTCCGGGATTCGATTACAGCGGTTCTGACTTTTGCCAATCCGGAACGGGATGATATTGTCGTTAGACTGGAGAGCCCCGGAGGCCTTGTTCATGCCTACGGTCTGGCGGCAGCCCAGTTGGACAGGATTAAAAAGAAAGGTTTTAAACTTACCGCGTGCGTTGACAAGGTCGCTGCGAGTGGCGGCTACATGATGGCATGTGTGGCAGATCGAATCGTGGCTTCTCCGTTTGCCGTCATGGGGTCGATCGGTGTGGTCGCCCAGCTTCCAAACTTTAATCGCCTGTTGAAAAAAAATGACATTGATTTTGAGATCCTGACAGCAGGCGAATACAAGCGAACGCTCACCATGTTTGGTGAAAACACCGAAAAAGGCCGGGAGAAGTTTCAGAGTGACCTTGAAGAGACTCACGACCTGTTCAAACATTTCGTGTCGGAACACCGCCCGGTGGTCAAGATTGATGAAGTGGCGAATGGTGATATCTGGTTCGGCCAGAAGGCCAGGGATGTAGAACTCGTCGATGAACTGGCCACCTCTGACGAATATCTAATGGATGCCTGCAATGAGCGGGATGTATTTAGTGTGAAGTATCGGGAAAAGCAAACACTGGTGGACAAGCTGGGCTTGTCCGTCAGTCGGGGCATCTCTGCTTCGATCGAAAAACTATGGACAGACCTGAATGCCTCAAGAGGAATGAAATAGCCCTCAGGAAGTGTGATGTGATGGCGGCGGAGTTTTACGTGCGCTCTCCGCCATCGCCGCAAATAAAACGCACGCCCCGCCGACTGCCGTCCATAGTTCCATCGTCTCCCCCAGAAGAAAATAGGCAATAATACAGGCATATACCACCTGAAGACTGACGATCATTGAGACGGTCTTGGCGGAACTGTGCTGGAGGCCGTAGGTCTTTTGAGTGTGAGGAATTGCGGTGAAGACACTCCCCAGCAACACCAGTAGTAGCCAGTTGTCAAAAGAAATGTCGGCAGGATCGACCGTAGCAAAGGGCACGAGCAATGCGCAGCTTACCAGTGAGTGATAGGTCATGATCGTAAAGGGGGAATAGCTGCCCAGGTATTTTGATACGAGAATATTTCGGAGCGCGACCGCAAAAGCGGATAGCAAACCGAAGGCGACGCCTTCCGTGACCGGATTATCGAGATCAAAGCTGGGCACCATCAGATAGACCCCTAACAAGACCAGTAACGCCAGAGCGATGTCGCCTGCATCGATCCGCGTTCGCTTGATCAGAGGCTCCATAAACACTGTCATGACCGGGAATGTGAACATGGACACGATGCCAACGGCAATGCTGGACACTTTCATTGCATGAAAATATGCACCCCAATGGACAGTGAACAGGGCGCTGCAAAACAGCATGAAGAGTAACTGGGCGGGTTTTCGAATCAAGAGTTGATGTTTGAGAGCCAGTGCGATGGCCATCAGCAAAAGGCCACAGACCAGTGTTCGATAGGTGATTATGTCGATGGCGGGAAACTCAATGAGTTTTGAAAATTGGGCAGTCCCCCCAAGAAGTAAGGCCGCCACGTGAAGGTGGATCAGGATTTCGAAGGCTTTATTGCGCACTAACGTATACCCATCGTCCATTGTGGCGGCAGAAATAGCTGTTTTCCTGTAAGCGGTGCGCTTTGCCGGCAATTTTGTAACGCGCCACAAATTCGACAGTACCTTCTTCGTCGTCACTCGTCCCCTGTGTCGTGTGTTTGATCTTCAAGCCTATCCATCGCGCATTATGATCAAGGTCCAGACTGGAAGGGCGCGTGTCGGGATGCCATGAATGCATCAAATAGTCCCGATTGCCGAGACAGAAGGCGGTATAACGAGATCTCATTAATGCTTCGGCGCTTTGGGGGTCACGTTGTCTTTCGATGTATGGACCACAGCAGTGTGTATAGGGCTTCTGGCTATCACAGGGACAGGGTTGGGATGTACTGCTCACCATACTAGTCCCGTCTCAGGCGATCACTGATCGCAATAGGGCTGGGATATCGGAAAATCACCAGGTAGGAATTCAGAATAAACGTCAGTATCGCAGTGGCCTGAATCAGGTGTGAGGCTTCGTTTCCAATCAATAACGACGCGGTAGCAAGATAGGCAATTAGTAACGAAAATTCGCTGATTTGCCCAAGCCGAAACCCCACTTCCCAGGCTGTATCATCGTCT
>Ga0070728_10002912_pt1 | contig 20054 bp, 14 predicted proteins | sample tdDd471_FD_66723 | JGI IMG/M metagenome (GOLD analysis project Ga0070728, IMG submission 66723) | Marine sediment microbial communities from the Atlantic coast under amendment with organic carbon and nitrate - tdDd47.1 | ecosystem: Environmental > Aquatic > Marine > Coastal > Sediment | place... | reverse complement strand
TGTCAGTGGTCTGCGATACGACCCGGATATGGCCTCGGTGGTGGCTCAGGCCAAGGTGCCGGTGATTATTATGCACACCAGCGGCGAGCCGGAGATCATGCAAAAACACACCGAATATATCGATGTGGTGAACAATATTAAGGCTTTTTTGCAAAAACAATCTTCCATAGCCTTGGAAAACGGCATTAAGCGTGATAAAATAATTGTTGATATTGGCATTGGATTTGGTAAAACCGTTGAGCAGAACTTCTCTTTGATAAAACATTTGCGACAATTCTGTGAAATGGGCTATCCGGTGCTGTTGGGTGCATCACGGAAATCCTTTATCGGCAACACCCTTAATCTGCCGGTGGATGAACGCCTCGAAGGCACCTTAGCCATGCAGACTGCGGCATATCTTGCCGGAGCCCGCATCTTCAGAGTTCATGACGTAAAGGAAGCCAGAAGGACAGCGGATCTGCTGGAAGCCTTTTACAGAGCACCTTAGGGTGGATACAATCGGGCCGGGGTATGGAAACGATGTTGGGAATTTTTAGCACGATATTTTATGACGGCATCAAGCCCGCCGACATTGCGTTGGCCGTGGCTGATGTCCTTATCGTGTATTACATAATTTACCGCATACTCCTCATCATCAAGGGGACCAGGGCGCTGCAGGCCCTTTTGGGACTGCTGTTTATTCTGCTGGGCTACGGTATTTTCAAATCCCTTGGCCTGGTGGCGGTTTCCTGGCTGTTTGACCAGTTCTTCGGCAACCTGCTTTTGGTTATGGTCATTATCTTTCAGTCGGATATCCGCCGGGCATTGTCCCGTATCGGCCGCAATCCCTTTTCCACCATGGTCACCAGCGCCGAGGAAGCCCGGATCATCGACGGCATGGTAAAAGCCACCGCAAAGTTCTCTGAACGCCGTGTGGGCGCGTTGATGGTTATCGAACGGGAAGCGGATCTTTCGGATTACGTTGAAAGCGGCATCCGTATTAATGGCGAAGTCACCTCCGAGCTGCTGCTGACCCTTTTTGACACCCACACTCCCCTGCACGATGGCGCGGTTATTATTCAGCAGGGCCTGCTTACCGCCGCAGCGGTGCTGCTGCCCCTTTCGGGCAACCCCACCCTGGCGCGGGAACTGGGCACCCGGCATCGCGCCGCCATCGGCATCAGCGAAGAAACCGACGCCGTGGTGGTGGTGGTCAGCGAGGAAACCGGCAAAATTTCCCTGTGTATGAAGGGACGCATTACCCGGGATCTGGATCAGGACACCCTGCGCAAGGTGCTGCTTAATCTGGTGGGCGGAACCGCCGCCGAAGCCACCCGGCAAGGCAGGGAAAAGCGGGAACGCACCGCCACATCATCCAAACCCATGAACGTCAAAGATGATACATGAGGTGATGGAATGATGCCTGTAACCACATTTTTCCGCAAAGCCTTTACCGAAAATCTCGGGCTTAAAATCGTTTCGCTTATTACGGCGGTGTTTATCTGGGCCTTTATCATGAGCGCAAAGGAAGTCTCCACCTGGAGCGAAATCAAGCTCTCCTATACGGTGCCGGAAGACAAAGCCCTGGTTACCGATGTGCCCACAAAAATGCGGGTGCTGGTAAAAGGCCCCTGGACCACCCTGTCCACCATGAACAGCGATAATATGGTCTACGAAGTGGACCTGATGAACAATCCTCTGGGGCAGTCGGTGGTGTACCTGACCGCCGCCCAGTTGCGGTTACCCCCGGGCCTGCGCATCGCCAACGTCACCCCGGCGCAGATCGAAGTGTTTTTCGAGCGCAAACAGCATAAAACCGTTGAGATTATTCCTCAGGTAAAAGGCAAACCCAAAGAAGGGTATAAATTGTCTGAACCATTTGCGAAGGTTGAACCAACCAATATTGTAGTGGAAGGCCCGGAAAGCGAAGTTGCTTTGTTGCAGGCTATTCAGGCGGTGCCGGTGGATGTAAACGGCAAGGACGCCGGATTTGAAGCCGTCACGGAGCTGATCAGAGTCTCGCCGCGGGTTATGTTTATTGATGTTAAACAGGTATCGGTTTCGGTAAGCATCGAACCGGATATCCTGACCAGGGAAATTACCAACGTTCCGGTGATGGTCAATAACAAGGGCACCGAAGCCCTGTTTGCCCAACCGCAAGCAGTAACGATTACCGTAAAAGGCCTGCGCCCCAGAATCGAGCGCATACTGCCGGAGCATCTTATCGTTACCATTAACGCCGCCAACGGGCCTGGCACCTACGAAGCCAGCGTGGTGCCCCCCAAGGACGTGACGGTCTCCCGGGTATTTCCCCATTTGATACAGGTTGTATCTCAGGCACAGCCCTGATGTGACAGCGTGGAGGATTAGGTTATGCGCAAGCTATTCGGTACCGATGGTATCCGGGCGGAGGCGAACAAATACCCCCTGGACGGGGAAACAGCCTTTACCGTGGGAAGGGCTGCGGCCATCACCCTGCGGGGCAAACGCCCCAAACCTTTGGTGGTGGTGGGACGGGACACCCGCATCAGCGGCACCATGCTCTGCGCCGCCATCAGCAGCGGCCTGTGCGCCCAGGGCGCCGATGTCATCGACGTAGGCGTGGTATCCACCCCGGCGGTGGCCTATATCACCCGCAGTCTGGATGCCGATGCCGGTATTGTCATCAGCGCATCCCACAACCCCTATCAGGACAATGGCATCAAGTTTTTTGGCGGCGACGGCTTTAAGCTGCCCGACGATGTGGAGCTAAAAATCGAACGGGTTATGGAAGAAACCGATTTCGCCGCAGTCCGCCCGGACCACGGTAAAATCGGCACCATCAAAACCAACCATGCCCTGCATGAAGCCTATATTGATCATCTCATTGGCACAGTGGGCGAAAAAATCGATCTGAAAGACCAGATTATCGTGCTTGACGCCGCCAACGGCGCGGCGCATCAACTGGCCCGGGTACTGTTCAAAAGATTAAACGCCCGGATCATCCCCCTTGGCATGGAGCCCAACGGCACCAACATTAATGATGGCGTGGGCGCGGTCTATCCCGAGCGCATGTGCCATATGGTTAAGGAAACCGGCGCGAGCTTCGGTATTTCACTGGATGGCGACGCCGACCGCCTTATCATGTGCGATGAGTACGGTGAACTGGTGGATGGCGACACCATTATGGCCATGTGCGCAAAATATCTCTTCGAGCGGGATATGCTGCAGGGCAATACGGTTATCGCCACGGTCATGAGCAATCTGGGGCTGGAAAAAGCCCTGGCCGGCATCGGAGTCCGCCTGGAGCGGGTGTCGGTGGGCGACCGCTATGTGGTGGAACGTATGCGCCAGGGAGATTTCAACCTGGGTGGCGAGCAAAGCGGACACCTGATCTTCATGGACAAAATCACCACCGGCGATGGCCTGCTTTCGGCGCTTATGGTCATGCGGGTTATCGGCGACGAAAAACGCCCGCTGTCGGAGCTGGCCTCCTTTATGAAGGCCTTCCCCCAAACCCTGAAAAACGTGCTTATCAACCGCAAGCCTCCCCTTGAAGAACTGCCCGGCGTTATAGCGGAAATCCGGAAGGTGGAAGAGGAACTTGATGGCGATGGCCGGGTGCTGGTTCGTTATTCCGGCACGGAAAACAAAGCCCGGGTCATGATCGAAGGACCGGATCAGCCCACCATCGAAGCCATGGCGGATCGCATCGTAGAGCAATTCAAAACAGCGCTGCCTTTGGACTGATGTTCTGCGACATGAACTGCTTACAGGTGTAAACCCGGCTTTACACCCCGGGAAGACACATACCCGCTCACAGGCCAGGACGCCTGTTTTTCCCAGCAAATACATTGTGTTTTCACTTTTAGGGTTTTCTTGCCTTTGGGCATGAAAATTGCGATACTATTTGTCCATACTTCGGAAACCGAGTACTTATTCCGTAATGGAGGTCAATAAGCCATGAGAGCCATAAAGATTTCACTGATACCAGCCCTGCTGGCATTGCTTGTCCTTGGGGCATGCTCTTCCACAGATCCCAGCGTCATTGGCGGTCCCTGCGCAAAAGATGCCGACTGCAACGACGGTTTCTACTGCACTGATCAGGGTGTGTGTCTTCCCCAAAGCGACGGGGACACGGACAACGACACCAACCCGGATGCGGACCGTGATCCCATTGAACAGGTTGAAGACTGGGAAAAATGGGAAGAAGAATGCGGCGACATAGTCGGTATGCCCGCGCCCCAGCCCTGCCTGGTATACTCCTGCGACCCGGTGCCTCCCCCGGCCTGCTGGTCCTGCGACTGGTACGCGGACCCGGACCAAAACGGCGACACCTGCCTTGATGTGTATACCGGCCTGTACGGTATCTGCGACAACGGCGAGTGCCAGACCTTTGTTGATGGCGACGTGGACGTTGATTATGACTACGACGACACCGACTGGGATGCGGACTGGCCCCCGATCGACCGCGAAGAAGACGATATGCCGCCGCAGGGCTGCTATGAAATGGGCGGTTTCTGTCAGGACTATGGCGAATGCCCCATGGGTTCCCGTCAGGTCTATGGCGACGATGAATGCGGATATGGTTTCTGCTGCCTGCCCCTTGGCAAGGTGGATTGCTACCAAAACAGTGGTCAGTGCGCCCCCATAACCGGCTCTTTGGACTTCTGCCCCAACGGTATGCGTCCTGCAAACACTGCACAGGAATGCGATGTCTTTAATGAATGGTGCTGCGAACCCATTGCCACAAACTGCGTTGGCGAAGGCGGCTACGGATCTGAGCTGGATGATGACCCCACAAATGACCGCTGCTGCGAGGGTCTGACCCAGCTTTCCCCGGAAGTCCCCAGCGGTAACGAGTGTGTGGCCCCACCCGGTGGCATGGGATTTTACTGCAGCTACTGCGGCAACGGCGTCTGTGATCCTCAGGAAAACTGGTGCAACTGCGAAGACTGTACACCTCCGGGTGAATGCCGTATCGATAGCCAGTGCCCTGCCCCCTCCTGCTACGACGCCTGGAATGATGCACCCGCAGGTGATGCACCTCCTCCCTACGCCATGTGCGCCCAGGTGCAGTCTAAATGCGATGTTAGCACCGGTAAATGCGAACAGTACGAAGAATACATGGAAGGCTACAGTTGTAATTACAACAGTGGCCTGTGCGAACCGGTTGCCACAGAATGCATCGGCCTTGGTGAAATCGGCACCTTTGACACAGATTACTGCTGTGAAGGCCTTGCACAGGTCGATCCCGCCGAGATGGGACCTAACGGCGAATGCATGTATCCGGATTGTTACTGCTTTGTTTGCATCCGGGTTGGAGACAACTACTGCGACGAAGACAACGGCGAAAACGAATGCAACAGCGGTGACTGCGATGGCCCCCAGCCTGCCTGTTACAGTGATCAAGACTGCATGGCCTGCGAAAACGAAGATCGTGGGTGCGCTCAGTACAAAGGAAACTGCTGGGACGGCATGTGCTACATGGAAGCGGCAGAGTATATTCCCGGAGCCCAATGCGATTACAACTCCGGAATCTGCATACATCCCCAGGAATATTCCTGCCAGATAGAAGGCGGAATGTGCGTCAACACTTACGGCTGCCCCGGCGGCTACGCCATTGGCAACCTTGAATGCCCGGATTCCGCCCCGCTGTGCTGCATGCCGCAGCAACAAACCGTGTGCGAAAGCCGTTTTGACGGTTACTGCTCCGACAATCGCCGCTGGTGCGACGGCCCCTATATGCCGGCTCCCGACGGCAATACCTATGGTTGTCAGGGCACCAACGCCGATGCGGTGTGCTGTGTTCCCGGCGGCATGGTGGAATGCAACAACAACGATGACTGCGGCGAACCCCGCTGCTACAACGAAGGCGACTCCTGCTATCAGGAGATCCCCATATGCGATGATAACCAGTGTACTTCCGACGCAATAGCCATGAGTGGCGCAACGTGCGATTACCGAAGCGGTCAGTGCATCCCGGGTACCCCGGAACCCGCCAACTGCTACGAAGCCAACGGAGAATGCACCCGCTGGTGGACGTCCTGCCCCGAGGGCTATACCGACATGCGGGAACGTTTCGGCTGCGAAAGTATAGCTGATCGCTGCTGCGCTCCCTGACCCTGATACACCACTGTTTCAAGCGCCTTTTTCCCCGTGAAAGAGGCGCTTTTTTTATTTCAACAAAACGACAAAACCCTGTAAAAAAGCTTGCAAAGTGACCGCGTATATCTATAATGTTCTCCACATGCTGGTACGATGACCAGTGGGCCCGGATGGCCCACTTTTTTATTATCAGCTTATTACACCGGCAGGACAATAGGAGCATTACATGCCGCTGCCAGACGAACGCAATGCCGTCAGCACTCTTGGACGGCGCGAAAAACAACTGTGGGAACTCCTTGACGACTTTATCGCAGACATGGGTTTTACCCTTGTGGATATTGAAGTCAGCGGAACCGGCAGCGGCAAAAAAACAGCCCTGAAAATTTTTGCCACCAAAGACGGCGGCATCTCCATTGACGATCTTTCACAGATATCCCGGGAAGTATCCACCTATCTGGATGTCAAAGATCCCTTCCCCGGTGCATATCAACTGGAAGTCTCTTCACCGGGACTGAAGCGCTCCCTGCGGCGTCGTGCCCACTTTGAGGCCGAACAGGGCAAAGCGGTAGACCTGGTGTTCCGTGAAGAAATCGACGGCGAACGGAAAATTTCCGCCACCGTGGTAAAGGTATACGAAGAAAACGGAGCCATTATGCTGGACCTCAAAAAGGATGATACTCCTTTGACGGTTCCGCTTTCCATGGTGGCTCGCGCGAACAAGCATTTTGAAATATAGTGAAATACAGAGCGAACGTGACGATATTCAAGGAGGCCGACATTGGGAAACCTTAATTTTCTCGTCGAGCAGATCAGCAAAGAAAAAGGTATTGATCGCGAGATCATTATTGAAGCGCTGAAAGAAGCCATGGTAAAAGCCGCTCAAAAGCGCTTTGGCATCGAAAATGCCGACTCAATCGAAGCCATGTACAACGATGAAGAAGGCGAAGTTGAACTGTATCAGTTCAAGGTTGTCGTCAAAACAGTGGAAGACCCTGACTTCGAAATTACCCTGGAAGAAGCCCAGCAGCTTGACGACGGCAGCGAGCTTGGCGATGAACTGGGTATCAAGCTGGATAACAGCCAGTTTGGTCGTATCGCCGCCCAGGTGGCCAAGCAGATCATCGTAAACAAGATGCGCACCGCTGAGCGGGAAATCGTGTACAACGATTATAAAGACCGCAAAGGCGACCTTATCGCCGGTACGGTTCGCCGTATCGAGCGTGGTAATATCATTATCGACCTCGGTCGTGCCGAGGGCATCCTGCTGGCCAAAGACCAGTCCCCCCGGGAAACCTACCGGGTGCGTGACCGCCTGCTGGCCTATGTGAAAGATGTGTCCAAAAGCTCCCGCGGCCCCCAGATTCTGCTGTCCCGCACCGACGACGGACTGCTCATCAAGCTCTTCGAGATGGAAGTTCCGGAAATCGCCGAAGGCATTGTCAGCATCACCTCCGCCGCCCGCGAGCCCGGCAGCCGCTCCAAGATTGCAGTGCAGAGCCGCGATCCCGATGTGGACCCCGTTGGCGCCTGCGTTGGTATGAAGGGTACCCGTGTACAGAACATCGTACAGGAGCTCCGGGGCGAAAAAATCGACATCGTTCCCTGGAATCCCGATCCGGTCAAATTCGTATGCAACGGTCTGGCCCCGGCCATTGTCAGCCAGGTGCTGATCGATGAAGACGAACGGGTCATGGAAATCACCGTTCCCGATGACCAGCTTTCCCTTGCCATCGGCAAAAAGGGACAGAATGTCCGCCTTGCCGCACAGCTTACCGGCTGGAAACTTGATATTCAGTCCGAATCCCGCGTCGAGCGTATGTCCGAAATCGCCCGGGATCTGTTCTCCAATATCGCAGGTGTGGACGAAGAACTGGCCCACACCCTTACCCGCCTGGGCTTTATGTCGCTGGACGACATTATCAGCACTCAGGTGGAAGACCTGGAAATCATTCCTGGCCTGAACCGCGATTCCGCCTATGAGCTTATTGAAGCAGCCCAACGGCATAAGCAATTCATGAAAGAAGAAGACGCCCGCCGTCGTGAGGAAATCGAACGCCGCAAGCAGAAACAGCGTGAACGCCAGGCGTCAATTCCTTCCCCGGATACTCTTTCCCACGAACTGTTGCGTGTGCGTAACGTTGATGAAGACATCCTCGAAAGCCTGCGCTCCATGGGCTATGACACAATTCTTGATCTGGCCCGCATCAAAGAAGAGGACATCAAGAGCTTTGCAGAGCAGCTTGGCATGGGTATGCGTTCCGCCCGCGGAATCATCCACTCCGCCCGGCAGAAACTTCCCAAGGTACACCCGGAACTCTTTGAAGACGGCAAACCCCCGGTGGGCGTGGATATGCCCTGGTACAAACCGGAACAGCCCAAAGAGCCGACTGACCTGGAAAGCGCATTCAAGGATCTTCCCGCATCTGCCGATGACGACGAAGACTCCCAGGAGACGGAATCTCACTAAGCCGGGAAACCGGCTTATTGACTCCGGTAGACAGGTTACAGCATGACCGGCAAAAGCCCCATACGGAGCTGTGTTGGCTGCGGAGAAACCGCTGACAAAAGCGATCTTTTGCGCTTTGCAGTGGGTCCCGAACACACGGTCATCCCGGATTTACATAGTAAACTTCCGGGACGAGGCGCATATCTGCATCCGGATCCGGCCTGTTTTGTTAACGCACAAAAGAAAAACAGCTTCCGTCGTGCATTCCGCAATAACTCTCTTGACTTTACTGCGGAAAAGGCGTTATCACAGGTGCGGCGATTATTGGAAACACAGGTTATCAATCTCGTTGGCCTGTGCAAACGCGCCGGTCTGGTAATAGGAAGCAACCGTTCTGTCGAATACGAATTAAGAAACAACCAGCTCAAAAAGGAACCGGTTACGGCCTTTATGGCCACCGACTCCAGCCCCAAGCGAAAAGAAGACATCCGGGCTTTGTGCGAAAACCGGAATCTGGAAGTACGCGAGCTGTGGACGCAGCAGTACTGGGGAGACCTTCTTGGAACAACTCCCCGTAGTTTTATTCTCTTCCTGAAGGGCGGGCAAACCCGCAGCCTTCAGAAAACGTTATTGATTGCCGAACGAATTGGGCAGTGATTTTTCCGAACCACACAAGGTGAAGCCGTATGACACGAATCAGAATCTTTGAACTCGCCCGGCAGCTCGGGATGGATGGACGCAACAAGGAAATTATCGAAGTAGCCAGGCGCCTTCACATCCCCGTCAAGACAGCGTCGTCCTCCATTGAGGACTACGATGCGGAACGTATCCGCAAAGAGCTTGGCAAGCCCGGTGGAGCAGACGGCGAAGATAAAGAGGAAATGGCCCCCAAAAAGCCCAAGACGTTGCTGCGCAAAAGCCGCAGGCTTGAAAAAGAACGGGAAGAGGCCGAGGCCGCCAAAGCGGCAGAAGCCGCAGCAGAAGCAGCCGCAGCAGAAGCAGCCGCAGAAGCAGCCGCAGCTGAGGCAGCCGCTGAAGCAGCCGCAGCCGAGGCAGCTCTTCGGGCCGAGGAACCGGAAGTGGTTTCCCCTGCCCCCGAAGCCCCCGTTGTTGAGCAGCTCCAACCCGAAGCAATAGCGGAACCGGTAGCTCCCCAACCGGCAGAAGAAGCCGTGGCCCCGGTCGAAGCGGCACCCGTTGAGGAAATCCGCAACGAAGCAGCCGAAACTCCGGTACCCCAGGCAGTGTCTGCGGAACCGGTAGCAGAGACTCCTGCTGAAGCCGTTGCGGAAACAGCCGAAGCTGCCCCTGCAGACGAACCGGCTGCAACAGCCACCGCCCCGGAAGCTAAAGCGGACGCAGTGGAAGCGGAACCCACCGAAGGAAAGCCTGCGGAAGCAAAACCCGCATCCGAGGCTCCGTCTCCGAAAATCAAAAAGATTAAAATGCCCAAGGCCAAACAGGTTTCAAAAATCGTTGGCCGCATTGAGATTACCCCGGAGATGACCCAAAAACGGCAACCGCGTCAGCCCCGTCAGGCTCCGTATCAGGGTGGACGCCCTGACCACGGTCGACGTCCCGGCGGTCCCGGCGGCCCTGGTGGTCCCGGTGGCCCTGGTGGTCCTGGTGGTCATCAAAGACGTCCGTCTTCTTCGGCGCCGCAGCAAACCGTCCCGGATCAGGGACCGGTTTCGGATCGCCAGAGGGACGTGAAAAAGAAAAGCGATGCCTACCGCGACACCGCCGCCATCGGCGGTCACCGCAAGCGCAAGGTTGTCAAAGATCTGTATCCCGAGCGCATGAAGCGCCAGGGCAAGCGGAAAAAAGTCGCTCCTACCGGTCCGTTGAAAGCCATTGTCAAAACCCTGAAGGTCGGCGATTCCATCAATGTGGCGGAACTTGCCCGCCGCATGGGTATCAAAGGCTCCGAAGTTGTGAAAAAACTCTTCGAGATGGGCATGATGGTGACGGTCAATCAGGTTATCGACTTTGACACCGCAACCCTGGTGGCCTCTGAATTCGAATGCACCCTGGAATTCGGCGGATTCGAGGAAAACAACCTCATCGGTATTCAGGAAGATAAACCCGAAGACCTTAAAGCACGTCCCCCTGTGGTGACGGTTATGGGTCACGTTGATCATGGTAAAACCTCATTGCTGGATGCCATCCGCGCTACCCGCATCACTGCATCGGAAGCCGGCGGCATTACCCAGCACATCGGTGCATATCTGGTCAAACTTGATGCCGGTACGATTTCCTTTATCGATACCCCGGGTCACGAAGCCTTTACCGCCATGCGTGCCCGTGGCGCCCAGTTGACGGATATCGTTATTCTGGTTGTGGCTGCCGACGATGGCGTTATGCCCCAGACCATGGAGGCTATCAACCACTCCAAGGCCGCCGGTGCCCCCATGATTGTTGCGATCAACAAAATCGACAAAGCCGACGCCAATGTGCAGCGGGTTCGCAACGAACTGATGCAGCACGGCCTGGTGGATGAGTCCATGGGTGGCGACACCATGATGGTGGAAGTCTCCGCCAAAAACAAAATCGGCATTGAGCAGCTTCTGGAATCGGTACTGCTGCAGGCTGAAGTTATGGAACTGAAAGCCAACCCCGATAAAAAAGCCAGCGGCACCGTTGTGGAAGCCAAGCTCGACCGTGGTCGCGGCCCGGTAGCCACCTTCCTGGTGCAGGCCGGCACCCTGAACGTTGGCGACAACGTTGTCAGCGGGCATATGCACGGACGTATCCGCAGCATGACCGACGACCAGGGACACAAAGTCAAAAAGGCCCTGCCCTCCACCCCGGTGGAAGTCATCGGTCTTGAGGCGGTCCCGGCGGCAGGTGAGCTGTTCAACGTTCTTAAAAACGAAAAAGAAGCCAAGCAGCTGGCCAGTCACCGCTCCCAGAAAATGCGTGAAGCCCAACTTGCCAAGGCAGGCAAACGGCGTCTGGACCAGATGTTCCAGGATATCGCCGGTTCTGAAAAGAAAAAGCTGGCCATCATTATCAAGGGCGATGTGCAGGGTTCCATCGAAGCGCTCCGCGACGCCTTTGTGGGCCTGAGCAACGATGAAGTCAGCGTGGAAGTGATTCACCAGGGCGTCGGCGGTATCACCGAAACCGATGTACTGCTTGCAAGCACCTCCAACGCCTTGATTATCGGCTTTAACGTACGCCCCGAAGCCAAGGTCGGCCCCCTGGCCTCCCGTCAGGGCGTTGAAATCAAACAGTTCAGCATCATCTATGATGCAGTTGAAGAACTCAAAAAACTTCTCACCGGTATGCTGGAACCCCAGTTCGAGGAAAATGTCCTTGGCCGCGCAGAAGTCCGCCAGATCTTCCACATCTCCAAAGTGGGCACCATTGCAGGCTGCTTTGTACAGGAAGGCCATATCAACCGCAGCGCCAAGGTACGACTCCTTCGGGATTCCGTCCAGGTATACGACGGCGAATTCTCCAACCTCAAACGCTTCAAGGATGAGGTCAAGGAAGTCTCCGCCGGTCAGGACTGCGGTTTGCAACTTATGAATTACAACGATGTAAAGCCGGGCGATGTCATCGAAGCATATGAAATGCTGGAACTTGATGTTATCCTGCAGCCCGGAACCAAAAAAGAGGACAGCGAGAATTGAGCAGAGGACCTACACGATCAGTATTGTTCGGGGATCAGATAAAACGCATACTTGGCAGCGCCCTTACCGGGATGCTGAAAACCCATCTGCCCGATGACCGCCTCAGAAATGTGGTCGTCACCGATGTAGAGATCAGCGGCGACAAGTCCATTGCAAAGGTATTTTACAGTCCTCTGGGAGACACCTTATCCCATGAGGAAGCCCGTAATCTGCTTTCAGACAACAAGGGCTGGCTGCGTACCACACTGGCAAAGGAACTGCGGTCCCGGCGCACACCGGACCTTTCGTTCCAGGTTGACACCGCTTTGGAATACGGACGGAACATAGACCGTCTGTTTGATGAGATTAAAAAGGATTCCGGTGGAGAATTCAGCGACGAATAAACAAGCATGGGAGCATTTGCGCTCCGCCGCCTCGGTGCTGGTGGTCAGCCACGAGCACCCCGATGGCGATACCCTTGGCAGTGCCCAGGCATTGAAATCGCTGCTGGAACGGCACAATATTAAAGCAACTCATTATAACACCTCGGGGGTTCCCTATTTTCTGGAATTCATTGCCCCCACAGAGGATGTATGTTCCTCCTTGCCGGAGGATATCAGCTTTGACGCCACCGTGTTTATCGACAACGGCGAACCCTTGCGTTTCGGTGCTGATATTATCGCCATGGGAGAACGTCTGGGCTACACCATTCTGTTCGATCATCATGTAGGCGCTCCGGATTTTACAGAGCTGGCAATTGTTGATTCCCACAGCGCCTCCACCGGCGAGCTCATGCTTGCTTTTTTTGAGGATAACGACCTCACTCCCACGCCACAGGAAGCCACGGCCCTGTATACCGCTATTGCCACGGATACCGGTTTCTTCCGCTTTGCCAATACCTCTCCCCGGGCCCTGCGCAGTGCCGCACGGCTGATGGAATATGGTGCAGAGGCGTCTCAGATCAATTTCCAGATCAATGAACGCCAGCCCCCCGCCCAATTGCAGATGCTTGGCAGGGTGCTGTCCACTCTGCAACTGCACGCCGATGGAAAAATCGCCCTTATTACCGCTCAAAAGGTATGGGAAAAGGAACTTGGTGTCGGCCCGGAGATTTATGAGGGTTTTGTCAATCACGCCCACACCATAGACGGCGTGAACATTGCTGTTTTTGTACGGGAAATCAACCCGGTATCCAGCAAAGGGAGCCTGCGGTCCCGCGATCCCTACGATGTCGCCAGAGTGGCGAACGACCTTGGTGGCGGTGGACACCGCAATGCCTCCGGCTGTACCATGGCAATGGGCCTTGAAGATGCGGTAACAGCGGCGCTGGCCGAAGCGGAAAAGGAACTGAAGCGACAGGATTCCTGATGATGAAAGCTCTGTGCATTGCCCAGACACGTCCAAACTGCATCAAGCTTGCCCCCCTTGCAGCAGCTCTTACCAGAGAGCATATAGAGCACCTCTTTGTGCTTGCCCCCAATCCTGAAGACACACAGGTATGCGATTCCTTTTCCGGCGAACTGGATATCCCCTCCCCGGTTCAAAAACTGGATATACTCGAAAACGGTCCGGTGCGGTATATCGGTTCACTGATGGCGCATCTGGACGGTATTTTATCCGAATACAAGCCGGATATTGTCATTGTAACCGGCGATGCCGACGCAAGCCTTGCCGCTGCCCTGACTGCGGCCAAAAAAGGTATTCAGGTCGCCCACATCGAAGCCGGTCTGCGTTCCATGGACCCCACTCAGCCCGAGGAACTCAACCGCATCACCATCGACCACTGCAGCATGTACCTGTTTACCCATTCTCCCACCGCCGATGACAATCTGCGAAGGGAAGGCATACCCGAAGAGCGCATCTTCCGGGTAGGCAATATCCTTATTGATGCAATTCATAACGCCCCGGTACAGGAAACACCGCCCTCTCTTAACGGAGACCTCAATCTTGAAGGCGAGCGCTATGCACTGGCCACTGTGCACCGCGCCTTTAATATCGACAGCGAACCGGTTATGAAGGGTATTCTGGATGCCTTTTGCACCCTGCAAAAAGACATTCCCATTGTGTTTCCCGTGCATCCCGCCACCCGGGCAAAACTTGAGGGCTTTGGCATGTGGGAGCGTCTGGTAAGTCATCCACGGATTCATGCCCTGCCGCCGGTTGCCTATACCCTGTTCCAGGGACTTCTCAGAAACGCCACCTTTGTCATCACCGACTCCGGTTGTATTCAGGAAGAGGCCACCTATTACGACGTGCCGTGCCTGACCCTCAGAGAGCATACGGAACGCCCGATTACCATATCCATGGGCACCAATGAACTCATTGGTCGCAATGCCGCCCGTATTGTCCAAAAATCCCGGGAAGTGCTTTTAGGACAATGGAAACACCGCAAGGTACCGGAAATGTGGGACGGCAACACCGCTAACAGAATCGTTGATTTACTTGTACAGGCCCTGGGGTGATCTCTCAACAGTCCCGTGAGTTTTTATATCGGGGTACCGCACCGCCGGGCTGCTATGATTCACATGCATTCATAGCCTCGCTGGAACAGATCCCCCTGCACCGGCGGAAATTCACGGTATACCATGCAGAAGCCAACAAAGTGGCTCCGCTGCTTGGCTACCGCTTGCTTGAAGCCGGAATCAACCTCCAGCCGGATGATCCCATCCAGCGTCTTATCCAGGCCAGCCATCGCAGTGCCTTTGCCACCACCAGACAGCTTCAGGTGGCGGAAGAAGCGCTTGCCATCCTGTTGGACGCGCATATTCCAGCCCTTGTACATAAGGGAGCGCATCTTACCCGCAGCATCTATCCGGATCACGGATGCCGTGCCATGGGCGATATTGACCTGCTGGTGCGTCCCGATGATTTCACCGCAGCCTACGAAACCCTGCAACAGCATGGCTGGACAAGCGAAGATACACCGGCGTACCGGGCAAAGTCCCTTGGGCCGATAGGTATCATCCGTGGGTATCATTTCCGCCGCTCCCAGGGGGTACGGGCGTGGATGCTCAGCAAAGCCATTGACGACACCCACCGGGTATACATCGATTTGCATCGCTGGCTGATTGATCCCGGATGGCTGCCGGTATCCGATGAAATGTTTTGGGAAGGCTCCGTCAATCACGAACCAACCCTGCTCAAAGAGCTGCTCTGGACCATTTTGCACGGGGTTAAAAGCGCGGCAACGGGTCATACGCCGCTTTCCCATGCAGTGGATGCCTGGTGGCTTGCGGATGCAGGAAACATTGATTCAGGGGCACTGCTGTCCGAAGCCCGGCTATGGGGCTGCGAGGGGACGGTAAAAGATATGGCAGGCTTTTTGGACAATCCCTCTGCACACACCTTCCCTCCCCGGTTATACGCCCGCAACGCTTTCAACGATATGCTGGTGGAGTTTCTGGCAAACAAATCCGTGGAATACAGCAGCTATCTTTCCTATGTGCACAAAATTGCCCCGCAGATTCTGCTTTCGGGCAAGCTCCCCCGTGTTTCTGTGGCTGGACTGAAAATACTGCTGGACCGCGTAGTGCTGCGCTGACTACATTCCGCCGCCACCCTGCAAAAAGACATCGGGGTCCACATCCTGGCTTTCACCGCTTTTCTCTGTGGGAGCAGTCCCCCAGATAAAGGGCATTTTCACCGGATGGGTGGTTGCTTCACCGGTCAGTTTGCCGTTCTCATAGTCTATGCTGACATACTGGATACCCTTGGGAGCTTCCGGGAATTCCTTGACTTCCGCACCATCCAGGAAGTTTTTCATGAAATCGAGCCAGATAGGCAAGGCCACAGATCCACCGGTTTCACCACGGCCAAGATGCCGCTCGTTCTGGTCAAAACCAACCCATGCGCCCACAACCAGATCCGGGGCGTATCCCATGAACCAGGCATCAAAGGAGTCGTTAGTGGTGCCGGTTTTGCCCGCCAGGGGACGCTTGAGACTTTTTGCCGCAACGCCGGTACCGGTCTGCACCACCTGCTCCATCAGCTTCAGCATGATGAAAGCGTCTTTTTGTGACATGTGACGCTTAAGGGGATGTTCCAGATGATCCTGCATACGGGCAAAGGTCTCCGGGCCGGAAAGCAGCCAGTAATCCGAAGGATCGCGGTAATCTTCCAGGATATTGCCATAGGCATCCCGGATAACGCGAATGGTAACTTTGCGCTGGGGCATGCCCAAACGCGGGAAATGCATGTAAGCCTGGGTGAGTTCATCCATGTACACGCAGGAGGAACCAAGCGCGATTGAAAAATCCTGTGCAATGAAACTGGTGAGGCCGAAACGCCGCGCCAGATTGGTGACATCCCGCACCCCGGCATATTGCAGGGCCTTGATTGCGCAGATGTTCATGGATTTTGACAGAGCTTTTACCAGCGGCGTATCACCGGAAAAGCTGTTGCCATAATTTTGAGGAGTCCAGCGCATGGTGTCGTCCTGGTTCACCACGGGGCTGTCAACGATAATGGTGGCAGGCGTCCATTCCTTTTCAACCGCAGTGCTGTACACAAGGGGCTTGAAGGAAGAACCGGGCTGACGGCATGCCTGCACCGGACGGTTGATCTGGCTTTCTTCGTAGTTCCAGCCGCCCACAGAGGACAGCACATATCCGGTATCCACATCTTTGATCATCAAAGCAGCCTGTGAATAGGGCTTTTGAATCAGATCCAGATGCCAGTCTTTGGGGTCTTCCGGCAGGGCTCTGCGGCTGCGGAAATCCTCGCGCTTTACAATGCCCTTCCTGTCGGAGGGACGCACGATAATGATATCGCCGGGTTTGAAACGCGCTGACAGTTTTTTAACCATTTCATATTCCCAGCGCACCTCGGCTTTGGGCACCCGGGCCCATGAAACGTCGGACAGATGCATGGGGGCCTTGATTTTGCCGATACGCACCCAGGCGATGCGTTTCTTGTCATCAATTTCCACGATCATGGCGGGGTACAACCTGCGACGGGACAGTTTTTTGGGGTCGCTGTACTTTTTATCGTAGACCTTGAAAAACTGCGGCCAGTCTTTTTTGTTCAGATGACCGTTGGGGCCATTGTACCCCTGCCGCTTGGTAATGCGCCGCAAACCATACAGCACCGCATCCTGTGCCCGGAATTCCGCCACAATGTTTGAGGCAGTGTCCACCTGCAGACCACAGCGGTAAATCAGCGCCTGCTCAATGGATTTGTCGGCTTCAATCTTGAATTTCTCCTCCCCGCTCATGATATCGTCATAGTAGGGACGCAGGGCATCACAAAATGCCTTGCTGGGAAGATTGCGATGGCCGGGAAAACGTTCGCCCCATTTTTCCGGGGGCATATTTTCCATTAATACTTCTGGGTCCGGTGCCTGGGAAGGCAGTTTTTCTCCCTTAAACAGCTTGACGCAGTAGGTAGAGCGATCCAGCAGATCCCGACGGGTTTGTTCCGCGTAGTACGGCGCATAGCGGGTATGAGAATCGGGTGTGGGATACACTTTCACTTCTTCGGCAATGGCTGCATCCCGCTGTTCCGCGGTGATGTACCCTTCCTTGAACATGCGGCTCAGCACCCACTGCTGACGCTTTTTGGCTGTCTTGGGATTTGAATAGGGCGAGTACGTGGTTGGGGCCTTGGGCAATCCGCCCAGGTAGCCTATTTCCGCAAGAGTCAGTTGCGACAGATCCTTGCCAAAATAATTCCGCGCTGCCATGGCAACGCCATAGGCACCATGACCAAGATAAATCTGGTTGCAGTACAGCCACAGAATTTCGTCCTTGGACATATTCCGTTCCATACGCATTGCCAGAAAAACTTCTTTTAATTTACGGGTATAGGTTCGCTCCGGGGTAAGCCAGAATGTCTTGGCAAGCTGCTGGGTAATGGTACTGCCGCCCTGCACCTTTCGCCCTGCCTTGAAGTTGGCGATTGCAGCCCGGACGATGGCCATGGGGTTCACCCCAAAATGATCGTAAAAACTGGAATCCTCGGTGGCGATGTAGGCCTGTTTCAGCCGCTCGGGAATGCGCTCAATGGGCACTACTTCGCGGATCTGCTCACCGTATTCGCCAATGGGCGTACCGTCCATGGCATACATTTTTAACGGCAGCAAAGGCCGGTAGGAATCAAGAGTGCTTATCTGGGGTAAGTCCTTATATGCACTGTACACCCATATGGAGGCAACAAGACAACCAAGCAGACCAACCGCAAGGCAAATCAGGACAATAGCTTTTAGCTTTGCCTTCCAGCCTTTTTTCGGACTCGGATTACTCACTGTCACTTTACTGCGGCTGACGCCTGGTTGCTTGTTGTCATCCATACATTCACTCGCTTACAACGTTAATCTTAGATCAAATCCAGAACCCGGGTCAGTTCCGCCTGGAGGTCTTCCACATTTTCGCAGCCAACGGAAAGACGAATCAAACCATCGGTGATACCGGCTTCTTCCCGGGCGGCTTTGGGCACGGTGGCATGGGTCATGCTGGCGGGATGCTGAATCAGGGATTCGATACCGCCCAGAGACACTGCCAGGGTGATAAGTTCCATATTGTCCAGCAGGGTGCGTCCTGCCTCGATACCGCCCTTAACGCCAAAAGAAATCAGCGCACCGGGGCCAAGCATCTGTTTTTGGGCCAGGTCATACTGGGGATGGCTTTCCAGACCCGGATAGCGAATCCACTCAATTTTGGGATGATCTTCCAGGAATTTGGCCAGCACTTTTGCATTGGCCATACCCTGCTCGACCCGCATACCCAGGGTTTTGGTGCCACGCAGAATCATCCAGGCCTGGTGGGGATCCATGGTGCCGCCAAGGCCCCACAGCACCTTTTGCAGACGCTTGAACATTTCCTCGGTTTTGGTGATGACAATACCACCAACGCAATCGCTGTGACCGTTCAGGAATTTTGTGGTGCTGTGCAGCACGATATCAGCGCCAAGGGCCAAAGGATTTTGCAGATGGGGGGAACAGAAGGTATTGTCCACCGCCAGCACCATGTTGTGCTGGTGAGCGATTTCCGCACAGGCGGCGATATCGGTAATCTGAATGGTCGGGTTGGCCGGGGTTTCGATATACAGCAGTTTGGTATTGGGCTTGATGGCGGCTTTGATGGCTTCCAGATCCGAGGTATCCACATGGGAAGACTCTACACCAAAGCGGCTGTATTCGTTAACCATAACACTGCGGGAAGGACCATACACCGCACGGGTGCTGATCATATGATCGCCAGCGCCCAGCAGGGCAAAATACACGGTGTTGACCGCAGCCATACCGCTGGCAGTAGCCAGTCCGCCGAAACCGCCTTCCATGGCAGCAACATTATCTTCCAGCATTTTAATGGTGGGGTTGCCCATACGGGTATAAATGTAGCCGTCTTCTTCACCGGCAAAACGTGCCCGGCCTTCTTCAGTGCTTTTAAAGGCAAAGGTGGAAGTCTGATAAATGGGGGGTGCTACAGCGCCAAAACATTTTTCAATGTACTGTCCGGCGTGGATGGCGATAGTGCTTTTCCCTGCGTTTGCATGATCTTTCATAATGAACAACCTCACTTCAATAATAGTCACATCTCTTACCATAGATGCAGGTATGGCGCAACAGTTAGGACATCGCTATAGATGCAGGTATGGGACAACAGTTAGGACGCCCATCACTTTACACTCTCGTGCCACTTTTTCAATAGGAAATTCATATTTTTTCTTCCCTCACATATCTTTACGCATTTTTGGAACCGTGATATTATTATTATTCATGCTGTTTCGTTATATAAAAACAGTTATAATATACGATAAACTGCCGGAGACCCGGAATGTTGGCGCAGGGAAAACAGCTATATGGGGAAATGCTTATAGCTTTAATGCTGGGTATTTTACTCCTTTCCGGCTGCGGCAATAACACCCTGCAATGCCCCCCGGACCGTCATGTGGAAGGTAACCGCTGTATATGTAATGATGGCGTGGAC
>Ga0070728_10002909_pt1 | contig 20069 bp, 22 predicted proteins | sample tdDd471_FD_66723 | JGI IMG/M metagenome (GOLD analysis project Ga0070728, IMG submission 66723) | Marine sediment microbial communities from the Atlantic coast under amendment with organic carbon and nitrate - tdDd47.1 | ecosystem: Environmental > Aquatic > Marine > Coastal > Sediment | place... | reverse complement strand
AATAGCATGCTATTTTTCTTTACCCACTTTTCTGATTTAAAAGGATTAAACAGTGACTCATTCTGATAATGCCCTATTTTTCACTCAGCTTTCCGCACTACAGCGACAATACTCGAAAGCCCTTTCCATGCGACTTGAGCCATATGATGTGCGACCAGGATATCTCAATATTCTCTATTGTCTTTGGGAAAAAGACGACATCACCCAAAAGGAACTGAATGTTCATATACATATAGAACAGGCCACCCTCTCAAATTCCCTGTCCAGAATGAAAAGAGACGGACTCATTGAACAAAATCCCAACCCAAAAGATCGAAGACTCAATCATATCACCCTTACCGAAAAGGGCCGATCACTGAAAAATGCCGTACATTCCGCCATTGATGACTTGCAGTCCATCGTCAATAAAGGACTTACCGTCAACGACAGACGATATTTCAATCGAATTCTCAGGCAAATGACCGAACAAATCGAAAATGATCTGAACGATCCGTGCCTCATGCTTTTTGATGAAATAGCTGACGATTAGTTTTTGCTCATCCTGAACATCATTTTTGGTTACCACAATTATCCACAATCCTGCTTTTTTGGCATGATATCCAATACCACTGGTTGTTTTTGAAAATTTGCGGATTTCATCTTCAATATCTCCAACAAACTTTAAGCTGATTTTCGGTTTAAAACTCAAGAGCACTTCACGACATTTTCATGACACTTCCACGCACTCTTATCCCTTGATATTTATGGTTAATCCCAAAATCATCTACTTAAATTGTAAATTTGTTCCTTTGAATGATAACTCTTCCTGCATAAAAATTTCTTTAAAATAAATGTCCAATTTAGGACTTTTCCCCATTATTATTTTTTTTAAAATCTGCTATAGCCATCTCTAATGAACAACAACACCCCGTAATCCTTTTCTATCGCGGTACGTATAGAAAAACTCTAGACTTTGTGGGACAACGTTGTACTTTGTTGACAATCTTTGACACCTTGTGTCAAAGAGAGAACATCGTAAGTCAGATTGTGACAATATGGACAATAAAGATATCTCCAAGCCCCCTACTCTACTAACGGTACGCGAAGTTGCGGACCTGCTTAGGGTGCACCAGAGAACAGCGTACAGGCTGATCACTGGCGGAAGTATCAAGGCGATCAAGATTGGCAGTCAGTGGCGAGTGGCAGAAAGCGCACTGATGGAGTTTATAGAGAGTGGATGGAAGGATTCGGCTTCCACTGGCAAGAAGAAAGCCGAACCCGATCAGTTTAAACTCCCTTTGGATTAAGGAGAACAAGCATGTCGAAAAAACCGAGTAGCGGCCAGAACGGAACAGATCCTATCCTCAACGTGAATTTGCCTAATGATTTTGGCGAAGACATCAGCGTTTCCGGACATCTGGTCGGCGAAGAGATGTATTTTGACGACAACACCGGCATGTTGACTATGGAAAAGCTGTACCGTGAAGAAGACGGCAAGCTCTCTTATGGTATCATCTCCGCCATCGGACATGCTCGCGAACGTCGCGCCTACAAGGTAGAAGAACGCGAAGAAAGCTGCATTGTCTCCAACGGCAGCCTGAATCTTGAATTTTCCTATGATGAACTTTTCGAACTTCTTGCCGTAGCCATGGAGGCCGAAAAGGAAAGTTCCAGCCGTCAGGTTAGCGAACAAGTACGCCGCAGACTGGCCTCCAACGAATAGATTTTCACCGCTATCGACATGATGAAGGGGACCTTGCGGTCCCCTTTTTTATTTTTCGAAGTAGTCTTGCTGGCCGGTGGCTCCCATGACTGATGACCAGTAACCTGAGCAGATGTTTATGCTTCGTCGTTTGCCCGTTACCAGATCAAGGGGCAGATAAACCATACTCGACTTGAGTTGGGTCACGACCATTCCGGTCCTGCCGCTCATGGCCGCATGTACGGAATGCTGCCCCAGGAAACCGCAATAGATCCGATCCCCAGCATTGGCCGGTACCGATCTAATTATGTAGCTGGGATCAATGAATTTCATGTTCATTTCAAGGCCACGTTCCTTGAAATGCTCTTTGATACGCTTCACCAACAAGCCGCAGATATCACCCAGTTTGGGATTGCCTGAGGGGTCCCTTTCGATCTCACTTTCCATGAGATCCTGCCCAGCTCCCTCGGCGCAGACGATGAGTGCATGTTTGCGGGCGAGAAGACGCCTTTCAAGGGCCATAAGAAATCCGTCATCACCATCGAGCTTGAATGATTGCTCCGGAACCAGGAGAAAATTTGTCTCCTGGAGAGCCAGTGTTGCCTGGGCAGCGATAAAACCAGCCTCACGCCCCATCAATTTGACCAATCCAATGCCCATGTCCACGCCTGTAGCCTCAACGTGAGCGCACTGGATGGCCTCTGTAGCCTTTTCAACGGCCGTATCGAACCCGAAGGACCGGGTGATAAAATTTATGTCGTTGTCGATGGTTTTCGGGATTCCAATGACGGATATTTTACGTCCGCGAGCCGAGACCTCGTCCACGATGGACTTTGCCGCCCGCATTGTACCATCTCCACCGATGGCAAACAGAATGTTGATGTTCAATCTTTCAAGAGAATCTACAATTTCTTCAGCATCTTGCAGACCTCTTGAGGAAGCCAGAATAGTGCCTCCGAACTGATGAATATTGGAAACGTTTTCAGGTGTAAGTTCCTTAACGTCGTACCCATATTCCGGGATAAATCCGCGCAGTCCGTTAGTGATCCCCAGTACGGTCCTGATCCCGTAGTGATAATGTGCCTCCATGACTATGGAGCGAATGACGTCATTGATTCCGGGGCACAAGCCACCGCAGGTAACAATGGCACACTTGGTCTTGGACGGATCGAAATAGAGCTTTTCCCTTGGACCGGCCATTTCGAAATTCATGCGCAGCGTATCGGCATCAAGTTCGGTCAGCTCTTCTGCGGTCATCATCAAGGTCAGAGGTTTGGAATCATCAATACAACGTGGATTCTTCAAAGTTGTATTGATCTTGGCCTCACCTAGTGTGGGGATGGCGGTTTCATATTCCAATTTTTTCTTAGCCATGATTGCGGCTCCTCTTATAAGCGCGTTGCCTGATCAACAGGATGACAATCGGTTGAACTCAAGCACGTAAGAAAACTGAATCCAAAAACACTTTCAATTACTGCCAGCTGGTAACCTCTGGTTCAGGCAGTTCATCCACCACTTCCACCAGGTCATCAGGGGTCGCCGTGGCGGCTCCTACCTGGGCAACGACCACTCCAGCTGCGTAGTTGGCCAGAGTACATGCCGTCAGAAGCTCGAATCCGGCAGACAGGGAAAGTGCCACAGCAGCAATAACCGTGTCGCCAGCACCTGTCACATCAAAGACCTTTCGTGCAAATGTCGGGATATGCTTGATGCTTTTGTGGCCTTCGAACAGGGCCATGCCATCTCCACCCATGGTGATCAGGAGATTCCTGCAGTCCAAACGTTCAAACAAAGCCCTGCCCGCTCGGACAACTGTATCCTGTCCGCTAACAGGCAGCCCTGCCCCCTCGCCAGCTTCCTTGGTATTCGGGGTCAGTAGATCAACACCCTTGTACAGATCGTAATTTACGGTCTTCGGATCAACGAGAACCTTTGGCCGCCTCTCACATTCATCCAGCATCGCCATAAAACTAGCCATGAAGTCCTCGGAGATAAATCCCTTACCATAGTCGGAAAGGATAATGACCGGGTAGTCCTCAATGATGGTTCGCAGATAGTTGAAGAGTTCAGTGAACTCCGCCTGCTGAAGTGGGACTGCCAACTCCTGATCAACACGGACAACCTGCTGGTTATGCGCAATGATCCTGGTCTTTTTGGTAGTTGGACGAGCTGGGTCCCGAATGAGTTTTGTCGTCAGTTGTGCTTCTTCGCAGAGTCGGTCGAGAACTTCGCCGTCAGAGTCTGTTCCCACTGTGGAAATAAGCAGCGGATCACCGCCCAGAGAAGAGATATTTCGGGCCACATTACCAGCCCCGCCGAGAAGATATGATTCGTTTTTGACCCGCACAACCGGGACAGGCGCTTCGGGAGAGATGCGTTCAACGTCCCCAATCATGTAATGGTCAAGCATCAGATCACCGATGATCATAACTTTGTGGCCCTTGAGACCGGCAATTGCCTTACGGATTTTTTCAAGCGACATATTGTAAACAACCAGTGGTTTCGTATGTTAGGCAGGATAAATTTCCTGCACATGATCAAATTTCAGCTTCCAGACTAAGCCCGACTACAGGACATGAAAAACATTAAGATCATCACAAAAAGATCGCCTGTCTCTCGCCAGCCTATCAGTCGCAAGATCGCGGCTTTATGCGAACTCCAAGCCCAGCCTTTCCACAAAGGTCCGCAAGCTATCCTCATCAGCATAACTTACTGTAACCTTACCCTTATCCGTCGAACCAGAGATCTTGACTTTAATACCAAGCTCATCCGCAAGAGAGGACTGGAGCGTTTTCAGCTTCGGATCAAGGGGTTTGGCCGGAACCTTTGCTCCTTTTGACCCACTGGCCGCAGCGCCAATCTCTTCAGCACCTGGCAATCTGCCATTCTGTTTCCAGAAGGTAGCCTGCGCCTCAGCCTGACGCACGGTCAGCCCGTTATTGGCGATGCGACGATGCAGTTCAGCCTGAGGCTCCTGGTCCACAATGGCCATTATCGCCCTGCCATGTCCTGCAGAAATAGTGTTTTGCTGGATATCTTTTTGCACCAAGTCAGGCAGATTGAGCAAGCGTAAAGCGTTGGCAACCGCGGAACGGCTCTTGCCAACCTGGCGAGACAGCTCTTCCTGGCTCAGGCCGAATTCCTTTTGCAACTGCTGATAACCAAGCGCTTCTTCAATGGAGTTCAGGTCTTCACGCTGCAAGTTTTCGATGAGTGCAATGGCCAGGCTCTCCTGGTCCGTCATCTCCCGAACCAATGTCGGGATCTCCGTCAGACCGGACAGCTTGGAGGCGCGCAGTCTGCGCTCACCAGCCACCAACTCATACTTGCCACCTTCAAGCGGCCTGATAAGAACAGGCTGAAGTACGCCGCGAGTCTTGATGGATGCAGCAAGATCATTAAGAGCATCCTCGGAAAATTCCCGGCGCGGCTGGTGCGGATTGGGTGTGATGGCGTCAACGGGAATCATCCGAACTTCCGAGGAATCGGACGTCTTCTTCTCGTCTTCACGAACACCGCCCAGGAGGGCATCAAGACCTCTACCAAGGCCCCTGTTACCTGATGTCATAAACAACTCTCCTCGTGTCTTGTATTTACACCCTTGCCCATCCGGGCCTTAGTGCCTATAACGCTCCGAACGAATGCATAACATTGCTGGAGCAAACATGTCTGATCATATCAACGAACTTTACGATAAAGACGGCAACCTCATCGGTTGTCTTCTCTCAGCCGAGGCCTGGACTGCTGCCAAAAAGCAGGTCCTGACGACCTTGGGCATAAACAATGAACCTGTCGTACCTGAACTCAAAGAACCCATTTCCGACTGGGAGACTCTCAAGGAATATTGGGACTACCCATACCCGGTCGACACCGATGTCCACTGTGAGCATTGTGGCAACAAGACTCAGGACTGGTCCCTGGATGAGCCCCGTCTATTCAGACTGACGGCTGCAAATCTGGCCGGCCTGGTCGCCTTCAAGTGCATGAGCTGTCAATCCAAGATAGTCAAAAAGCACTTCAACGACGAGGTCAGAACCGAATGCACCCCGTTCCTGGACTCCAAGGTCCAGAACAAAGAAGCTCGCTACAACGATTAATCGCAACTTTCTCACAGTGATCACCCCTGCCTGAGCGGGGGTGATCATATTTCAAAAGAACTATCCTAAACCCCGGCAACAGCGCTTTTTGCTACTTCCTGTGCCAGCGCGAGATACGCCTCAGCGCCACGCGATTTTATATCATAGTTGATCACGGGTTTTCCAAAGCTCGGAGCCTCTGAAAGCCGCACATTTCTCGGGATGATCGTCTCGAACAGGTGCTGAGGGAACGCCTTGCGAACCTCATTCTTCACCTGCCACGAAAGCCTGTTCCTCGAATCATACATAGTAAGGACAACACCGAGGATTTCCAACCCGGTATTAAGACGCTTGCGGACCAGTTCGTAAGTCATGAGCAACTGCGCAATGCCTTCCAAAGCGTAATACTCGCATTGCAAAGGCACCAGCAATTCAGTGGCTGAGCACAATGCATTAACAGTCAGAAGGCCCAATGAAGGCGGGCAATCGATGATGATGAAGTCATACTCCCCATCCACCTGCTCCAGCAGCTCCCGCACATAGTACTCCCTGCCGAACTTATCCACCAACTCGATCTCGGCCCCTACCAGGTCCTGAGTACCCGGCAGTATATCAAGGAACGGAACACCAGTTTCATAGATGGCTTTGTGGATATTCTTTGGTTCGAAAAGCACTGAGTATATGTTCTCTCGCTCGTCACCGGGATAGTACCCCAACCCACTGGAGGCGTTTCCCTGGGGATCGCAATCAACCAGCAAAACCTTTTTCTCCATCACAGCCAAAGAAGCGGCCAGATTGACCGAGGTCGTCGTCTTACCGACTCCGCCTTTTTGATTCGCTACTACGATTCTTCTCGCCACAGGACCCTCGCTTTCGCACTGAGAATTACTCTGTTCCTGAATCAAGCTGATTGTTTCACGTGAAACAATCTCCCTTTTCATTCGAGCACTGTTTCACGTGAAACAATCACATGTGTGCCCACACTCTTCGTAGGACTATTTGAAAATGAAGGCAAGGCATGTTGGGGAAATTTGCGAGAAAACACAAAAAAAGGCGACCTTCGGCCGCCTTTTAAAATGCTGATTAGGGTGATCAATACATTAATAGTATGATCATCTGGTCTTGATCAGATTATTTGCCGTAATATTCACGGTACCAATCGATGAAGTTTTTGATGCCCACTTCAATGGAAGTGTCAGGCTTGAATCCTACATCCCGAACCAGATCACTGACGTCAGCTTCAGTCGCTGCGACGTCGCCATCCTGCATGCCCATGTAGTTAATAATCGCCTTCTTGCCGACAACCTCTTCGATGACTTCGATGTACCGAGACAGTTCGACAATAGCGTTATTACCGATGTTGTAAACGCGGTAAGGTTTGGAACTGGTACACGGATCAGGGTTGGCACCATCCCAATCTTCGTTCGGCTTGGCCGTGTTCTTGGTTACCCGAACCACTCCTTCAACGATGTCATCAATGTACGTAAAGTCACGCATCATTTTACCGTGATTGAAGACGTTGATCGGCTTCTCTTCCAGTATGCCTTTAGTGAAAAGGAAGAGCGCCATGTCCGGCCGACCCCAGGGACCATAGACAGTGAAGAACCGAAGGCCGGTTGTAGGGAGGTCGTAGAGGTTACTATAGGAATGCGCCATCATCTCATTTGATTTTTTGGTGGCGGCGTAGAGGCTCATGGGATGATCAACACCCTCGTGAGGATTAAGAGGCATATTTGTATTCATTCCGTACACGGAACTACTGGAAGCATAAACAAGGTGCTCCACTCCGTTATGGCGACAACCCTCCAAAACATTCAGGAAACCAACGATATTGGAATCAATATATGCCTTGGGATTTTCAATGCTGTACCGCACGCCAGCCTGAGCAGCCAGGTTGACTACATGCGTGAATTTTTCAGCCTTGAACAAATCGATCATGGGCTGATCATCATGCATGTTTATATTCACATGCCTAAAAAGCGAACTCTGCGCGAGGATTTCCAAGCGAGCCTTTTTCAGGTTCACATCATAATAGTCATTGAGATTGTCCAGACCAACGACTTCGTGTCCTTCGGCGACAAAACGCCTGGACAGATTGAATCCGATAAAGCCAGCTGCGCCGGTAACAAGTATTTTCATGTAGTATGTATTCCTTAGGTCTACTGCCACCCTATTCAGATGACATTGTCTGCAAGATATTTAGTTGAATCTGAAATTGCGAGCATTCCATCCGAGTCAATCGCACCGGCAATGTAAGGTGGCGATTTACTGCTCATCCTGATTAAGGGAATGCAATCATTTCGAACTCGCTGCAACCACATACTCTACCCAATACTGTTTGGGCAAGTCGGTTCGGGTTAATCAAAATTTCACGCTCACGCATATGAACAAAACATCACAACCACAAAGGACATATTCATCGGTCATTTTTAAAAGACTCATTATCTGGATATTCAAAAAGCCGATCAATCATTCGAAATCCAAAACACCAATAAATATTTTCCCATTTGGAAGCTGGCCCAAATATTGGATTGGACTGAAAACATCCTCCAAAACCCTTAAATAGAGAAAATCAGGCCAGAATCCGTGGCCACACCTTTCGGAGGCCTTGTGCCCCAACGGTTGCCGAAGACGCCCCCATAAATTGACGCTCTGGACGATATTTTCATTTCATCGACGCACTTGCTGCGGGAAAGGGTAAAATGGCTTCCTGCCCTGTTTTTGACCCATATTCGGCTATTTGCCTCATTTTGGCCCAAATTCATTTCCCAAATCAGTACTTCGTAAGTCAATTTATGCACGCCCTACTCTCCATGGATGTAGTTCGTCAAAAATGGTTACCACGAAAAAATGACCACTCAACAATAAGTGACCAAGTCCGTAGCCAACCAAAAAGAACAAAATGGATATCGATAAGTGTAATGCACGCACTTACAAATGATCGGCCCAATAAAACTGAAGACCTTGATTCTTTGGATTGTCAGACGGAGAAAAGTGTAATTATGAAATCAAACAGCTTTGATCGACAATGCGGAGATTACAGAAATAGAAAAATGGCAGGTCAATGAAAATGACTGCGATAATCAGAGACGGATGTTCCTGAGATCATCGATGGACATCTGCTGTTCGTGTGGCAGCATGGTGATGAGCTTGGTGAGTGGAGGCAGCACATAAATGGTGACGTGTTCAAGCAAGTAGGTAGTACTGCCGGGTTCGGCTTCGGGATAAATGACACGCAAGGCCTCTTCACCGAAACAGGCAATATAGGGAGTACGCCAAAGTTCCCACCCTTTCCAGAACATCTGACTGTCGGGCTGTAATGCTCCGTCAGCAAGAGCCGCAACCGGCCAGAAAGCTGTCGTCCCTTTGGGCCACTTCAGGTGGTTGATGACGTTCCGAAGAACCGCCCCGCGTTTGGGGTCTGCCTGACCACCGAGATCAAGGCCAAGTTCCATGTAGGTCCAAACCACTTTGGGGGCCTCGGGTACACGCCCAAGAAATGTTGACCACGGTTCAGGAAAACCTTGGGGGACTGGCTTGGCCATTACTGGTTGCGCAGCAACTTCGGGCTGAGGTGCCGGAGCTGGCTGCTGCACCTGCGTAGGCTGTTGAACTGGTTGCTGGGTAGGTTGTTGTACAGATTGAACCTGTGCGACTGGTTGCTCAACAACGCGAACACCACCAGGGTTGAAGACAAACTCCAATCCGGATTCAAGCCAGGGCCTGAGGCTTTCCCGCGTATTTAGCCTAGAAGAAGGTGATCCCATAAACGCCACGCCACTTCGGTTTTTGGTAATTGCGGCCACATTTCTTTGCGGCCCTGTCTGTCGAGCACAAACATCTGATTGGTGGAAACGCCGAAGCCGCTTCCCTCCTTGGAAATGTCATTGGCTGCAATAAGGTCGAGATTCTTACCGGCAAGCTTGCGAGCTGCCTGCTCCTTGAGATCGGAAGTCTCGGCAGCGAAACCGATGAGTTTCTGATGCTCGGCTTTGGTTGCGCCAAGTGTCTTCAAGATGTCCTGATTCGGCTCGAACTCGACGGTGATGCCTGCGCCTTTTGACTCTGTTTTCTTGTACTTTCCGGGACCATGCGGAACCGGATGAAAATCGGCAACAGCAGCAGTCAGGCAGCCCATATCCATCTCGGACCAAACGTCCGTGCACGCCTCGAACATTTGCTGGGCCGTATCCACGGAAACGACCTCAATACCGACCGGGAAACTCAAAGCGGTCGGGCCAGCCACAACCGTGACGTCAGCACCGCGAAGATAAGCAGCCATTGCCATGCACGCGCCCATGGTACCGCTTGAAGGATTGGACCAGAAACGGACAGCGTCCCACGGCTCACGAGTCGGTCCGAGGGTGACGAGCACCTTCTTTCCGGCCAGATCCTGAGGACTGATAGCCTTGAGTGTTGTAGTGAAAATTTCTTCGAGAGGAGCAAGTCTGCCCTTTCCGGTATCGCCGCATGCGACATTGCCGCAATCGGGTTCGATACGAATATACCCAAGTTCACGGAGGATCTCCCAGTTTCGCTGGGTGGCCGGAGCCTCCCACATGCGAGGATTCATGGCCGGGGCCACGATCTTGGGACCGGGAAATGCCAATGCCTGACAGGACAACATGTCGTCGGCAAGACCATATGCAAGCTTGGCAATGGTGTTGGCCGAGGCTGGAGCAATGAGCATCACATCCGCAGTCTGACCTGGTTCAAGATGACCAAATGCGGTATCGGCCTTGGGGCCACCGTCAAACATGGAAGTATAAACAGGCGAAGCCCCAAGGGCCTCGAAGCTGAGACCCTGGATGAATTTGGTACATGATTCTGTCAGAGTGGCGGAGACTATGCAGTCCGCTTCCTGAAATGCTCGCAAGAGGTCGAGCGTCTTATAAGCGGCAATGGAGCCAGTTACACCGAGATGGACACGCTTGCCCATGTATCCGGCGAATCGGTAATGCGGTTGCATGAGTTATTTGCCCTTGGAGTCCCCGGCGTCCTTGACCTCCACAGCGAAAATCGTGGTGGTTGCGGAGCCGAAGCTGTCGTCCACATGAATGACGCAGCTCTTGTTGAACTTCTCAAAATTAAGGACATGAACCTTGCTGGCCTTGTTATTGGAGATCAAAGTCCAATTGTCTTTGGCCATGTTGTTGACAAAATACTGCACGAGCTCAAGAACCTCGACGCGGCCCGTGAATTTCATGATGGAAGCACTGAACTTGGCATTATCGAGCTTGTAGGAGGCATCCTCATCGTAGGAAATTTCCTTGGGGATCATGATGTCATCGAAATCATAATAAGAATCCGGCTCCTCGTACTCTGCTACCTGAGCGCCATTTGTTCCGCTGGAAGAACTGGTAGTACCAGTAGTGGTACAGGCTGCGAACATACCGAGAATGATGAGAGGTAAAATCAGTTTGATGAAAGAACGCATAGTGTCCTCCTGGACGTCCTTGGAGTTATTGAAGCAGCGAAGCCGGAAACAAAACACCGGCCAAAAAAGCTTATGATGCAGAGCCCTTGAGGCGCTCTATCTTGTCTTGAAGGTATTTCTCCATCTCGCGACGATCCTTTCTGAGGCGAACCAGTTCGGATTCGAGAATCTGGAGTTTGGCCTTGATATCCGAAGTGTCGAAGGTGAGCTTTAGCGCCATCTCTTCAATCTCGGCATCTTTTTGTTCAAGTGCTTGAGTTTGCTGAAGGAATTCTTCAGGCATGATGTCCAATCCAGCCGGCAACTGCTTCATCTTCTTCTGGCTGCGCGCCAGGAGAACAAAGGCCGTCTTTAGCTTGTGAATATCATCCTGCTGGCTGTCGATGATGGATTTCTGATCGGCGATCACTTCCATGCACGTGGCGACCTTGCCGATTACGGTGTTAAACGAAGTGGCAAGCTCAGCGTAAACCTCAGTCTGTTGCGCCGGAGGCTGGGCCTGGTGCTCTACGTCGATGGTCCTGGGAAACTCTGCTCTCAGGGCGTCATCGATTTCGGCCGTGACCTTACCTTCGCCATACAGACGGGAGATTCGTTCGAAGACGACAACGGACTCATCGGGATACTTGGTGACACGTCCCATCTTGCGTCCGCCAAGGAAATCCTTGAACAGGGACGCGTACCTACGGGCGGTCGGTGCAGGTATTCTGGTAAGTTTAGCTATCTCAGCCACTGAAAGCCAATTCATATATATTGAAATACCATGAATACGGTCAATATCAAGTCAAAAGCCTATCCTAAGCGCCTTTATACTTAGTTGACTGTAATCATTGGAAAAGAAAAAGATATCGTAGAAATTCGAGGTGTTGTAAAAGACAAAACGCACTCTGAACTCGGAAAATATTATGGAAATACCCGCAGATTACCTACTTGAAAGCTATAATTTTGAGCTTCCCGAAGCCCAGATCGCCCAGGAACCGGCTGATCGACGCGACGGCTCAAGGCTGCTCGTTGTCAATCGGGCCGAGGATTCGCTGACCACGGCAGACTTCACGGATCTCATCGACCACCTGCCAGACAACGCCCTGCTGGTGGCCAACAACTCACGCGTGATTCCTGCCCGTATATTCGGCATGAAGCCTACAGGTGGTCGCGTTGAATTTCTGCTTTTAACCCCGCTGCCGCTTATCACTCCCGTCGAAAACGACGGCTGGCAGTCCGCATCCGCCGAAGGGTTGTTGCGCGCATCCAAGACACCGAAGCCTGGAACTACCATTACCTTTTCAGATGATTTCCGGCTGGTGGCAAAAGAAGCTGGGCATTTCGGCAAATGGCAAGTTGAGCTTGAGTGGAAGGGTGATCTCAAGGCCATCTTCAACGAAATGGGCCACCTGCCCTTGCCGCCCTACATCAAGCGCCCTGACTCGGAAGCTGACAAAGAGCGGTACCAGACTACCTATTCGGACGAATCCAAAACCGGCTCCGTGGCCGCGCCCACAGCAGGACTGCATTTCACGCCGGAACTCCGCCAGAAAATGGCAGACAAAGGATTTGAGTGGGCCGAAGTCACGCTCTATGTGGGCTATGGGACGTTCAGCCCGGTGCGTTGCGCAGACATCCGCATGCACCAGATGCATCATGAATACATTGAAGTTCCTGAGGAAACCGCACGGGCCATACGCAAGGCCAAGGAAGAGGGCAGACCGGTTTTTGCCATTGGGACCACAAGTGCTCGCACGCTGGAAGGTATGTTCAGGGAGTGCGGAGAAATAATTGAATTCAAAGGTGAAACGGATATTTTCATCTCTCCGGGTTACAAATTTAATGTCATAGACGGGATTCTGACCAACTTTCATTTGCCAGAATCATCACTCATCATTATGATCTCGGCTCTTGCAGGTAGGGAAACTATTCTTTCTGCCTATAGTCATGCGTTGGAAAATGGCTTCCGCTTCTTCTCTTACGGAGATGCGATGCTAATTAAATAATTGCTGTCCAGAATATTTTTATTAACAAAACTGGAGTAATACATGTCTCGAATCGAGGTCCAGGAAGATCGGTGCAAAGGATGTCTCCTCTGTACTACCGTCTGTCCTGTCGACATCATTGTCCAGTCGGACCGGTTCAACGTCAGCGGCTACAAAGTCGCCGAGGTTCCCGAAGCCGATGCGGACAAATGTACCGGCTGCGCATCATGCGCCATGATTTGCCCGGATGTGGCAATCAAAGTTTACAGAACCCCCAAGAAAAAAGGGGGCAAATAATATGACTAAAAAACCAGAACGCATTTTCGTCAAAGGCAACGAGGCCATCGCCCGTGGCGCCCTGGCAGCCAAGTGCAAGTGCTTCTTCGGCTACCCGATCACCCCCCAGAACGACATCCCGGAATTCATGTCCACAGAGATGATCAAGGCGGGCGGCGATTTCGTACAGGCCGAATCCGAAGTGGCCGCAGCCAACATGCTGCTCGGTGCTGCCGCATCCGGCGTCCGTTCCATGACCTCTTCCTCTTCACCGGGCATGTCCCTGAAGCAGGAAGCGATCTCCTACATGGCAGGAAGCGAAGTTCCGGCGGTCATCGTAAACATGAACCGTGGCGGACCGGGTCTTGGCGACATCGGCCCGGCCCAGGGTGACTATTACCAATCCACACGCGGCGGCGGTCACGGCGACTATCGTCACTTCACCATGGCTCCCGGAACTGTCCAGGAAGCCTATGACCTGACCATCCGCGCCTTTGACATCGCCTTTGAGCACCGCACTCCGGTCCTCATCCTCGGCGACGCCATCCTCGGCCAGATGAAAGAACCAATCGATCCGTGGGTACCTGAAAATATCGACGAAGAAGCAGGCCGCGACTGGGCAATCACCGGCAAAACCGCTGATCGCGAGAAGCGCCTTATCAAGTCGCTCTTCCTCATGGAAGGCGAACTGGCCGGACAGAACAAGCATCTCCAGGCCAAGTACGACGCCTGGGAAGACCTCTCCGAATGCGAGCAGTTCGAATGCGAAGACGCCGATCTTATTATCTGCGCCTACGGTTCCATCGGCCGCATCGCCAAATCCGCGGTCCGCAAGTTCCGCAAGGAAGGCAAAAAGGTCGGCCTGTTCCGTCCCATCACGCTCTACCCGTTCCCCAGCAAAGACCTCAAGGCACTGGCTGAGCAGGGTAAACGCTTCCTGACCATTGAACACAACCTCGGTCAGATGGTCGATGATGTCCGCCTCGCTATCCGCACGGTGGCCGACTCGGACTTCTACCCCATCTATCCCGGCAACCTGCCCACCCCGGATGAACTCGAGGAACCGATCCTCAAATGCCTGGAGGGGAAATAATATGTCTGAAATGAACGAAAAAATCGTATTCGATAAGCCCGAATCCGTCATCGATCGCGCCACCCATTACTGCCCCGGCTGCCATCACGGCATCGCCCACAGGCTGGTAGGTGAGCTCCTTGACGAAATGGGCCTGGCAGAAAAGACCCTCATGGCAACCTCCATCGGCTGCTCGGTCTTCCTCTACAACTACCTCAATGTTGATGCCGTGGAATCACCGCACGGTCGCGCACCCGCCGTTGCAACCGGCCTCAAACGCGCCCGCCCGGACAGCTTCGTCTTCACCTATCAGGGTGACGGCGACCTCGCATCCATCGGCATGGCCGAGATCATGCACGCCGCCAACCGCGGTGAAAACATGTCCGTGGTTTTCGTCAACAACACTGTCTACGGCATGACCGGCGGCCAGATGGCTCCGACGACCCTCATCGGTCAGAAGACCACCACCAGCCCCACAGGACGTTGCGAAACCACCCAGGGTTCGCCCATTCGCATGTCCGAAATCATCGCCTCACTCGGCGGTGTGGCATACGCCGCACGCGGTTCTCTCGACTCCATCAAGAACATCCGCACTGCCAAAAAATACCTGAAGAAATCCTTCGAGTGCCAGACCAACGGAACCGGCTTCGGCTTTGTCGAACTGCTCTCCGGCTGTCCCACAAACTGGAAGATGACACCGCTTCAGGCCAATGAACGCATTCAGACCGAGATGATCCCCTACTTCCCGCTCGGCGTGTACAAGGATATCACCGAAGACGGAGGTGTCTGCTAATGCGTTACATCGACACAATCATAGCCGGATTCGGCGGCCAGGGCGTCCTGCTCATCGGTAACCTGCTTGCATACGCAGGCATGAACGATGGCCTTAACGTCACCTACATCCCTGTCTACGGCGTGGAAATGCGTGGTGGTACCGCCAACTGTACGGTGGTCCTGTCCGAGGAAGAAATCGGCTCGCCCATCATCCACAGCCCGCAGTCGCTCATCGCCATGAATCGCCCGTCGCTAGACAAGTTCCAGCCTCGGGTTCAGGACGGCGGCGTCCATATCATCAACTCATCCTTGATCGACATGGACCTGGCCGACACTGAACGGCTCAAGTGCTTTGGCGTGCCCTTGAATGACATTGCCGACGAACTCGGCAACGCACGCATGGTCAACATGGTCGCCCTCGGAGCATACGTACAGGCAACCGGAATCATCACCCTTGATGCCGTCGTAGCATCACTCGAAAACGTGATCTCCCCAGCCTACCACAAGCTCATCCCGGCCAACACCAAGGCCATTGAAGCAGGCGCCAAAGCTGTCAGCTAAATCGCCCCACAACGATACAAAAAAACGGGCTGACTCCACATGGAGCCAGCCCGTTTTTCGTTTTGAAATCACAAATTTTACCAGATAGCGTCGCTCAAAGTCCCTTCAACCTCGTATGGAAACGACTCCTTGCCGACAGTCATATCGCCCTGGAGCTTGAAGGTAGTTCGGTAAAGATTTTCCGGGTCAAGAATGGCGGTACCGGCTGATTTATAGGTTAGCGGCAACCGCATGGAAAAGTCGCGGATGTCCATGTCTGCGCCCTTCATTTCAGCGGTGAAGGCGAGGTCTTCGATGGACTTGTCGCCGGGCAGGATCAGCTGCTGTGAGCGGATGTCCACCCAGCCCTTCTTGGGAAGCACGGATCCTGCCGGCAGGAAGAGCTTGCCCGAGGTGCGCAGGATGCCCTTGAAGTCGGCATATCCAAGCAGATAGGTGAGATTTAGGTCGCCTTCAAACTCGAAAGAACCGTTTGAGTATAGATCGAGCTGGCACTTGGAACCACCTGTATTAAGCTGAACATTGGCCAGCGGCGAGAATCCCATCTTGACATAAGCATACTCAAAATGAAGATCGCCGGGCGTTTGGGCCACCGTGATCCTGAAATCGCGCACCCGGAATCCGAAGGGACCGTCGTGGTCGATTCTGTCCCAGGTCAGGCCGATGGTAGGCAATTCCTCGTCCACAGAAGCCAGGGCGGACGCCCAGATCTTATCCCAGGGCGTGAACAGGGCAATACCAATTATAAAACCGATGATGGTCAGGAACAGCCGGACCAGAATACGGCCTGGCAGCGAGGATGATTTGCGGTAGACTTTTGCCATAAACAGCTCCGATCACCGGGCCAGGACGAAATGCGCGTCAGCCAAACGCGGATCGTCGGGATTTCGGGTCAAGGTGCAATCCGGCGTCTGGAGACTGCCCCTCTCGCGCAGGGCGTTCAGGAAACCCGTCAGCTTGGTCAGGGAGAGCCTGCTGAACGTCACCTGAATGCCGGTTTCGTCTTCGTTGAGGCGAGTGGTGCGAATGGAGATAAGATTTTCCTCCATTAACAGATCATCAATGATTCTCCAGACCGTTTCCTCCACGGGCAGGTGAACCAGATCTCCCTGCTGGGCGCGAATGGCCTTGATGTCCTTAACAATGGGGACAATGCGGACATACTGTTCCTTGCTCTCTTCTATCTGCTTGTTCAGGGCATTGGTGAAGAGATTAAGTCCGACTAACACGGAGAAAAACAGGCAGCAGAATGCCAGCAACATGAATTTGAATAATCGCTGCTGCGATGCGGCGGGCCATGAGCTCCACAAGTATTGCCTTCGTTTAGCCATGCTACTTGGGCTCCACGATCAGGCTGAAAAGAATTCCGCCGAAGACTTCTTCACGTTTTTCCAGGGAAAAGAAATATTGCTCGTCGTCGGATAACTGGTCGAGATACTCGTCGAAGCGGTCCACGTTGGGGCCGAAGAAACCTCGCGCTTTCCCTCTTTTTCCGGTCAGAACCAGCCCTTCAAGACGCAGACTTATCATGTCCGGACGGCTCATGGCGGCAAGCACGCTCAAGGGATCAAGCCCGATACGGCGGGTGGCCATCAGCTTGCCGTGCTCGAACTGCAACCTGCCAAAGGGCGACTGCCCGATGTCCGGCCCGAGCACCGAGGTGTAAAGCTTGTCGGTCTCTGCCTTGATTTCCTCGATCTGTGTGAGGTTGAAATGATAGCGCAACCCCTGTCCCACCATGAACATGCCACCAACGATCAACACCCAGATCAACGTCCGGATGAATCGCCTGGATTCCTTGCCCGCCCTGAATTGCGGTTCCCCGTCGTGCGCATGATTCTGCACCGGACCGGAAGTCTTGGTATGTCTTTTGGTTGTCGCCATAACTTTCTCCCGACCCAAATACGCGAAAGGACAAGGGGGGGCAAGTTTGATGCGGGGAATAATGATTTGCCCAAAGCCCGGACAGACTGATAGATAAGTCCGTGAGATGTGCGGAATAACTGGTTTCATAAATCCCGGCATGACCGGAAACGCGAAAGAGCTGCTGGCCCTGTCCGGTCGCATGGCCAACACTCTGGCCCATCGCGGCCCGGATGCGTCTGGCACTTACGCTGACCCGGAAACCGGCCTCGGCCTTGCCCACCGGCGGCTCTCCATCCTCGACCTGACAGACTCCGGCGCACAGCCCATGAAGAGCGCGGGTGGTCGATTCGTCCTTATCCACAACGGCGAAATCTACAATTTTCTTGAACTCCGCAAGGAACTGGAGGGGCAGGGCGGTCCGTTCCTGCCGTGGCGCAGCGACTCAGACACCGAGGTCATGCTGGCCGCTTTCCAGGCCTGGGGCATCGAAACCGCGCTGACCCGGTTCACGGGCATGTTCGCATTTGCCCTCTGGGACACGGAACTGCGCGTCCTGCACCTTGCCCGTGATCGCATGGGCGAAAAGCCGCTCTACTATGGCCTGGCGGGCAGGGGAGTGGTCTTCGGTTCAGAACTCAAGGCCCTTCGGGCGCATCCCTATTTCGAACCAGAGATGGATATGGAAGCCATGTCCCTTTTCCTGCGCTACCAATACGTGCCGGAACCGCGCTCCATATACAAAAACACCTACAAGCTCGAACCCGGGCACCTGTTGTCCATCAAGGCCCAGTTCCCGACCACGCTGGCTCCGACTCCATACTGGTCCATGCGCGATGTGGTGAGCACCGCCCAGTCCAACCCGTTCACCGGCGGAGAAGGGCAGGCTGCCGACCACCTCGAAGGTCTGCTGCGCGATGTGGTCAGGAATCAGATGCTCTCGGACGTACCGCTGGGCGCACTTCTTTCCGGCGGCATCGATTCATCACTGATCACCGCCCTCATGCAGGCCGAGTCCGACCGGCCGGTGAAGAGCTTCACCATCGGTTTTTCCGACAAGGATTACGACGAATCCGCCGACGCCAAACGGGTGGCCCAACATCTCGGCACTGATCACACCGAGCTATTTGTCACGCCGGACCACATCCTGAATCTCATTCCGCGCCTGCCCGAACTATACGACGAACCATTCGCCGACGCCTCCCAGCTCCCCACCTATCTGGTGGCCGAACTGACCCGCAAGCACGTCACGGTCTGCCTGACCGGAGATGGCGGCGACGAGACCTTCGCAGGCTACAACCGCCACTTCTGGGCTCCTTCCGTCTGGGATAAAATCAAGGACGTTCCGACCGCACTCAGGTCCATTGCCGCAGATGGCGCTCGCCTCGTCCCACCCAGTGGATACGACTCTCTCTTCCGGCTGGCAGGGGAGTTGGTACCCCACGCCGGACGCGTTCGCCTGGCCGGAAACAAGGCGCACAAGCTGGCCGACATACTTTCTGCCGAGAGCCGCGAAGAACTATACAAACGACTGGCCTCCACATGGCTGGAACCCACCTCGCTGCTCTGCAAGGGAGCCGAACCACGCACGGTCCTCGACAACCGCGAAACATGGCCGCACCTGACCGACTACACCCGCTGGATGCAGTACATGGACTCGGTCAGCTATCTGCCCGGCGACATCCTCCACAAGGTCGACCGCGCGACCATGGGCGTGGCCCTTGAATCCCGCGCACCTTTCCTCGACCACCGCGTCATCGAGTTCGCCTGGAGACTACCGCTCCCCATGCTGCTCAAGGGCAAGGAGGGCAAACGCATCCTCCGCTCCATCCTCTACAAGCACGTCCCGAAAAATCTCGTTGAACGCCCGAAAATGGGTTTTGGTATCCCCATAGACGACTGGCTGCGAGGCCCGCTCAGAACCTGGGCCCACGACCTGCTCAGCCCCGAACATCTCAGGAAGCAGGGGCTCTTCAACCCGGACGAGGTCACCCGCCAGCTCACCGACCACATGTCCGGCAAACGGGACAACCAATACCGGATCTGGAACCTGCTCATGTTCCAGACCTGGTTCGACAAGTGGATGTAGCCACTTACCCCACTCCGTATCTCTAAAAAAAGAAACGCCCCCACTCGATGAGCAGGGGCGTTTTTCTTTTCTTATGAAAGCGCCGATCTACAGAGAGGCAGCAGCCTTCTCAACCGAGGCCTTGAAGCCGTCGCGAGCTTCCTGAATCTTTGCAGCCAAACCATCATCATGCAGAGCAAGAATCTGGGCGGCAAACCATGCGGAATTCTTGGCACCGACCTTGTCGAGAGCCAGAGTGCCGACCGGGAATCCCGGAGGCATCTGCACGGTGGC
>Ga0070728_10002908_pt1 | contig 20074 bp, 19 predicted proteins | sample tdDd471_FD_66723 | JGI IMG/M metagenome (GOLD analysis project Ga0070728, IMG submission 66723) | Marine sediment microbial communities from the Atlantic coast under amendment with organic carbon and nitrate - tdDd47.1 | ecosystem: Environmental > Aquatic > Marine > Coastal > Sediment | place... | reverse complement strand
TTTTTTACAGGCTTGTGAACGACAGATTTAAAATCTTCGAGAATTTCCTGTACTTTTTCAGTGGTCACATTACCATAAGTTACATCATCGATTTGAACAACCGGGGCAATAGTACAACAACCAAGACAAGCAACTTTTTCTATAGTAAAGAGCTTTTCAGAATCTGTATCGTCTTTGCCTTCGATGCCTAGTTCTCTTTTAAAAGCATCATGGACTAACATGGCTCCTTTGACATGACAAGCAGTTCCAATGCATACTTTTACCATGTGTTTGCCAACTTCATGATGACGAAATTGTGAGTAAAAGGTGGAAATTCCATAGATGCGTGAAGGACTTATATCTGTTTTATCACAAACCCGCTTTAAAGCCTCTTCGGGCAAATAATTAAATTCATCCTGTATAGCCTGTAAAATAGGAATAACTTTGTTTACTTCCCGGCCATGAGTGGTGATTATCAGGTCTACTATTTTTGCTATGTTCTTGTTCATATTATTTGTTTAGTTACGCAATGAGCGCAATGCAAACGCAGAGTTCGCTAAGAAAATTATAATTTATTTACAAATCGTTTAATTCCATTTTTTAATAATGGTGAATTAAAGTTTATTAATAAACCGAGCTTATAATCTCCCCATTTTAGATAGGTTAAGATTTGTGCTTCATGTACATCTATGATTTTATCAACTGCTTTTAATTCAATTACCACTTTATCTTCCACTAATAAATCCATCCGATAACCATGATCCAATTTTACATCTTTGTATATAATTGGCATTGGCTTTTCTTTTAGGACTTTCAATCCAGCATTATACAATTCGTAATAGAGACATTCTCTATAACTTGACTCTAATAATCCAGGACCAAGTGTTCTGTGGATTTCAAGAGCTTTACCTACTATTATCTTGGAAATTTCATTTTCTGTCATAGTAATAAAACTTTGCGCTCGTTGCGTTTCTCTGCGCTCATTGCGTAACTTTTTTATTTTCCGATGCAGTACAAATTCTTCTCTCCTCTTATATAAATCCTTCCATCAGCAAATGCCGGAGTACAGTCTGTTTTCTCACCTAGAGGATTACTTGAAACTAACTCAAATGTTTTACCAGCCTTTACAATATGCATTACACCAGCACGGTCAATCATGTATACCTTGTCTTCGGCTAGAATTGGTGACGAGTAAAAGCCGTAATCGTATTCCTGTTCCCATAACTTGGTGCCGGTTTTAGCTTCGTAGCAAACCACGGCCCCCCAGCTTGTAGGTAAGAATAATAAATCAGCAGTGGCTACCGGGCTCGGAACATCCGAAAGGTATTCTTCATCTTCCCAAATAATTTCAGGAGTAGTACCGGTAACTTTAATGGCTGCAAGTTTCGAGTATTCATTTACAGAAAAAACAATGCCATCTGCATAACCAACAGAAGGACCAACTTCGCCGGAAATACAATCCAGTTTCCATAGTTCTTTACCGGTTTCAGGATCGTAGGAGGAAACAAAAGGATCTGCTGCCAGAATTATTTCGTCGCGATTTTCCGAATTTATGATTACAGGTGATGCCCATGAAATTTTTACATTTCGGATGGTTCTCCAGAGTTGGGCTCCTGTTTTTGCATTAAGGGCCAGTAGTTTTGCCTCTTTTCTATCGTCAAATTGAACAATCAGTTTTTCTTTATAGATGATTAATGATGAGGAGTGACCATAATGATTTTCGGGTAGCCCGAGGTTTTTGCCCCATACCATCTTGCCATTCATATCGAGGGCAATTACATCGCCGTTTGAAAAAATTCCATAGATTCTTTTTCCATCTGTTGCAAGTGTTGGAGCTGAATGTCCGGTGTCATCGGTAACTTCGGGCGCTCCCTTTGATCCTTGAACACCTGTTGTGTTTGCTGTCCATAAAATAGTTCCGGTGTTGCCATTGAAGCAGTAAATCTCTTTTTTTTCTGCATTTGCTCCTGAAAGGAATACTTTATCACCCCAAACAATAGGAGAGTTATAGCCATGCAGAGGAATTAAGGTTTTCCATTTGATGTTTTCACCTGTTGTACCATCCCATTTGGTTGGGATATTAGTATTGTAAGCAATGCCCTGGCCATTTTTACCACGGAATGTTGCGAAATTATTTATTGTTGGTTTTACCTTGGGAGGAGCTTCTTTTTTCTCGGCTTTTGGAGTTTTTTTAATTTCAGTATTTGTAACAGTTTTTCCTTCAGGAAGAGGAATATCTTCTTTGGTCTCTTCAATCGAGACTTTTGTTTCAGCAACAACTACTTCTTCTTCAGTTTCAATAGCCGGTTCTTCGATTTGTTCTTCTGAAATTATTTCTTTTTCACTTTTTTCAGCTAAAATACCTTTGTGAAATTGCTCACTTAACTGATGATGCGTTAAATAGGCGAAAAACAGTGCGGTAGAAATTAATGCTGCTCCTGAAATAGCCAGCCATTTACGGGCATTCTTTTGAGTGAAGAAAATGTTTTCAGGTTTTAGTTCACTAACATCAGGGCTGATTTTTTTTCTTGAATTAAGAATTTGTAAAGCGATTATTAAAACAGCAAAACCGATAAGTAATAAATATCCACCTGTACGCACTTGCCATTGGTTTGTAAAATAGGCCTTACGGGCAAGCAGATCAAGTTCCCTGATTTGTTGACGTAAAGCTTCGTCGCTTGGATTTTCGCTTAATCGTTCAACAAGCTGATCAATGACCTTTACATTCACTGGGTCCATCCGGTTATACTGGATGTAATTCATTATAAGAAGCGCACTTACCAGAATGCAAAAAGTTCCGGCAATAATAGCTATTCGTTTCCACAAATGGGTGTTCACAGTCTTGTCTTTATTTAATTGATTCATATCTTATTCCTCCTCTTCTGCTTTAACCGGACAATAATCAATACATCTGGCACAACTCAGGCAATGTCCTTTATTTGGTTCATAATCGGTTCTGTATCTGAAAACGGTCAAACTTAACAGGGTCATTCCGAATACAAGACCAATAAATCCGCCTAAAATTCCGGCACCGGTTTTAAAGTCATTAATAATTTCTTTAGCTTCATTTAGCAAATGTTCTTTGGTTTGTCCAAGTGATTTAAAGGCTTCGACCTCCAAAGATTCTTGTTCACCTTGTATGGTGGGATTTAATAATTCCTGTGCTAATTGAACTTTCGGGTTTACTATGGCCAGATTTTCATGAAATTTGATTCCGGTCCAAATACCAGCAAGTATTAGTAGCGGAAGCAGAAAGGCAAATCCAATATAGCGTTTAATTGTATGTTTTTTATCTTTTATTTTTAAATCAGATGTTGGTATTTCAATGGCTCCATAAGGACAGGAGTCTTCACATAGGCGGCACTGGATACACTTTGATGGGGTAATTGTAACATGTCTTTTGGAAACCCGGCTAACAAGATTTAAGATTACACCATAAGGACAAAAGAATCTACAATAGGGCCTGGCAATAAAAATTCCTGCAATCAGAAAGGTAGCGCCCAGTAGATACATTGAAAAAGTCCCATCGAGGCGGAATATACCTACAAATGGATCGTAACGACAAATAATAAAGTCGGTTCCGGTAGCTGCATATATCAGTGATAAACCTAGGTATATAAAGGGAATGATGCCCAATAATTTCTGAAACCAGACTTTTAACTTCATTGGTTTTAAAGCGACCAGATCCTGAATTGCTCCCAATGGACATACTCCTGCACAAAAAGTTCTACCGTATAAAAGCGTAAATAAAATTGGTAGTACAAAGAATAATATAGCAGTTATTGGTATGCTGTATTCCGGTTTAAATAGTGCCAAGGCAATATTCTGAATCGAGCCAACTGAACAAACACAACCTTCGCGGATAAAACCAAAATAGAGTAGAGAGAAAACCGATATCCAAAAAACACCTTTGCGGTTTCGTTTTTTAATTACGAACCAACTAACCAGGGCCAGTGTAGCGAAAAGAATAAACACATCGAGGTATTCCAGAAATTCGGAACGTGGTGATGGCCTTAAAGTTTCTGGCTGAACATGTCCGTTTTCGAATTCAGGTTTTGGGAAGCGTTGCTGTGCTTCAAGTGATACATTCTGAAATAACAGAATAAAGAATAATGTAAGTATATATACTATTCGTTTCATTAATTCATTTTAAGAGTTTAACGATTTTTTGTCGAAGCCAACAAACAGGTACGGATCGTTTGATGGAACTCGTTGAAAGGCATCTGCCGGACAGTCGCGAGCTATTGCGCATTGATTGCAGTTTACGCATAACTGCTGATTAACTTGTAGCTGCATGGAACCATTACCGAAGGCTCCACATCCTTTAACGCATTTTGCACATCCAATACATAAATCTTCATCAATATGATATTCAAAGAAGGGTTCTTCAATATATACGCGTTTAATTGCGTTGGTTGGGCAAAGTTGGTTTTCGGCAGCAGTTGTTAATTTTTTGGCTTCTGGCCGGAAATAACCACCACACAAATCGCAATAACCGCACATATCGTATACATGCATGCACTTTACTGCCGATGGTGTAACTACACAGCTTGTAGTGCAACGTGCACACTGTATGCACTTCGCTGGGTCGAGCTGCCACACCATGTCGGTTTTAGATGCACAGAGGGCCATCATTCCTCCAGTAGTTCCAACGCCAATACCAACAGCAATTCTTGTTAGGCTCGCTAAAAATTCCCTGCGATTTTTTTTATCCTTATCCATTTTGCTGAACTTTTATGTTTTTCTGCTGATGTTTGAAATTTTCAGCTTCTGGAAGTTTGCAATTTTTTAGACGCTTGCAACTGTTACATCCAAGATTCAAATCGCATGTACTTTTATCAGCCGTTCTGTTTTTCAGAATCATGTAACCACTCATAAAAGCAATACCTGCGAACAGTAAGCGTCGTGTAAAAACAATAATAAATTTCCTTCTGTCCATTCTATTAGTTATTTACGTTCGAAACGTTTAATTTCTCCTTTTTTAGGATCAATTATATATATCCGATCTTTTGAATCTACTGCAATATCAATTCCCTTTGTTCCATCTTCAAAATTGGAAGGCGCCGCCACAACACTTTTAAATATGCCGTTTGGTGTATGTATTTTTACGCGTTCCAGTCCTTTTTCGCTGGTGACAAAAGAACCATCAGAAAGCATGGCTATATGGCTTGGATTACAACAACCACTGAAACCTTCAAGTTGCATGGATGTTTTTTCCCAGGATGACTTTAAATCTCCGGTTTTGTCATATTGTTCGAATGCATGATGTCCTGGATTTACCACCCATAGTTCACTTTCTCTTCCTAATAGCAGGTCGAAATAGGGTGAAGGAATTACAAAGCCACGAATGCCTCTTTCTTTATTTTTTTCTCCGATTGTATTTTGGAGTTCTCCCTGATGATTGTATCGGTATACAATTTTGTTACCGGCATCGGCTGCATAAACTGAATTTTCATCAGCTGTAATTGACGTTATTACAACTCTGGCGTTAAGAGTATCCCATATTGAAATTATTTTTCCTTCAAGGTTGAATATTTCAATGTGGTTGTGCATTCCAAGGATTAATTTGTCATCATTGGTACTGGTAATGCAATGGGCTTTTTTTCCAGTTTTAAACGAGTTTACTTTTTTTAAATCTGTATTAAATTGTAAAACCTGATCGCCTGCAACCACAAAAATGCGATCTTTTGAATCGATGCAGATTGCTCGTAATTTTCCTTCTTCGATAAATGCTTTCTTTGTTGTTTTGTGTGAAATCAGTTTCGGGTCAATCTCTTTTAGGTTGTCAAGTTTATACTCGTAAATATTTTCTGAATTGGAATTTTTTACCTGAAACAGATCGCGAGCCATAAAGAATACTACGGCAAGCAATAGTAAAACAGCAAATCCTATGGTAATTTTTTTTTGCATTATTTGTGATTTAATGTTTTCTATTTACTTCTTTATATTGATACATACCAGTTTCTTTAAATCACGCATTAGCAGATAGCCGTCAGCAATAGCAATTGGACCCCAGGCATCATGCCCTTCAATTATGCGATGTTTATCCAGAACCTGAAAACCTTTTGTACTTGCCTTGGTTATTACCAGGGTACCATCATCATTTACAATAAAGAATTTTCCATCGGCAACTATATAGGGTCCTAGACCGAAACGCTCGGTTTTGCCACTTGTCCATAAAATATTCATGCAGTCGTCAGGTTGGCAACATACAAACTGATTTCTGTTGGCGCCGGCATCCTTTGGTAAAATGGTAAACATATGGCCCTTGTATACGAAAGGTGTTTGTTGTTCGGAAGCCATTCCTTTCTTGGGCTTGTATTTTTGCAGTACTTCGGTAATGTATGTATCTCCTGTCTTTTTTAACTGGAATAATATGGCTCCGGCTCCGTATCCTGCAGTCATGTATATTTTCCCGTTATCCAGAATTACAGGAGAAGGTGCTACGACTGTAGGATTAAAATCGGTTGTTTTCCAGAGAATTTCTCCTTTGTTATCTCCTTCGGCTGAAATTCCGCAGATCCCTCCAACTGCTGCATAAACATAGGTTTTTTTACCATCAAGCTCCATTGGAATGATAGAAGAGTGTGACATTTTCCAATTATCCGGATTGGGTGTTTTCCAATTGATTTTTCCTGTTGCCAGGTCAACACCCATTAATAAGGCCGTTCCTCCTGGTGCAAGAATAACTTCATTGCCATCAATCATTGGGCACTGCCCTGTATACCAAAAAGGCACCTCGGAATTGTACTCTTTAACCAAGTCAATGCCCCACAGAAAATCTCCATTTTCCGGATTGCTGCACATTACCTGGCAACGAGGGCCTATAGTGACAATATAATTTTCATTTATAGCCGGAACTGTTCTCGACATTCCATGGTTTCGCTTTACATGAACTTTGTACCAGCGCTGCCAGATTTCCTCTCCGGTTTCCAAGGCAAAACAACGAAGAACATCAGCCTTTTTTTCTTCGTTATAGTCAAGAATGTATGCTTTACCATTGTATATAACCGGAGCTGCGTGACCTTCACCCATTTCTGCTTCCCAAATAATTTGGGGGCCATTTGGACCGAATTTGTCGATCAGAGGGGTTTTGTCTTTACATATATTGTCAAAATCAGCCCCACGGAAATTGGTCCACTTTCCTTTGAGATTGCTTTTGTGTTTGCCTAATAGATTAAAATGTTCACCGATATTGATTATTTCACTTGCTGCAAGCTCTTCTTTTGACGGGCGATTATCTAAACCGGGAACACTTGCGCTAAATTCTTTTACCGGATTTTTATATAGCCAAAATATCAGGGCTGTAATTCCGAGGAGGGTGAATAATACGATAAGTATTTTTTCGAAATGCTTTTTTAGCATAATAGATTTATTCAAAATAAGCAGGGCGAGAAAATTCTAATCGCCCTGTATTAATAAGGTTTACTTTGCTTTAATGTCAAATGCCATTAAGGCGTTTTCGTGGCGAACATACAATATGCCCTTGTGAATTACAGGATGTCCCCAATGAGGTCCCTTGCCCAATTCTATTTTAAAAGAACTGGTTACTTTGAATTCATCAGGCGTAGCCTTAACAAGGGCAATGTTTCCGCCTTTTTCTTCGTAGCAGTATAACATTCCTTCAGCATAAATAATAGAGCCTTTGTTTTGCCACTTTGTTTCGTATTTTACTTCTCCGGTTTCCCAATCAAGGCAACACCATTTTCCCATACGATTGTGCTTCCAATTAGCTCCGTATATATATCCGTCAACCAAAACAACGCCACCATGATGGACGTCAAGTGTTGAGTCGATCCATGCTAATGATACAGATGTTGCATCTTCCGAAAGATTTAACATAACCGACTTGTGGTTGTATCCATGTGTGATAAATATTTTACCATCGTGATAAACCGGGGTATTGGTTTGAATATTTGCTTTTATTATGGCGTCTTTATGTTGACCAAAGTCGTATTTCCAGAGAATTTTTCCGTCTTCCGGCTGTACTCCGATTACATAGTTTTCGGTAACATTGATTATAAGTTTTTTGCCGTTACGATCTATTAAAAGAGGTGATACATAAGATGGCTTGTCTTTCAGGCTTTCTGATTTCCATATGGTTTTGCCAGTCATTTTATCTAATGCAACCATGGTCGTTTGTTCGCCTCCAGGTGTGTAAAATACTTTACCGTCATAAACAATTGGTGATTCTGAAATACCCCATGGACCGAATGTTCCCCCAAAGTCTTCGCTTGCTTTTTGTTTCCAAATAATCTCTCCTGTTTCATTATTCATACATACCATATCGCCCAATCCACTTGTTGCATAAAGTCTGTTTCCGTCAATGGTTGGTGCCACACGGCTATCCGGAAAGTTATTGTTCCAGCTACGACCGTATTCGGTTTTCCACTTTACTTTACCGTCAAGACCTACTGCGATTACGTAATCGCCTGTTCCGATCATGCCGGTCATAAATGCTGTATTTCCTTTAATGGTCAAAGAGGAATAACCCATTGGCAGATCTTCAATTGACCAAAGCATTTTAGGCCCGGTTTCCGGCCACTGCTTTAATAATCCGGTTTCATTGTATATGCCGGTTCGACCAGTATTTCTCCATTCCGGAATATCTTGTGCGTTCAGTTGTATACATGCAAAAGCTATTAATAGAGTGCTTGCGAATAGTTTCATATTTTATAATTTGAGTGTGTTCAATATTTCATTAATTATATGGAGTAGACCCACATTTTGTTTTGATAGCGGATATATAGTCTACCGTTTCCAATTACAGGTTGGGTAAAATGATCGGTTTTTTCAATTGGAACCTTGAAACGGCTAATGATTTCGAAATTAGTTTCACCTGGCTTTACAAGTGCCATTTCTCCATTATATGTAAAGATATAAAGCAAACCATTGGCTGATATAACCGTTCCTTCTTTCATCTCTTTGTTTTCGTACATTTGCTCTCCGCTAAACCAGTCGATGCAATACCAGCGTGATCTTTTTCCGCCTGCAGTATAAATTTTGTCTCCTAAAATAATGGCATCGCCCATTTGTACGTCAAGTTTTTTGTTAAACCAAACCTCTTCAATGCTCTTTCCATCATCTGAAATCTTCAACATGCCGGCACCATAGCCCCATCCGTCAATATAGAAAATATGACCGTTTTTATATATAGGGACATTTGAATGAATTCCGTATTTTGGTTCTGTAAGCTCTTTACTCCACATTAATTCTCCATTACTGACATCCAGTGAAAGAATGGAATTATAGGTCATTGTGATTAAATATTGTTTTTTATTATGTGTAATAAGAGAAGGAGAGCAATAGGCACTTATTTCACCTTTTGCTTTACTTGCCCATATTAAATCGCCCGAAAATCGATTGAGTTTAACAATATTTACCTCTTCTCCTCCAGGTGTACAGTAAAGGTTATCCCCTTCAATCAACAGGTTTTCTGTTATTCCATGCTGAATATTCCTGCCATTGAGTTCTTTCATAAAATTGATTTCCCAAACTTTTTCACCGTCTTGAGTATCAAAGCATGTTAAAACATTTAAGCCATTAAGTACATAGCCAAGTGTATCAACAATTGTAGGGGTAGAACGAACACCCGGAAAGGTTTTTACCCATTCTGGACCTAATACTTTTTGCCAAAGTAGTTCACCTGAATGGCTGAATGCAAATATATAGGATATACTGTCTCTTTTACTTGTTCCTGTAATCAATACCTTGTCATTTAGAGGTACAGCAGAACTGTAGCCCATCCCATGAGTATCGGTACTCCAAAGTAGCTGAGGACCATCGTCTGGCCATTTATCCATTAGGTTTTCATCTGTGTAAAAACCATTTCGTTGCAATCCTCTCCAATCTGTTCTTTCAATATTTTTCTTTTGACAATTTGAAAATAGAAGCAGCGTAATTAGGCTTGTGATTATTAGAGGAAATTTTTTCATTAAAAAAGAGTTAAAAGAAGCAGAACTTTATTTGGTCTTTCATCTTGATTCTAGTAATTTAATTATCCTATTTAGAAATATCATAAACCATTAATGATGTTCCGTGGCGTATATATAGCTTTTTGTTATGGATTACGCTATGTGCCCAATGTTGATCCTGGCCGTATGGTACAGGGAAAATACTTACCGGATCGTAGGAGTTGTTTTTTGGATCAATCAGTGCAACTTTACCATCTTCGCGGTAGCAATATAGCATTCCATCTGCAGTGATGATATTACCATTTTTCAACATTTCCGATTCGTATAAAATATTTCCACTGTTCCAGTCCACGCAAAACCATTTTCTGTTTGCATTTCCGGATCCATAAAGTTTATTGTTGAGTAAAATCACTCCACCCATTCTATTATCGAGCATGGAATTTGTCCATACCTCTTTTACACTTTTTCCATCTGGGTTTATTTCCAGTCTTACACAGCCTTTTCGATATCCGCTGGCAATAAAAACAGATCCGTCCTTGTAAATAGGGGTGTTTGCATGTATAGAATATTGATTTGGCCAGTGATGTGACCAAAGTAACTGACCGTTTTCAATATCAATTCCTAAAATATGACTTGCTGATTGTGTTATTAATTGTTTTTTATTGTTGTGGTTTATTACTGTGGGACTGCAATATGCGCTAATCTCTCCTTTCCCTTTTGATTTCCAGATTAATTCTCCGGTATTTCGATTAAGAGCAATAACGTTTGCTTCTGTTCCGCCAGGCATAACAAAAATTTTATTTCCATCATAAGCCAGGTTTTCGGTAACGCCCCATCTAATGTTTTTACCTTTGTACTCTTTTAATAAATCAACTTCCCAGATTTTTTTACCTGTATTGCTGTTCATACAAACAATTACTCCGTAACCACTCATGATATAGAGCTTGTCCTCTATTACAAGAGGGGTAGTGCGAACACCATCATAGCTGTCAATCCATTCTTTTGCATAATTTTTTTGCCAAAGAACTTTCCCGGTATGATCAAATGCGATTACAAAACCCATATCACCGTCAGTTCCTGCAGTATATACTTTGTTGGAGGTTACTGCAGCAGAAGCGTGACCAGGTCCAAGTTTATCAAAATGCCAAAGCAATTTAGGACCATTATTCGGCCAGTTTTTTAAAAGCTCTGTTTCATTATAATGCCCATCGCGGTTTTCGCCACGCCACTGTGCCGTTTTTTGAGCGCTGATGGTAATGCATATAAGTAAAATTAAAAATGTAAAAGCTGTCCTTTTCATAAATAGAGATTTTTGGGTTTAGATGCGCTTAATTTACAATATTTAATTATTTCTGCTTAGTTTAATTCGACATAAAAATGAAACTTTAGTTTAATTAAAATAGTTCTTTATATGCATTTTGCTTCTACCTGTTGATGAATTTGTGGTTTTTGGATCTTTGTATTTGTATTATTCATTTAGATCTCTTTGTTTGGTGTAGTTTTTGATGCTTTTATATTGTTGATTATTAAATAACTCTGCTATGAAAAAGATATTGTTAAGTTTGTTGGTCTTATTGTATGTTTCGGGATTTCAATCTTGTGAGGACTCTATTTATACGCTCGATGATTTTTATGTAGAGCTCGGAATTACTGTTCCGGTAGATAATGGCTTTTATATTATTACAGATAATGGAACTAAGTTATGGCCTTCAGCGACAAATATTCCTTGGTTTAGTCCAGAAGATACAACACGGGTAATTGTTAATTATTCAATGTTGGGACCTTCCGATAATTCGGATTATAATTATTATATCAAAATAAATCAGATCGATAGTGTGTTGACTAAATCGGTTGTGTTTTATACTGAAGAAATTGATGATTCACTTGGGAATGATCCCGTATTTTTGCAGGAGGCTTGGATTACTAATCGTTATTTAAATGTTGACTTTCGTTTTGTAGGAGGAATGAAGATTCATATGGTTAATTTAACGACATATGAAGATAGCTTAGCAAATACTCCGGTTGAAATGGAATTAAGGCATAATGCATATAACGATTATGCTGAAGGATTATTTAGTGGGCTTTTTTCTTTTGATTTAAAAACGGTATTTTCAGAGGTACAGGATTCTATTCAGATAAAATTTAATTTTAACGAATATCCTGGTGATGATAGCTCGGTATTGCTTTGGTATGTTCCATAAGACTTATTTATAAACTGATTTACAAGCGTCTTTTTACTTAAAAGGCGCTTTTTTATTTATGAATACTGAAAAAATGACATGTTGCAAAGGATTGAGAGTGACAAAATGACTTGAATGTTCTGTTGGCATTTATTTTGACTAGTTCAATTAAACAAACGAAATAAATGTAAAATTTTAATATAGGAGGATTAAATTATGTTACCGATTGTTTTAAATCGTATGAACAACAGGAGTTTATTAAATGATTACTTTAATTCAAACTTCTATGAAAATCAAATTTGTAAAGAATCTTCGGCTTTTTTACCTTCAGTAAACATTCATGAAAATGAAAAATTATATGTAATTGAAGTGGCGGCTCCAGGATTGGCTAAAGAAGATTTCAAAATTAAGCTTGATGGAAATTTAATAACAATTTTTGCTGATAAAGAGGAGAAGGATAATAAAACAGTAATTAGAAAAGAATTTGCTTATAATTCGTTTGAGCGCTCGTTTAAATTTTCTAATAAAGTTGATGTTGAACAAATTTCAGCAGGATATAATAATGGAGTTTTATCTGTTGAACTTCCTTTAAAGAAACAGGAAATTCCACAAAAAAAGGAAATTGCAATTAAGTAAATAGTTTTCTCATAGGTTAGTTTTAGCGGATGGTTTTGGCCATCCGTTTTTTTGTTATGGCATCTTATTAATAGTATTGTCTGATTAAGAAAAATATATACTTTTACGTTTGTTAATATTTGAAAATAAAACTAAACTAAATCAAACAAATATGGTACAGTATTTTAAAAGATTCCTGATTTTTGCAGTGTACTTTGCAGTGTTGATTACACTGATGTTTATAGTATTATTTTATGTAAAAGGATACAATGATGAAGGTGAATTGATAAATTATCTTTCTACATTGCTTCAGAAAAAATTTATCCTGTTTTATGTAGGTATGGTTGCAATATATCCGCTTTTTGCTTTTATTAATGTAAAACGACACCTAAATAAAGAGTACGCATATTATAGTGAGGCAGTTGAACGAGTAATGGAGCAGTCTGGATATATTAAATTGAATGAAACAGACACGCATATTACATTTAGAAAAGAGAAAATGGGTGCCCGTTTGGCTCTTATGTTTCTTGATGAAATAAGTATTAATAAAAGTGATAACCCGGTTGTTATTTCCGGTCTTCGTAAAGAAGTTCGTAAACTAAATCGTATGCTTGATACAGCATTATTATAATTATTTATCCGGACTTATCGGTAAATAAACTTTATCGATAAGTTCGGTGTATTCTTTTTGGCAATCGCTAAAACTGGTAATTCCCCCGCCGCTTTTATAGGTAAGGTTATCCCCTTCCTTTTCTATATAGCGAATCATAACTGCACTGTCCAGATTTTCTCCATCAAAAATACCCATAACACCCGTATAAAATCCCCGGCTGTATTGTTCCGCTTTCTGAATAATTTCAATGGTCTTTTTCTTTGGGGCACCACTGATTGAACCAGCTGGAAGTAATGAGAAAAGAATATCTCCCAAGTTATTGTGAAAACCTTCAGGAAGTTCTCCAACAATTTTAGAACTCATTTGAAGAAGATTTTTTTGATTGGTCGAGATTTTATCCATGTAACGAAACTTTTCAACGTGAACATTGGAGGCTACCATGCTTAAGTCATTCCGGATTAAATCTACAATGGTAGTATGTTCAGCAGTTTCTTTTAAGTCATTTAGTAATGTGTTTTCTGCATCCGGAAGATCTGCGTCTATAGTGCCTTTCATAGGGTATGAGGAGATTTCGCCCTTACTTATTTTAATAAATATCTCGGGTGAAAAAACCACAAACTGATCTTTGAAAAGCAGTTTGTAGGGAGCCTTACTTAAATGAAAAATATCGCGTAAATTCAGGTTGGTATTAATTTCAGTTGGCTGCGTAAGGTTTGTTAAATAAGAATTTCCCCAATTTATATTTTTTAAGACAATATCGAAGGCTTCGCTGTACTTTTCGTACTTAACAGGAAGTTTGCTGAAATTTATTTCAGGTAATGTGACTTTTTTAATACTTGTATTAGTGTGTCCATTAATATTGAATAAGACATCAGAATTGTCAATTTCATTCAATGGTTTAATCCATGAATTAGATAAATCAAAATTGATTATAAAAAGAAAAGCTTTCTTCTCTCTTCCATATTGGTTTATTGTTTTTTTAGCTGTTGTTCTATCCATTTAAATATTAAATATCGAAACTATAAATTGAGATTTTTGAACCAAATACCACTCAACATTGTACATAATAGTAAAATATGCTACAAACTTACTATTTTTTTGTATGATATTGATTCGTAATTTTTATTAGTAATATAGTTTTAATAGTAGAACATACCATTATGCGCATTTATCTTAATACACATAGCAGAGTTTCAAAAACACGGATGGTTGTATTATCAATAATAATTGGTTTGATGGTTATTTTTGGTGCCTATTGGGTGTTCTTTTTAAAACAGTTTATGGGTATTTTAATTCTTCTAATAGGATTAATAGGCTTGTACGATTTGGTAATTTCTTCAACAAGTTGGTATAAGCATTATATTTATATTGATGTAAGCGAAAATGAGCTTATTCTAAGAGTGCAATATTTTAAGCCTCCTGTAACATTACGTTGGGAAGAGATAGATAAAATTAGAATGAATGCACGGAAAATTATTGTATTTCCAAAATATGAAGATATTGTCTCGTTTCAGTTAACAAAATTGGAACCCAACGAAATAAAAGAGCTTTTAAAAATAATTATTGATAAGGCTACACATCATGATGTAGATGTAATTTATCGTTAATCTCTTCTTGTTTTATAATACTTCTCTTAAAATATTTTCTTTATACGCAATTAATTGCTTTTTTTGTAGGCCCTAATGATAGATAGATACTTATGAGGCGATTGATTTTAACTACAGGACTTGCATTCTTTTTTGTTTTATCTTATTCCAGCGATCATTTAAAGGTGATGCATTATAATTTGATGTATTTCGGAAAGTATACATCTTATTGTACCTCTTCAAATAATAATACCAATTCTAAACTTAGTTATCTGGAAACAATAATTGCAAACGTTCAGCCAGATATATTCACAGTAAATGAAATGGATGATCAGTCTTACGATGCCGATTTAATTTTGAATAATTCGTTAAATACAAATGGAGTATCTAGATATAAGCGGGCTTTGATGAAAGGTGATTATTTGGTAAATATGCTTTATTATAATAGCGAAAAGCTTGAACTTGTAGAGCAATACACAATAAATACTGAACCTAGAATTACAGATGTATATAGATTGAGATATATAGGAGGGAGTACTTCTGAGCAGGCTGAGTTGTATTGTTTTGTCTGTCATTTAAAAGCCGGTTCCGGAGGTGAAGATGCCAGTCGAAGAAAAAATGCAGCACGGCTATTAATGAATTATATCGACAGTAATATTGAAGGAAACTACCTTGTAATGGGAGATATGAATTTGTATGGAAGTAGTGAGGGAGCATTTCAGGAATTTATTAATCCTTCAAATAACGAAATAAAGTTGAATGATCCGGTAGAACAGATCGGAGAATGGAATAATGAATACAATTATCGTAATTTCCATACACAATCTACTCATACATCTGGTAGTGGATGTCATTCAGGAGGAGGTTTTGATGATCGGTTTGATTTTATTCTGTCTTCCAATAGTATTATTGATGGAAGCAATCAAATTGCATATGTGCAAAATAGTTATAAGACTTTTGGGCAGGATGGAAATCGTTTTAATAGTACATTGTTGAGCCCTGATAATACAAGCTTGTCATCTGAAGTTATTTCCGCACTTTACCATAATTCCGATCATCTGCCTGTAATTCTTGATCTGGAGATTAACGGAACTACTATGATAGATGAATTTGAGAATGGTTTTGATTTTCACTTTAATAATCCTGCCCGAGATATTTTAAATATTGAAATAAAAGGGATTGAACCAGGAGAGGATGTTGAAATGAGTATCTTTTCACTTTCAGGAAAAATCATGTTTTCAAGGAAAATTATGAGTGCTGATTTAGGGGAAGAATTAGAGATAGATTTAAGTTATTTGCGAAACGGCCTTTATATATTAAATGTTAATGGTATTAAAGGAAGTGTTTCTAAGAAATTGATTATTCAATAAAGCATATGGAAAAAGTATTAAAAAGGTTTCTAGAATATATTAAAGTTGATACACAGTCTGATCCAAAATCACGGAATTGTCCAAGTACAGATAAGCAATTCAACCTTGCTAAATTACTTGAAAAAGAACTAAATGACCTGAAACTTGAAAGTGTAAGTTTAGATGAGAATGGCTATGTGACTGGGGTTATGCCTGCAAACTCAAATAAACCAATGCCTACTATTGGTTTTATATCCCATATGGATACTAGTTCTGATTTTTGTGGAAAGGATGTGAATGCTCAGATAATTGAAAATTATCAGGGTGAAGCTATTTTTTTAAATAAAGAAAAGAATATTATTCTTTCTCCCACTGATTTTCCTGAACTGAATGATTATATAGGGCAAACCTTAATTACGACTGATGGAACAACACTTTTAGGTGCTGATGATAAAGCCGGTATTGCAGAGATATTAACTGCTCTGGAGTATTTAAACGAGCATCCTGAAATTGAACATGGAACTATTAAAGTTGGTTTTACGCCTGATGAAGAGATTGGCCGTGGTGCAGATAAATTTGATGTAAAAACATTTGATGCTGACTTTGCTTATACTATTGATGGGGGACAGATAGGGGAGTTGGAGTATGAAAATTTTAATGCCGCATATGCAAAAATATTGGTTCAGGGTCGAAATGTTCATCCTGGATATGCAAAGGATAAAATGATAAACTCAATTATTATTGCAAGTGAGTTTAACGATACACTTCCTGTAAATGAACGTCCGGAATATACTGAAGGTTATGAGGGATTTTATCATATTGTTGGTTTCGACGGATCGGTAGAGAAAACCGAAATTGAATATATTATTCGTGATCATAATCAGGAGAAATTTGAGTATAAAAAGCAATTTATACAGCAAATTGCCGATTTTATGAATAAAAAATACGGTGAAAATACCATTGTTGTAGAAATGAAAGATCAATATTATAATATGCGTGAAAAATTGGAAAAGGAAATGCATATTATAAAGCTTGCCGAAAAGGCAATGCTGCAAGCTGGTGTTGAGCCTTTGATTAAGCCAATTCGTGGTGGAACCGACGGATCAAAACTTTCCTTTATGGGGTTGCCATGTCCGAATATATTTACCGGAGGGCATAATTTTCATGGGAAGTTTGAATTTGTTCCATTAGAGTCAATGCAAAAAGCAGTAGAGGTTATTGTAAATATTTGTACTATTACAGCAGGTGATGAATAAACTACTATTAGTTGATAATTACGATTCCTTTACCTATAACCTCGCGCAAATCCTTAAAGAGCATGGTGGTTTTGAGCTGGATATCATTAAACATGACCAGTTGGATATTGCGCAGGTGTCAAATTACAATAAAATACTGTTTTCTCCCGGACCTGGTTTGCCTAAGGATCACCCCGTAATGTTTGAGATTCTTGAAAAATATGGAGAAACGAAATCAATTCTTGGTGTCTGTTTAGGGCACCAGGTAATTGCCGAATATTATGGTGGAGAGCTTTATAATCTTCCGCATGTAGTTCATGGAATTACCAAAAAATGTAAAATATATGCAACAGCCGATTATCTCTTCAGAGGTTTAGTTTCCAGTATTGAAGTTGGATTGTATCACTCATGGGCAGTTAAAGCAGATTGTTTCCCCGAGAAGAATCTTGAGGTTACCATGCTCTCTGAAGAAAACGTAATTATGGCCTTGAGACATCGTGATTTTGATATACGGGGTATACAATTTCACCCCGAATCAATTATGACAGCTTCCGGAAAGCAAATGCTAAATAACTGGTTGAATTATTAATTGCTTGCTTTTACTCCAGTTAATTCTTTTGCAGTATTAACTATTGCATTGATGTCGTAGCCACAATCTCTCCGTAGTTCAAGTTGGGTTCCGTGTTCAATAAATTCGTCCGGAATACCAAGGCGTTTAACTTTACAGTTGTAGTCATTATCATTCATAAATTCAATAACTGCACTTCCTAAGCCGCCCACAATGGTGCCGTCTTCAATGGTGATAATGTATTTGTAGTTTTTACCAACTTCATGAAGTATATTTTCGTCAATTGGTTTTAAGAATCGTATATCATAATGCGCAGCATCAATACCTTCCTTTTGAAGTCGCTTACAAGCTTCTATGGCATAATTTCCAGGATGTCCGATTGAGATGATCGCAATATCTTTTCCATCTTTTATTTTTCTTCCTTTTCCTATTTCAAGCTCAGAGAAGGGTCGCTGCCAGTCAACCATAATACCATTTCCTCTTGGGTAACGAATCGAGAATGGTCCCTGAGGTTTAAGCTGGGCTGTGTACATTAAATTCCGTAATTCTTCTTCGTCCATTGGTGCCGAAATAATCATATTCGGAACACTTCTAAAGAATGATAAGTCATAAGCTCCGTGGTGGGTAGCGCCATCAGCACCTACTAAACCTCCGCGGTCGAGACAAAAAACAACATTCAGGTTTTGTAATGCAACATCGTGAATAACCTGGTCGAAAGCACGCTGCATAAATGAGGAATATATATTGCAGAAAGGAATATAACCTTGAATTGCAAGTCCTGCAGAGAAAGTTACCGCATGTTGTTCTGCTATGCCTACATCAAACGAACGTTCTGGCATCTTTTCCATCATTATGTTTAGTGAGCACCCTGAAGGCATTGCTGGTGTAATGCCAAGGATTTTTTCATTTTGTTCCGCTAATTCCACGATCGTATTTCCGAATACATCCTGGTATTTTGGAGGTTGCGGTTCGCCAGGTTTTTCTTTATGAACCTGACCGGTTACTTTATCAAATTTACCGGGAGCAGCATGCCACTTTGTTTGTTCCAGTTCGGCAGGTTTAAAGCCTTTACCTTTCTTGGTAATTACATGAAGTAGCTTTGGTCCTTTTATATGTTTTAAATCTTCAAGAATTTGTGCAAGGTATTTTACGTCGTGTCCGTCAATTGGACCAAAATACCTGAAGTTTAAAGATTCAAAAAGATTACTTGATTTCAGTAAAATTGATTTTATGGCATTTTCAATTTTCTGGGCATATTTTCGCGAAGCCGGCATTCTACCCATCAGGTGCCAAACTTTATTTTTTACCTTATTGTAAGGTTTCGAAGTGGTTATGTCCAGTAAATATTCTTTCATGGCTCCCACATTGGGATCAATAGCCATGTTGTTATCGTTAAGAATTACAAGAATGTCTGAGTTTTCAATTCCTGCATTGTTTAAGCCTTCAAAAGCCATTCCTCCGGTAAGTGCTCCATCACCAATTACGGCTACAACCTGCCTGTCTTCATTTTTTAATTTAGAAGAGACAGCCATTCCTAGAGCTGCAGAAATGGAGGTGGAGGAATGTCCTACACCAAATGAATCATATTCACTTTCGAAAATATTGGGGAAGCCTGAAATGCCTTTGTATTTGCGATTGGTATGAAAATTATCACGGCGTCCGGTTAAAATTTTATGCCCATAGGCCTGGTGTCCAACATCCCACACAATCTTGTCATAAGGGGTGTTGAAGACATAATGCAAAGCAACGGTTAATTCAATTACACCCAGACTGGCTCCAAAGTGGCCGGGTGTACATGATATAACATCAATAATGAAGTCACGTAATTCTTTGCTAACCTGAGATAATTCCTTGCGATCCAGTTTTTTTAGATCGTCAGGATTGTTGATTTTATTTAGTAATTCAAACTGTTCGGACATCCGCTGTATTTTAATGCAAATATATATAATTTATTAATAAAGCTTAATTGTGAACATAGCATACACGAATTTTATATATTTGTTCAAATAAAAACGTTTTTCAATGGTTAAAAAAT
>Ga0070728_10002904_pt1 | contig 20111 bp, 19 predicted proteins | sample tdDd471_FD_66723 | JGI IMG/M metagenome (GOLD analysis project Ga0070728, IMG submission 66723) | Marine sediment microbial communities from the Atlantic coast under amendment with organic carbon and nitrate - tdDd47.1 | ecosystem: Environmental > Aquatic > Marine > Coastal > Sediment | place... | reverse complement strand
GCGGCGCGCACGATCTGGCGCAGCGCCTTCGTCGACTCCTCGTCGGGGCAGGAGACACGGACGATGTCCGCCCCTGCCTCCTCCGCCGCGCGGACCTGTGCGATGGTGGCTTCCGCGTCCGATGTCACCGTGTTGGTCATGGTCTGCACGGCAATCGGGGCGTCGCCACCGACCAGCACATCGCCAACCCTGATCTGGCGGGACTTGCGGCGATAGATGTCGCGATAGGGGCGGACGCTCATGGGGCGATCCTCACTCTCGGTTTGTCTGGTTCGTGTGGCGGGTCAGCCTGCGGCTGCATTGTTACGACATGGGGGCGCAACAGGGGAGGGGGAAGCGACGCAGATTGTCGCTAACGCGTTCCGGCGTTCTTCAGCAGCCAGTCCGGATCCAGCGCCAGATTGTTCTGCGAGTCCGACAGCCGCCCGACGGGACCCAGGCTCTTGCCGTCGACGACGAGTTCCAGGCCATTGACGTTGTCGCTGCGGATCAGCAGTCCGTCGAGGTCCGGCGCCCGGTATTCATCACCTGCCTGCAACACGCGATGCGGCAGAACCGTGCGTCCCCCGGCCTGCTTCACGAAGATCTGCGCGCGGTCGGTGGCGCGGATGACGATGCGCGCATTCGTGTTGGTGACGCCGAAGACGCGCGGGACATTCTCGGTGCGGGGCGCTGTCGGCGGCAGCGGCGGCGGGCCAAGCGCTGCAATCTGCGGCAAGGACGGCTCCTCGGCAGCCGCGTCCTCAACGGTCGGGACGGTTTCATTCACCGCCTGCGTACCGTCTTCCTGTGCCTGGTCGACAGGCACGGACGGAACCGAACCGTTCAGGGGCGCCATGTCCACGGCTGTCAGCGGAATGGATGCGTCGGGCCGGGGACCGGTGCCGACGGCTCCTGTCACCGAAGGATCTGCCGCGATGGTCTCGCTTGCGGGCGTGGCAGGATCGGCAATCCCGACCGACGCGGATTCAGTCGTGGCGTCGGCGGCGTTCGCGGCCATCAGACTGCCGGAGCCCGGTTCAGACCCTGAATTCCCGCCGTTCGTGTCCCGGGACTGCCGCACGGCTGCCTGGTCCGAAGTGGTGGCTGCCCGTTCTGAAGTAGTGGTTGCCGGGGCCGCGGAGAAAGTCTGCATCTGTCGGGCAATGCTCTCGGGCACCTCCGGCACGATATCGACTGTCTGCTGATCTTCACCCTGCAACACGAACCAGCCGCCATAGACAGCGGCACCCAGCAGGACCGCGACCAGCAAGGTTGCCGAGCCGGGGCGCCGGTTCTCGTTCTGCGGAACGGGAAATTCGAGACGGCGGCTGTGGCCGCCGGTTCCAGCCTCGTCCTTGAACATCTGGACGCAGACATCGCCGTCGGCGCCCAGGAACTCGGCGTAGCTGCGCAGGAAACCGATGGCATAGATGCGCCCTGGCAAATCACCGAAGCGCCCCTCCTCGATGGCTTCCAGATAGGCAACACGGATGCGCAGGCGTTCCGAAACCTCGGCCAGCAGCAGGCCGAACCGGTCGCGTTCCGCCTTCAGTTCCGCGCCGACACCCCGATAGACACCGTCGCCACTGCTCTCGGCCGCATCCACCTCATAGAGGTTCAGTCGACCTTCGCGCGATGATGGATCGTCGGCAATCTGGCGACCGCTGTCAGGCATGACGCAATTCGGCTCCTCAGGGGCAGGGTGTCCCTGCTGCAACATTCCTGATGCAAATGCGTGGGATCGGCGGCTGGCTGTAGCCAGTCTGCGAATCGATCTTTCGCAGTGCACCATTGCGGTTTCTTAGCGAACTTTAAGGGACAGTAGAAGGGAAATCTGGCGGGAAAAGGGCAGTTTTTCAGGGGTTTTCAGGTTTTCACGCCATGCCGGGCGGCAAACGCCTCGAACATCGGGCGCAGACTGCCTTCGTTGCGTTCGCCCATGTGTGACATCTCCTGGCGCAGCGCATTGGTGTCCAGGGAGAGGATCATCTCCTTGACAGCGCCAATCGCGTTCGGACGCATCGACAGTTTCCGGAACCCCAGCGCGACCAGAACCATGGCTTCCAGCGGCTGGCTGGCCATCTCGCCGCAGATCGAGAACTCGACGTGGTGCTGCTGGCACTGCTCCGAAATGCGGCGCAATGAAGAGATGAAGCCGGGGCTGAGCGTATCGTACCGTGTGGCAACGCGCGGGTTGCCGCGATCAGCCGCATACATGAACTGCATCAGGTCGTTGGACCCGATGGAAACGAAATCGACGCGCGGCAGCAGGGCGGGCAGACGCCAGACCAGTGCCGGAACCTCCAGCATGACGCCGACTTTCAGGATGGCTGGTCCGGCACGCCCCCGTGCCTTGGCCCATTCGACCTCCCGCAGCAGCACTTTCCGGGCGGCCTCGAACTCGGCAATGTCGGCGATCATCGGGAACATGACCCGCAGCTCCCGACCCTCCGCAGCGGCGAGCAGGGCACGCAGCTGCATCCGGAACAGGGCTTCCTGATCCAGCGAGATACGTACCGCGCGCCAGCCCATGGCCGGATTGGGCTCAGGGTCACGTTTCAGGTAGGGCAGCAGCTTGTCGCTGCCCACATCCAGGGTGCGGAAGATGACCGGCCGCTCACCGGCTGCATCCAGCACATGCTTGTAGTAGGTCGCCTGCTCCTGCATCCGCGGCAGGCGGGAGCGCACCATGTAGTGCAGTTCGGTGCGATACAGCCCGATACCATCGGCACCGGTTTCGTCCAGATGCCGAAGATCCAGCAACAGTCCGGCATTGCAGTGGAGTTCCACCTTCATGCCATCCCGCGTGACTGCCTCCACATCGCGCAAGGCACGGCGGCGTGCCTGCACTTCCTGCTGCATCGTCTCGGTTTCGCCGAAGGCATCGATGACATCCTGATCGGGGCGAACGAAGACCTGTTCGTGGTCGCCATCGACGATGACGAGGTCACCGGAATTGATCCGGTCCGTTGCCCCGTCGCAACCGCCTATGACGGGAATGTCCAGTGCCCGGGCGACAATCGACATGTGGGAGCCGACGCTGCCCTGTTCCAGGATCACGGCCCGCAGCTTGGTCTCGTCGAAGTCCAGCAGTTCCGCCGGTCCCATGTCGCGGGCGATCAGGACCACATCATCGGGCAGATCATGCTCCAGCGCATTCACGTCCGCGTTCAGGCGATTGAACAGCCGGTTGGCCAGGTCGTCCATGTCGGCCAGTCGGGCACGGATATAGGGGTCGGGGATCCTGCGGAACCGCGCCCGCGTCTGGTCGTGGGTCCGCTTGACGGCGGCCTCTGCCGTCAGGCCCGTGTCAACGGCCTCCCGCATCCGGCGCTGCCAGCCGGGATCGTGGGCGAACAGGCGAAATGCCTCCATCACCGTGCGCGACTCGCCTGCGGCGATGGCCGGTTGGGACAGCATCTCGTCAATCTGGTCGTGGACATCACGGATGGCGTTGTCCAGCCGGATCAGTTCTTCCTCCGGGTCATCCGCAACGGTCTGCCGGACCGTGATATGCGGCGCATGCAGCACGGCATGGCCCTTGGCGAATCCGTCGGCGAGACTGCGTCCGGCCAGGCGGGTCGGGCGGCTGTTGCCTGCCACGGATTCAGCGGCTGTCTCCGGCGGCACCAGTGCGCCGGACGCGATCATCTGCCCGAACACAAGCGCCAGCATCTCCAGCGCTTCCTGCTCCTCGTCATGATAGTCGCGGGCGCTGACGTTCTGCACCACCAGCACGCCCAGCACCCGATCGGCGTAGAGGATCGGCACGCCCATGAACGACATGTAGGCGTCTTCGCCGGTCTCCGGTCGCGGTTCGAACGCCGGACTGGACCGGGCGTCACGCAATCGCACGGGCAGGCTGGTCTCGGCGACGTGCCCGACCAGGCCGACACCGGCCTCCATGCGTGTGATGCGGATTGCTTCCCGTCGCAGGCCTTCGGTCTCGAAGAGTTCGAGCGATCCGTCAGCCCGGCGGATGTAGACGGAGCAGACTTCCGCCACCATGTTGCGCGCGACCAGCCGCACCACCTCGGCCAGGCGCACCTCGGGTGGCTCCGCCGACTGCATGATGGTTCTGAAGTCACTCAGAAGCTGTCGTGACTGCGCCGCCGCATCACGTTTCATCCGATTGCCCCCCACGGGCTGTCATGCGGCCAGGGACTGCCCGCACGTCGCTGTCTCTTCGGTCACAGGCGTCTGATGCTTGTCCCACCTCTTCAATGCAACATCAAATGTGGTTTTCCGATGGCCGGTAACCGCTCAGGCCCCAAGTATCTTCCAGACGCCGGAAGATTGCAGCACTGGTGTTTCATCAACCCAAAGCCTGCCGGTCACGAAGACCAGGCTGCGGGTCTGTCGCACGATGTCGCCCTTGCCCTGCATCCAGACGCCCTCGCGCACGCCGGAGAGGAACTGGTTGTCCAACTGGATGGTCGCAGTGGTGGCGCCCCCGATGGCGTGGTGGATCGTGCGGCCGAGCAGATGATCCATGAAACTCATCAGCATCCCGCCGTGCACGACGCCGCGCTTGTTGAGGTGCTTTTCCGCGATCAGGACCCCGTAAGTGGAGTCTCCACCGTCCTCATCGCGGACCCAGGTCGGGCCGATGTGACCGCTGAAGGGGCCCTGACCCGTGACCTGCACGAACCCGTCCGGCACCAGATGCTGCATGTGTAGTGTCTCCGTTCGATTGATTGCCGGGCGTTCTTATCACGTGGTTCTCCTGAATGTCGCGGCAGCCTACGATGCGGTCATGATTCGTGCCCTTGCCCCGATGACCGACCGTCCTGGCCATTCCCGGCTGACCGGTCGGCGTGACCAACCATTATCGGTGAGGGTGCTATCCTCTCGTCCGCATGCCACCAAAGGGGAGGGCCTGAAACATGTTCGATCTGCCGGTTCTGATCACGGAGACCGAGGCGGGGTTTCGCCTCGCGGTGATGGTGAACGAGGATGTCGTCATCTCCCGCAGCATGTCGCGCGCCGATCTGGAACAGTTGAAGGTGCGGATCAATGCGGCGCTCGGCGACGACGGCAGAACCTTCGTCGACTGGGATTCCTGACGCTTCTGCTTGCAACCCTTGCCGGGGCCGCCCCGTCACTGGCCGAGCCCGCTCACGCGATCTCCATGCACGACCAGCCGAAGTATCCGCAGGGTTTCAGCCATTTCGGTTACGTCAATCCGGCCGCACCAAAGGGCGGCACATTGCGGCTGGCGGCGACGCAGGGGACCTTCGACAGCCTGAACCCCTTCATCTTCAAGGGACAGGCGGCGGAGGGATGGCGTCTGGTGTTCGAGGCACTGACCAAGCGGTCCCAGGACGAGCCCTTCTCCCTCTACGGTCTGGTGGCGGAATCCATCGACATGGATCCGTCGCGGCGCAACATTGCCTTCACGCTGCACCCGGACGCCCGCTTCGCCGACGGGGAGCCGATCACGGCAGAGGTGCTGCTGTGGTCGTGGCGAACCCTGCGTGACAAGGGGCGGCCCAATCACCGGCTCTACTACCGGCAGGTGGCGCGGACGGCGGTGGATGGCCGCACGGTCACCTTTCACCTCGGCAGCGGGGAGAACCGCGAACTGCCCCTGCTGATGGCCTTCATGCCGATCCTGCCGCAACACTGGTTCGAGGCGAATGGCTTCGAGCGGACGACCCTGGACGCCATACCGGGCAGCGGTCCCTACCGCGTGGCGGAACTGGAGCAGGGGCGCACGATCACCTACGCCCGGCGCGAGGACTACTGGGGCCGTGATCTGGCGGTCAATCGCGGTGACAACAATTTCGACCGCATCACCTATGAATTCTTTCGGGATCAGACAGCACGCTTCGAGGCGTTGAAAGGCGGGCTGTATGACGTTCGCTTCGAGCTTGATCCGGCACTGTGGGCGGAAGGCTATGACTTCCCCGGCGTACGCGATGGCAAACTGAAGAAGCTGGAACTGCCGCTGGAGCGGCCTGTCGGCATGCGCGGGCTGGTGTTCAACAGCCGCCGGGCATTGTTCGCCGACATCAGGGTGCGTCAGGCGCTGGGGCTGGCCTTCGACTTCGACTGGATCAACCGGAACCTGTTTCACGGCTCCTACGCGCGCAACGTCAGCTACTTCCAGAACAGCGATCTTGCCGCTGATGGTATGCCCTCGGAGGCAGAACTGGCGCTGCTGAAACCCTTTGCCGGGCAGGTGCCGGAAGCGGTCTTCGGCCCGGCTGTTGCCCCCCCGGAAGCCGAAGGCCGAAAAGGTCTGCGCCGCAACCTGCGCAAGGCCCAGAAGCTGCTGGCGGATGCCGGATGGACGGTCGGCGCGGATCAGGTGCTGCGGGACGCCAGTGGTGCCGCCTTCGCGTTCGAGATCCTGTTGCATGATCCGACGGACGAGAAGGTGGCGCTGAACTTCGCACGGGGGCTGAAACGGCTGGGGATCGAGGCCACCGCACGGACCGTCGATCCCTCCCAGTACGAACGCCGCCGCCAGAACTTCGACTACGACATGATCGTCAACCACTGGTACCAGTCGCTCAGTCCGGGGTCGGAGCAATGGTACTACTGGGGCCAGGCCGCCGCGGAACAGCCCGGCAGCCGCAACTATGCCGGCGTCAGCCTGCCTGCCGTCGATGCCATGGTGGGCGCGCTGACCGCTGCCAGAAGCCGAAAGGAATTGCGGACAGCCGCCCGGTCGCTGGACCGAGTGCTGCGGGCGAGCCATCTGGTGGTGCCGCTCTACTGGCAACCGACGACACGTATGGCGGTCACTGCCGACCTGCGCCGCCCCGCGGTGGTTCCGGTCTATGGTCCGCTGCTGACAAGCTGGTGGCGGGAGCAGGAATGATGCGGCAGGCACGGACCGAACTGACCTTCGAGACGCAGGGCAGGGGCCTGCAGGAGATCACCCGCATTGTCACAGACTGGTGCCGGGAGACCGGTATCGCGGAGGGCCTGCTGACGGTCTTCATCCGCCACACTTCGGCGTCGCTGACCATTCAGGAGAACGCGGACCAGGATGTCCTGCTCGACCTGAACAGGTTCCTCGACCGGCTGGTGCCCGACGATACCTCTCTCTACCGGCATGTGTCGGAGGGCGCGGACGACATGCCTGCCCATATCCGCAGCGCGCTCACCGCGACCAGCCTCAATATTCCGGTGGCGGACGGTCGACCCCTTTTCGGCACCTGGCAGGGGCTCTATGTCTGGGAGCATCGGACCCACCCGCATCGGCGGCGGGTCGTCCTGCATCTGATCGGGGAATGATGTCCAAGGGAAAGCAGATATCCACCTGGTTGCTTGAGCAGGGGCGCATGGCGGAAGACATGGTGACCCTGCTGCGCGGTCTGATCGCTCAGATGCAGACTGTGGGGATACCAATCGCACGCATGACCCTGGGGCAGCGGACCCTGCACCCGGAAATTGCCGCTGTCGGCTATGCCTGGAACGCGGATGACGACGAGGTCCAGATCCGCAATGTCGGCCACGAGCTGCATCAGACCGCAGACTATCTCGTCAGTCCGGTGCGGATCATCCTGGAAGGCGGGGATCAGGTCCGATGCCGCCTGGAGGGCGACGACCCTGATCTGGAATATGCCTTTCTGGAACGGCTGATGGAGGAGGGGTTCACGGATTACCTGGCCTTGCCGGTGCCGCTGACGGACGGCAAGCGCAATCCCATATCCTTCGCCATGCGCCGCGCGGGCGGGTTCACGGATGCGGACGTCGAGGATATTCGGGAATTTCTGCCGGTCTTTGGTCTGTTGAGCGAGATCCACAGCAGCCGCAAGCTGGCCAGCAACCTGCTGGACGTCTATCTGGGCCATGGCACGGGCGAGCGGGTGCTGGAGGGGGCGATCCGCAGGGGCTTTGCCCGGCGCATTCCGGCGGCGGTGTTCTTCTGTGACCTGAGGGGCTTCACGGCGATGTCGGAGCGTCTGCCGCGCGACTATATCATCCATGTGCTGAACGACTATTTCGGCGCGGTCGGGGATGCCATCGATGCGGCGGGTGGTGAAGTGCTGAAGTTCATCGGTGATGCCGCGCTGGCCATCTTCCCGGTGGACGAGGCCGACGGCACCAGAGGGGCGTGCAACCGGGCGCTGGGTGCCGCCCACGGGGCCATCACCGCGCTGGGGAAGGTGAACGAGCGACGCAGATCGGAAGGCAAGCCGGACCTGATCAGCAGCTTCGGACTGCACGTCGGGGACGTCTTCTACGGCAATATCGGTGCCTCGGGACGGCTTGATTTCACGGTGATCGGGCCTGCCGTGAACCGTGCCGCGCGACTGGAAAAGCTCTCTGCCGACATGGCGGAGCCGATCCTGGTCACCTCAGCCTTCGCGGAGGCCGCCGACGGTGAGTTTCGTTCCGTCGGCCACCATCCGCTGAAGGGGATCGAGGCTGAAGTGGAAGCCTTTGCGCCCCTGTCCTGACCGGAGCGTCAGGGCTCCACGAGCAGCGCGTCGATCAGCGGCCATGTGTCTTCGCGCAGGGGCATGGACTTGCGGGCCTCCAGGTCGAAATGGATGGTCGTGACCTCCAGGGTGGCGGCAAGTGCGCCGGTCTCCGTATTGGTCATCCGGTGCATGCCCACCAGCGACGTGCGGCCCCGCTTGACGATACCGCTCTCGATTGCCAGCAGGCTGCCGACGACCTGTTCGGCCTTGTATTCAATGACATGTTTCACATCGACAAAGCCCAGCCGCTGCTCCCCCATCTCCGCCCACTTGTAGCCGCAGGCAGACAGCAGGTGGCCCGCCGCCTGATCGAAGAAGTGGATGTAGTACATGACATTCATGTGGCCCATGTGATCGCAGTGCCACGGATAGATCGTCCCCCGGAACGTCTCGGTCCATCCAGCCATCGTTGGTCCTCCCCTGTAACTGAATCGCAAAGGCATTCTGGTTCACGCGCGACGGCAGGTCACCTGTGGAGCAGCCATGTGTCTTTCCCGGGGCTCAGGCGCTGTCGATGGGCAGCCACGCGGTCGCCGCCAGCCCGCCCTCCGGCCTGTTGGCAAGCGTCAGGTCGCCGCCCAGCCTGCGGAAGACGTCACGGGCAAGCGCCAGCCCCAGCCCGGAGCCACCGGTTTCCCGGTTCCGCGAGGTTTCCAGCCGGTAGAAGGGCTGGAAGACCTTTTCCAGTTCGCTCTCCGGCAGGCCCGGTCCATTGTCCGCGACGATCAGGATGGCGCGACCGTCCTGCTTCGACAGGTTCAGCGTGACCTCGCCGCCGCCATAACGCAGCGCGTTCTCGATCAGGTTGGCCACCGCGCGTTTCAGGGCCACGGGACGGCCGTCGACGGGCAGGCGCTCCGGTCCCCCGAAACTGACCTGCCCGCCCTGCGCCGCCGCGTCCTCCGACAGGTCGCGCAGCAGTCCGGCCAGATCGATGCGGCGAATGGCCTCCGTCGCCTGGTCGCCGCGAATGAAGCCCAGGGCCTGATCGACCATCTGCTGCATGTCGTCGATATCGCTGACCGCGCGCTGCTGCTGGTCCGGGTCATCAATGAACTCGGCCCGCAGGCGCAGCCGGGTGAGGATGGTCTTCAGGTCGTGGCTGAGTGCGGCAAGCATCAGGGTGCGGTCGTCGATCAGCCGCTTGATCCGTGTCTGCATCCGATTGAAGGCCACGGCGGTCTTGCGCAGTTCCCGCGACCCGCTCTCCGGCAGGGGCGGCGCGTCCACGTCCAGGCCCAGCCGGTCCGCCGCCTGGGCCAGTTCCCGCAATGGGCGCGTTGCCCGGCGCGCGGCCCAGATCGCAAAGACGATGATCAGCAGGCAGGTGAAGCCGATCCAGAACGTCCCCCGGACGGCCCAGCGGTAGGCGAGGCGGTCTGTCGAGACAAGGAAGTGAACCCAGACACCGTCGTTCAGGGTGGTCGCGAAGATCAGCTTGCGGCGACTGGGCAGCAGGTCAGGTTCATCGCGCCCGGGACCGGTCCGATCGTCGCGATCCCCTGCGCGATCCCCTGCGCGATCCCTTGCGTGATCCTGGTCGTGGTCTTCGTCCCGGGGCGGCACGATCACCAGTGGGCGACCGCGCAGGGCAGGCAGGTTCCGGTCGACGAAGCGGCGGATGCCGCGCTGCATGTCGCCGTGAAATTCGTGGTCATGGTCCGCACCTGGCGGCGGCCCGGAGCGAATGCGCACGCCCAGCGTCGGCCCCGTAATGACCCGCGCCAGCGCCTGCCTCTCTTCCGGCGCAGTGCGGTCGAGCAGGATCACGATCTGCTCCGTGCGACGTGCGGTATGATCCAGCAGGCGGCGCGCCGTGTCCGCCCGGTCCTTCGCATACCAGCCGATGGTGATGGCCAGCGCGATGGCCAGCAGCAGCATCAGGACCAGCGCGAGCCGTCCCGCCACGCCGCCGACATGCAGCCGGTTCAGGAAGGGGTGACGTCGCATGAGAAGTAATAGCCTCCATGCCGCACGGTCTTGAACATGCGCGGGTTCTTCGGGTCCTCACCCAGCTTGCGCCGCAGGCGGCTGAGGGCGACGTCGATGGACCGGTCGAACGGGCCCAGCGACCGGCCGGTGGTCAGATCGGCGAGCTGGTCTCGGCTGAGGATCTGCTGCGGGCGTTCGGCGAATGCCTCCAGCATGTCGAACTCCCCGGATGTCAGGGTCACCAGCGTACCCTCCGGATCGCGCAGTTCCCGCGCGGCGAGGTCGATCTGCCAGCCCTCGAACGTCAGCACACGCGGGCGTTCGCCGCCGCCGCCATCCTGCTCCGCCGTTTCGCCTGTCCGGCGCAGTACGGCGCGGATGCGGGCAAGCAGTTCACGCGGGTTGAAGGGCTTGGGCAGATAGTCGTCTGCGCCCACTTCCAGCCCCACGATCCTGTCCGCTTCCTCCCCCAGCGCGGTCAGCATGATGATCGGGGTCTTCACGCCACTGCCCCGCAGGCGACGGCAGATGGCGAGCCCGTCCTCCCCCGGCATCATCAGGTCCAGCACCAGCAGGTCGAAGCGACCGGCGGCAAGTCTCTGATCCATCTCCCGCCCGTCGCGGGCCGTGTCGACGCGCAGCTCGTGACGCACCAGAAACCGCGCCAGCAGGTCGCGGATCTCCCGGTCGTCATCAATGATCAGCAGGTGCGGTGTCCGTTGCATGCCTCTCAATATAAGACCCGGAGCCTGCGGTGCGGCAGCTTTTCGTAACCGCTTGTAACCATCCGGTCCGGTGTTACGGGCGGTTACCGAACGTTGCATCCGGCGGGTCGAAGCGCGCGCGTCGATGGCCCATGTCTGAGGGGCGCCGGGATCATCCGGCAGACAGATCAACGACCTCGGACAAGGAGATGAGGAAATGAACAAGCGTCTCAAGATCATGCTGGTGAGCGCCCTTGCTGCAGTGGGTGTCACCGCCGGTGCCGCCGCCCTGCATGCCCAGTCCGGCGACGGTTACGGTCACCACGCCCGCATGGGCGGGCATCACGGGGGCATGAAATACGTGTGCAGCAATGGGGAGGACCGTCTGGAAGACGTGATCACCTTCGCCGACATCCGTCTCGGTATCCGTGACGACCAGCAGGCGACCTGGGACACCTTTGCGGCGTCGGTTCGTGACGGTGGCAAGGAACTGCTGACCGCCTGTGACAGCATGGATGTGCTGCGCGGTGGCACGGCACCGGAGCGTCTGGCCGAGATGGAAGGCTTGATGGAAAAGGCCCTGGGCGCGATGAAGCAGATCCGCACCTCCTTCGACCCGCTCTACGCCGTGCTGGATGAAGACCAGAAGGCCACCCTGGAACGCCTGACCCGCCACCGCGGGCACCACGGCTACGACGATGACGACCGGGACGATATGCCCCGCAAGGGTTGATTGGCTTCCTCTGACGTCGATTGAAGGGCCTCCTTTCCTGGAATGGAAATGGGGCCCTTCTGCCTGTTCATGCTGTAGCGGGTGGGCGCGGTTCCCTGACCGAACGGGACAATCTACCCGGTACGCTTGGCGGAGACATGAAGGCTGATGCCCTCAACGGACTCCAGATATGACAGGACCGCGAACAGATTGTCGGCACGGGGGTTCCCGTCGGGGCCAAGCATCCGCATCAGGCTCTTCGGATTGCGCTGAACGCCTTGCCCCAGCGCCTCGAAACCGACAGTTGCGTTGACATAGTCTCGCAGAACGATCTTTCCGGCATCAACGTCACCAGTAAGGAACGCATCCACAGCCTCGCGCAGCAAGCCAACACGAAATTCGGGGTCGCGCGATGCGCGTGCCATGACTGTGGCGCGGAAATCTCTCGTAAGGGGCATGGCTGCTTATCCTCTGTCCCGTCGCGCCAGATAATCCGACCAGAATGCCCGCGCGCGGGCAATGTCGACTTGCTGGCGCCGTTTCGTTCCGCCGGTCAGCAGGATCACTATCCTTGCACCATCCTGACCGAAATAGATCCTGTATCCCGGCCCGAATATCAGGCGCCGTTCCAGTACTCCGCCGCCCACGGGTTTGATGTCACCCATGTTGCCCGCTTCCATCCGGGCGATCACCGTGCGGACCTTCAGTGCAGCCTGACTGTCGAGTTCATCGAACCATTGCGCGAAGGGGCTGCTCCCATCGGCAGACTCGTAAAGGGCAATCTCAAGCTTCATTATGGTAACATATGTGTTTCCACAATCAAGCTCTCGCCCAGCTCTACTCCTCGTCCGGGTTCCGCAGCAGGACCTCGCGTTTACCCTTGTGGTCGGGTTCGGAGACCATGCCCTGGGCTTCCATCTCGTCGATGATGCCGGCGGCGCGGTTGTAGCCGATCTTGAGCTGGCGCTGGATGAAGCTGGTGGAGGCCTTGCCGGCGCGGGCGACGATCTCGACGGCCTCGTCGAACATGGGCTCGTCGATGGAGCCGCCGCTGGCCGTGAAGCCTTCCTCCTCTTCATCGTCGCGGGTGACTTCCTCCAGATATTCCGGGCGGCCCGTCTTGGAGATCCACTTGGCGATGCGCTCCACGTCGCTGTCGGAGACGAAGGGGCCGTGCACACGCAGCAGCCTGGTGCCATTCGGCTGATAGAGCATGTCACCCTGACCCAGAAGCTGCTCTGCCCCCTGTTCGCCCAGGATCGTGCGGCTGTCGATCTTGGAGGTGACCGAGAAGCTGATGCGGGTGGGGAAATTGGCCTTGATCGTGCCAGTGATGACATCGACGGAGGGTCGCTGCGTCGCCATGATGAGATGGATACCGGCGGCGCGGGCCATCTGGGCGAGACGCTGGATCGCGCCTTCGATGTCCTTGCCGGCGACCAGCATCAGGTCGGCCATCTCGTCCACGATGATGACGATCTGCGGCATGGGGGAGGAGTCCAGCTCCACATCCTCGAACACCGCCTCGCTGCTCTCCGGGTCGAAGCCGGTCTGCACGCGCTTGGTCAGGCTCTCACCCGCTGACGTGGCCGCCGCCAGCCGTTCGTTGAAGGCGGCGATGTTGCGCACGTTCAGCTCCGACATGCGGCGATAGCGCTGCTCCATCTCCTTCACCGCCCATTTCAGGGCGACGACGGCCTTCTTCGGATCGGTGACCACCGGGGTCAGCAGGTGCGGGATGCCTTCGTAGACCGAGAGTTCCAGCATCTTCGGATCGATCATGATCATGCGGCACTGTTCCGGGCGCAGGCGGTAGAGCAGGGACAGGATCATGGTGTTCACGGCCACCGACTTGCCCGAACCGGTGGTCCCCGCGATCAGCAGATGCGGCATCCGCGCCAGATCGGCGAAGACCGGCGACCCGCCGATGTCCTTGCCCAGCGCCATGGTCAGGGTGCCGGGACCGGTGTGGAACTTCTCGCCGGTCAGCATCTCGCGGAAATAGACCACTTCCCGGGTGCTGTTGGGCAGTTCGATGCCCAGCGCATCGCGGCCCGGTACCACGGCGACGCGGGCGGAGATGGCGCTCATGGAGCGCGCGATGTCGTCGGCCAGACCGATCACCCGCGATGACTTGGTGCCAGGTGCGGGCTTCAGTTCGTACAGGGTGACAACGGGACCGGCGCGCACATCGGTGATCTCGCCCTTGACGCCGAAATCGTCGAGCACGCTTTCCAGCATCCGCGCATTGGCCTGCAGTTCCTCGTCGCTGGCCCGTTCCGGGTAGTCGGCGGCGGTGGGTTCATAGAGCAGCGAGAGCGGCGGCAGCAGATCGCCCGCATCCTCCAGGTCCGGCTCAGGTTCCAGATCGAGCTCGGGCTCCACCTTGCGGTCCTTCGGCGCGGGCTTTGCCTTGGCCTTCCGGGCCGGTTTCGCCGCCGCCGGGGCCGGGGGCCGTTTCGGGCTGTCGGCTGACGGCCTGATCGTCGGTTCGGCCCGCGCCTCGGTGTCCTCCCGCGGTGCCCGCTTCAGTGTCGGCAGGCTGATCCGGGGCAGACGGACGCGGGGCAGGCTGGGCAGGGACCATGATCGCGCCTTGCGCTGCGCGGCAGGTTTGCTGTTGCTGCTTCGGTTGAAGGTCCTGGCGATTGCCCAGGCAAACGGCGCGCCGAACCAGTGCAGCGGAATGGCCGATGCGACGATCAGCAGGCCCAGTCCCAGGAAGGTGAACCCGGCAGCGAGCGCGGTGTAGCCCAGCGGCGGAAGTTCGGGAACCATGAGCACCAGCGCCGAGACCCAGGTGCCGACGAGGCCACCCGCCACCAGCGGCTCCAGTGCCATGTCCGGCGCGCCCAGGGCGAAACCGGTTGCCGCCAGAATGCCGCCCGTGATCCAGGCAAGCCCGCGCAGGCGCAACCGGCCGGCTCGTTGATGCACGACCTCCCGCACACCATGACAGAGCGGTATGGCGAACAGCAGCAGGGAGACCGGGCCGATGATCTGCAGGGCCAGATCGGCGATGACCGCGCCCGGCAGGCCGAGCAGATTGGTGGCCGGGGTGCCGGTGGCAACATTCCAGCTTGGATCCGCGGGATTGTGGGTCGCGACCGCAGCCAGAGCGAGGGCGGACAGGGCGATCACCAGAAGACCGGCGATCTCCTGCAAGCGGCGACGCAGGAATCGCTTCAGTTCCGGCGGTGCAAAACCCATTCGGGCACGGGCGGTTCCTGCCATGATGCTGTCCTCAACTGTCCATCAGTGCGGCGAGGCGTTTCAGCGCCTCACCGGTCGTTGCGTGATCCTGAACCAGGGCCAGCCGCACATAGCGCTCCCCCGGGTTGCTGCCGTCGGGTTCCTCGCGCGCCAGATAGCCGCCGGGCAACACGCGCACACCGGCTTCCGTCCAGGCGCGATGGGCGAAGGCCGCACCGTCGCCGACATCCAGCCAGACGAAGAAGCCCCCTGCGGGCCGGTAGTAGCCGGGGCGATTGCCCAGAATTCCGTCGGCCAGATCGAACAGAGCGCGATAGTGCTGGCGCGTCTTCTCGACATGGGCCTCGTCGCGCCAGAGCGCCTCGGAAGCGGCGGCGATGGGGCCGGGCAGCGGTGCGCCACCGAAACTGCGTAGCTTGGCGAAGCGCTTCACCATCTCGGGGTCGCCTGCCATGAAGCCGGACCTGAGACCCGGCGCACTGGACCGCTTCGACAGGGAGTGGAAGACCACGACATTGCGGAACCTGTCGGGAGTGGCGGCGGCGACTTCCAGCCCGCCCACCGGCGGGGCCTCGTCATAGATCTCCGCGTAGCACTCATCCAGCGCCAGCACGAAGTCGTTCGCCCTGGCCAGATCGACCGCGCGCGTCAGATAGGCCCGGTCGGCAATCGCCCCCTGCGGATTGCCGGGGGAGCAGATGTACATCAGTGCCGCGCGCGACAGGGTCTCGGCGTCGAGACTGTCCAGGTCCGGCAGGAAACCGTTCTCCCGGATCGCCGGCATCAGCCGGATCTCCGCCCCCGCCATGGTCGCGGCACCCAGGTAGCACTGGTAGAACGGGTTCGGTGTCAGGACCAGCGGACGGGTGGCCGCGCGGACGGCGGGCACCGCGATCTGCGCCAGCGCGAACAGCCCTTCCCGCGTGCCGTTCAGCGGAATGACCTCCGTCTCCGGATCGACGCCCTGTCCGGCGCCTAGCCCGTAGCGGCGGTCCAGCCATTCGGCGATGGCCCGGCGCAGGCCGGGTGTGCCGTTGACCGCCGGATATTTGCCGAAATCCCCGGCGGCGGCGGTCAGCGCCTGCATCAGCAGCGGCGGCGCGCCAAGCTGCGGTTCCCCCAGCGCCATGCTGATCGGTTCCGCCCCCTCCGGCCCGCCGGCCGGTGCATCACCCAGCAGATCACGCAGCCGCTGAAACGGATAATCGGTCAGGAGATCGAGTCGCTGGTTGACCATCATGGATGCCTGAAGAAAAGAGTCATTGAAATTATGATCTTGATTGTGATTCTGCAACCGATGTGTCAGCGGGGCAAGGGGGTGCGCCGCGAAACCCGCTTTCCCGCTTGACTTGGCAGGCCACAGGCACCTAAGAAAGCGCGGCTCCGGGCCATGCGTCCGGTGCTGTTGTGGGGCCGTAGCTCAGATGGGAGAGCGTCGCGTTCGCAATGCGAAGGTCAGGGGTTCGATTCCCCTCGGCTCCACCACCCCCTTCCGAGGTCACTTGCGTTAAGCTGAGACCGCACGAAAACCGCCGGTTTCCGGGGGTTTTTGCGTTGAGGAGACGCCATGTCGTGGCCGGGAGAAGACGTTGCCAAGCCCTTTCGGGCAGGCGTCTCTGTTGGCCGATTTCCCTGCCACACTTTTGGCAATTGATGTGCCGTTCGAGCGCTAGACGAATCCGAGATAGCGACGCTGCTGCTGCCAGTCGAGCGGCAGGTCGCGCATGCGTTTCAGGCGTGCGGCGGTCAGTTCGGTTGGTTGCCGGCCGTCAAGGATCGCCTCGGTGATGTCGGGGGCGAGGAAGGCGATCGGCAGGACACGGCTGACATCGCCGGGATCGACGTCGTCGCGGTTGGCGAGATCGCGCCTGGAGGCAACAGTGCCAGACTGCAGATCATTGAACCAACGATGCGCCTGAACCACCAGTGCGACGAGCGTCTCGTCCGGCTTGGCGGAGGCGGCCGTACCGCCAATGACCAGTCGTGTTTCGACGCCGCGCCGCCGGAACGCGACCGGAACATCGAAGCGAACCTCCTCGCCGGCCTCTGCGTTGGCTATGCCCAGACGTGCCCGAAGCGCATCGCCGCGCAGGCGGAGACTGATCCGCTTGTCGGCGATAGCGACGCAGGTAACGATGTCGAGCAGGATTTCACGTTTCGTATCGGGGGTTGCCTCAAGGAGATTTGCTGCGAACGCTGTCGCACGGTCGAACAGCGGCGTCATCGCCCGGGCGGTCATGTCCGGCGCCAGCGATGCGACCAGCCGCTGTTGGTCGGCCAGAAATCTGCAGATGCTGTCGATGATTGCCTGTTCGAGGGTCGGCGCCGGCAGGCGCTAGGCAGCACCCGCCTCGCCATCACGCGGCTTTGAGACATAGTAGCGATAACGCTGGCCGCGCTTGTTGGCGTGCGACGGGGAAAGGCGCAGGCCCTCGGCAGTCTCGATCAGGCCGGTCAGCAGGCTCGGCGATGCGGTATTGGAGCCAGTGCGCCGGGTCACCGCATTGAGTCCAAGTTGATCCTGTACGGCATCCCACAAGTCCTGACCGATGATTGGAGCATGCTCGCCGGGATAGCTGGCACCCTTGTGGGTGGTCTCGCCGATATAGAGGCGATTGATCAGAATCTTGTTGATGTGCCCGCGCGTAAAGAGCTCACCGCCCAGGCGCTTGCCGTAGTTGCGATCGCGCTGCTTGGTGCGCAGTTCCAGGCGATTGGCTTCCTTCATGACCAGCCTTGTATTGGCGTGCGTGCGATAAAGCTCGAAGATGGTCCGTACCACCTTTGCCTCGGCCTCGTTGATGATGAGCTTGCGTTCGACGACGTCGTAACCGAGCGGCACAACCCCGCCCATCCACATGCCTTTTTTCTTTGAGGCGGCGATCTTGTCACGGATGCGCTCGGCCGTGACCTCGCGTTCGAACTGGGCAAATGAGAGCAGCACATTGAGTGTCAGTCGGCCCATCGACGTGGTGGTGCTGAACTGCTGGGTGATCGAGACGAAGGATGCATCGTGTTCTTCGAGCGCCTCGATGATCTTGGCGAAGTCGGCAAGAGAGCGTGTCAGTCGGTCGACCTTGTAGACGACCACGATCTTGATGCGGCCGACGCGGATGTCGCCGAGAAGGCGCTGCAGCGCGGGCCGCTCCAGCGTGCCGCCCGAGAACCCACCATCGTCATAGACGGTCGCAACCTCGGTCCAGCCCTCACCGGCCTGGCTGCTGATATAGGCCGAGCAGGCAGCACGCTGAGCGTCGAGCGAGTTGAACGCCTGGTCCAGCCCTTCGTCGGTGGATTTGCGCGTGTAGATCGCGCAGGGCAGGGACTTCATGTTCTGATCCCGAAGAAGCGCGGACCCGACCAGCGGGCACCAGTGATGGTGCGGGCCACCGCTGACAGGGAGCGATAGCGTTCACCCTGCCAGACGAAGTCGCTTTCCATGACCTCGACCGTATGGGTGACGCCGTTCCATTCGCGGACCAATCGGGTGCCTGGCCTTAACACCCGCGGCGCGCTGACCCCGGCAGCCGGAGCACGCCCGACCAGCTTTGCCAGGCGGCGCTGCAGGGCGGCGCTGGGGCCACCCTGCTGCTTTGCCTGTTGTGCGTAGGCGATGGCCCCGGCCATCAGGCGCCGGCTCATGCCCTTTGGGGGCACGTCGCCGAACTGGGCCTTCCATCGTTTGACAAGATCGCCCCGAGGCAGACCGGCCAAGGCCGACAGATCGACTGTGTTCATGCCGCTGCGACCCGGTAGCGCGTTACACCGTCGATCTTGTCGCGCTGCACATCGATGCCGCGCTTGCGCAGACCGGTCAGGGCAGCGCGCACACTGTGGGCCTGCCAGCCGGTCTCAGCGGTCAGTGCGTCGATGTCGGCCCCCTCGGCGCGCTCCAGCAGGTCGCGGATCTGGTCGACCTTGCCGCCGCGCTTCGGCGTTCCGTCGGTGGCCTGGGACGGCTTTTCGGGTTTGCTGCGCGGGACCTGGCCGGCCTTTGCCAAACCCGCCGGCTTCTTTGCCCGAGCGGGAGCAGCAGTCTTTGCTGCGGCGCTCTTGTCGGTGTCGCTGGCTTCGATGACCCTGATCGCGGCGAGGCCGGTATCGGTGATGATCAACGTCTGCAGCTTATCGCCAGGGCCGCTCTGCCATTCGGGTTCTCCGCGTTCGGCAGGCCGTGCGCTGATCAGCTTGCGTTTGATCAGGCCTTTCAGGGTACGGGTGCGCGTTGACGCGTTGAGTTCGAGCGAGGCGGGCAGCGGCAATACAAGACGGTCGTCGCGCTGCCCCGCGGCGGTGAGGATGACGCGTTGCGTATCGTTGAGTTTGTGCATGGTGGCTTTCCTTCGGCTCGGTGCGGCAGGATTGCTGCGCCGTCACCACCGCAACCCCGCCGGTTCAGCCGGTCGGGGCGAGCGCGGGCATTAGGTGCCCGGGAAGCACCACCATGCATGCTTGCTGTAAGTGGGAAGTCGAGTGTCATGTCTTGCCGAAAGGCAGTTTATCCCATTCGCTCACAGTGCCCTGAGCGGAAAACTCCAGCTTCAAACGACCCAGTTTCAAGGGGGCAGAGCAGTGTTTAGTCCCACGGTGTGATGGAATGATGCCATCGCAGGAGGAGCGGGACGCACTATGGGACAAGTACTTCACAGCAGCGCTACGACCACGCACGCGGTCCGAGCAGCGATGCAGCGATCGCAAGCTTCGGTCGCGGAGATAGCGGCGCATTGCAGCCTTAATGAGAAGACCGTTAGAAAGTGGCGCAAGCGCACGTCTGTCGAGGATGCACGCATGGGGCCGAAGGAAGTCCGATCCTCCGTCCTGTCGCCGGAAGAGGAAGTGATGTGCGTCGCGTTCCGGCGCCACACGCTGCTGCCGCTGGACGACGGCCTCTACGCTCTTCAAGCGACGATCCCGCATCTGTCGCGCTCGGCCCTTCATCGGCTCTACCAGCGTCACGGCATCAGCCGCCTGCCGGAGACGAAGGGGGAGCCGAAGAAGCGATTCAAAAGCTATCCGATCGGCTACTTCCACATCGATATTGCTGAGGTGCGAACTGAAGAGGGCAAGCTGCACCTGTTCGTTGCCATTGATCGAACAAGCAAGTTCGCATTCGTGCGGTTGGAGGAG
>Ga0070728_10002903_pt1 | contig 20114 bp, 15 predicted proteins | sample tdDd471_FD_66723 | JGI IMG/M metagenome (GOLD analysis project Ga0070728, IMG submission 66723) | Marine sediment microbial communities from the Atlantic coast under amendment with organic carbon and nitrate - tdDd47.1 | ecosystem: Environmental > Aquatic > Marine > Coastal > Sediment | place... | reverse complement strand
GGATCCATAGCAAGGGCTCTGGCAATGGAAACCCGCTGTTTCTGACCGCCGGACAGCTCAGCCGGGTAAAGATTGATTTTATCTTCCAGGCCCACCCGTTCGAGTTCGGCCATGGCCCGATCCCTGGCCTCGGGCCGGCGCATCTTTTTAACCTTCCGCAGTGCAATGGCGACATTCTCCAGAGCATCCAGGTGGTCAAAAAGGTTGAAGTCCTGAAAAATCATGCCGACCTGCTGTCGAAATGCATAAAGATCGCGCTTGCGGCGGTTTTGAATTTCAACGCCGTCCAGCCACACCCGCCCGCTGTCCGGGGGAAGGAGGAAGTTGATACACTGGAGAAGGGTGCTTTTACCGGCCCCCGATGGCCCGATAAGCACCTTTAGCTCCCCCTTTTTGAGACTCAAGGATACGGATTTGAGGATCTCCTTTCCCCCGAGGGTTTTTGAGATATTTTCTATACGCAGTATCGGTTTTTCTTGGGTCATTGTCGTCGCTTCCTTAGTGAGCATAGCCGGGTATCCGGACTTTTTCTTCAAGTTTTAAAAGCGCCCGAACGCCCAACCAGGTCAGAATGAAATACAGGCAACCGGCCGTGATGTAAAGCGGCAGGTGGTGATACGTCCGTGAGGCGACAAAATGACTGCGCGCCATGATTTCAGAGGTTCCCAGGACAAACGCAAGGGCGGAGTCCTTGAGGATAATGGAATACTCATTGGACCAGGCGGGTATGGAGAACCTTAGGGCCTGGGGCAGAATGATGGAGATTATGGCCGTCAAATCGCTCATCCCCAGAGCCCTTGCAGCTTGGAACTGGCCCCGGGGTAACGAGAGCATCGCTCCCCTGAAAATTTGAGACTGATAGGCCGCGGTGGTCATGCCCAGGACCAGTATGGATGCGGCAAATGCGTTCAGATTAAGGCCGATGAGGGCGAACAATCCGAAATAAAAAAGGAACAGAAGAACCAATACCGGAACTCCCCTGAAAAACCAGACGTAAAATCCCACGGCCCAGCGGACGGCACGATTTCCGTAAATCTGGCCGACGGCCATGTGAATACCGATGATCAAGCCGATTCCCATGGCACCGATGACGATTCCTACGGTGACCAGGGCTCCCTCCAGCAGGTAGGGGAGTGCTTCCAGAATGGCGGAGAGTGTATCAAACATCTTAGAATAGTTCGACCTTCAAAAAAAACGGAAGGCGCAGGTTAACCCGACGCCTTCCGAATATGGTCTTCCTCCTCAAGGGGGCGTGTGGACCCGCTATTTTCTGAGGTATTTTTTAACCAATTCATCCCAATAGGGATCTGCCATGAGCATTTTCAGCCCTTTGTTAAGCGTATCGAGCAGTTCCGTATCCTGCTTGCGAACCGCATAGCCGAAATTCTCATCATGCATGCCGAAGGTGCCGAGGATCTTGACCGGTTTTTTAGCGGCAGCGTCTTCAGCCGGCGCATCATCCATTGCAGCTGCGGAAATGCGGCCGTTCAGAACATCTTCAACCGCCATCGGCGCGGAGTCATAATATATCAGTTCAAAATTCCAGCCCTTTTTGGTTGCAGTGTCTTTAAGCCATTCCGCTTCGCTGGTTCCTCGCTGAACGCCCAGACGTTTTTTCCCTGTAAGCACCTGGTCCACCGTCAAATCGGAATCCTTTTTTGCCACGAAGACCTGCTTGATTTCCCAATACGGGATGGTAAAGTTGACAATTTTCTGGCGTTCGGGGGTAATGCTCATGCCCGAAGCAACAAAATCGATCTTTTTGGCCACCAGGTTGGGAATGATTCCGTCCCAGTCCATGGGCTGATGTTTGACCGTAAACCCCATTTTTTTTGCAATCCAGTTGACCGCGTCAATATCAAAGCCGCCCGGGGTGCCTGCTTTGTCCACATAAGCAAACGGCGGGAAGTTGGCATCAATGCCGTTGATAAGTTCTTTGGCGCAGACAGTGCCGCTAGAAATCATAAAAAGTGCCAAAACAACTGCCATGAACAACGAAAGTTTTTTAACCATGTTTCCGACCTCCTGATGATTTGAATTTACGTTTTGACCCGCCTTCGGTCATCGGCAACCATTTAGAATAAACCCTTGCTTTCGGGTAAATTTCAAAGTTTCTTAAGTCGATTCAATTCCGAAAGATGCTGTCAGACGGATTCACTATTGACGGCTTCGAACAAAGTCTTTTGTGAGCGACATCGAGCAAAATCAGACTTTTTACGAGTTCATCGCCTATTGTCTTTTACATTTCCGCTCGATAACAGTTGAGATGCCGGCTGTCAAGAGCTATCCATACAAATGGGGCGCCGCATTCGAGTCTCTGAAAAGGGTAAACGCTTTTTTGCCATCGGCTTTGAATCATTTGGAAAAAATTATCAAGTTCCGATCCAAGCGGAACATTATAGGGGTTCGATGTGCTCATCGATCACGGCCTCGAGCTCTCCCATGGGAATTCGGTCCACGGATGCATTACCGATTTCATTGAGCCAAACGAAATATATACGGTCCCCTTGGCGTTTTTTATCTTTTTTCAGGGCATCGAGCACCATTTTTCTGTCCGCTTTAATCCGGGTGGGCAGCCTTAGGTTTCGGAGAAGATTTTTGATCCTTTCGGCATCGTTGGCCGGTAGGAACCCTCTTTTTACGGAGAGTGCCGAAGCGATGACCATACCGGCACTGACAGCCTCTCCGTGGGGAACACCGGTTGTTTTTTCAATGGCATGTCCGAAGGTATGTCCAAAATTGAGCTTCCGGCGCTCCCCTTTTTCCAATTCATCCCGGTTGACGATGCCGGACTTAATGACAATGGACTCATACACCAGTTTTTCAACGACGCCCATATCCAAGGCCAAAGCTTTTTGATACTGTTCTTCTATATATGTAAAGAAATCCGCGTCTCCAATGGCGGCATGTTTTACAATTTCCGCCAGACCGCATAGGACCTCCTTTTTGCGCAGCGTCTTCAAGAGATTCAGATCGCAGATCACAAATTCGGGCTGGCTGAAAACGCCGATCATATTTTTATACCCCTTGAAGTTGACACCGTTTTTCCCGCCGACACTGGCGTCAACCTGTGAGAGAAGGGTTGAGGAGACAAAGCCGAATCGTACGCCCCGGAGATAGATCGATGCAACGAACCCAGTGATATCACAGACAATTCCGCCTCCGATTCCGACAATAAACGTTGAGCGGTCAGCCCCGAGCGCCACGAGTTCTTCACAGATATATTCCACCGTATGAAGGGTTTTTATCTTCTCACCGGTTTCCACGGTTATAACGGGGTGGGGCGGAAATTTATGTCCATAAAAATTCTTAACGTTGATATCTGTGATAATCACCACATTTTCCGGGGGAATGTATTTGTCCAGACGTTCCAATGTTTCACCGACCCGTATGACCGAGCTGCCGGTGTCTCCATGAATTTCAAAGGTTTTCATTGTGTGCTCCCGGTGTTTAATTGCCGGAGATTTTCCGTGCAGAATTATTTATTAATAATTTTCTTAAACTTTTACAGAATCTTGCAAAAATCGCAACACCTAATCGAACACGCATCATTTTAAAAGCCATTTCAAAACCCTAAAATTTGCCAGTCCCCAAAAACAGTTCTTGACAGCCTGAACAGGGTGGAGTAGTTACGATAAAAAAGTATCCATTGGAAATTTTATCGATGAAAAAATATTCTATTAACAAGTTGCAAAAAACATTTGGACGTTTCTTTTTTAGTTTTAGAAGCGTCCATCCGGATCGATAACACTTAACGTTACGATGCCCCGGATGGACCTGAGCCGGTCCGTCCGGGGTTTATTTTTTTAAAGCCCCGGGGAATAAATTCTCGGGGCTTTTTTTTTGAAACGGCTTCTGGAAGGTTTTCATTTTTAAAAATTAAATTTTCATAACCAGTTCGATTACTAACAAAAAAAGGAGGCAGATCATGATTCTCGTGCTTGAAAAGGGGATCACCCAAGATCAAAAGAAAAACGTTCGGAGTATACTTTTCAGCGAGGGGTATATTGTCCGGGAAATGTCTGAGGCCGGTCAAAATATTATCGGTGCCGTGGGCCAAGGGAGTAAAGAGACCGAATTTTTCGAAAAGCTTCCCGGCGTCTCCCGGGTGATACCGATCTCCACATCGTTTAAGCTGGTGAGCCGGCAGATGCATACGGAGAATACGACGGTTCAGGTCGGGAATGTGGCGGTGGGTGGAGAGCGAATTACAATTATTGCAGGACCCTGTGCCATAGAGAGCAGGGATCAGGCGCTGAAAACTGCCAGGGAGGTCAAAAGATACGGTGCCGTGCTGTTTCGCGGTGGTGCGTTTAAACCGAGAACGTCTCCGTATTCGTTCCAGGGCCTGCAGGAAGAGGGGCTTAAAATCCTCGCTGAAGTCAGAGCGGTTACAGGCCTTGGCGTTGTCACCGAAATTACCTCGCCGGCCCAGGCGGACATGATGATGAAGTATGTGGACGTTGTTCAGATCGGGGCCCGGAACATGCAGAACTTCGAACTCTTAAAATGCGTGGGGCGCATCGGAAAGCCGGTGGTACTGAAAAGAGGGCTCTCCTCCACCATCGAGGAATGGCTCATGTCTGCGGAGTACATCCTTTCAGAGGGGAACGACAACGTTATTTTGTGTGAACGGGGAATTCGAACCTTTGAACCCTATACCCGCAATACCCTTGATCTTTCTGCAATTCCCGTGCTCAAGACCCTGACCCATTTGCCTGTGATCATCGATCCCAGCCACGCCACCGGCATCCGTGAAAAGGTCAGTCCCATGGCCCGTGCCGCCATCGCCGCCGGTGCGGACGGTTTGATGATCGAAGTGCATCACGACCCGGATCAGGCCCTTTCCGACGGCCCCCAGAGCCTTTATCCAAAGCAGTTCGGTCAACTGACCCGGGACATTTATGTGATCGCACCGGTGGTGGGCAAACAGCTCGATTTTGACTATCTGGATAAGGCCAAAGCCGTCGATCATTTAAGTAAAACCAACGGGACCGGGAAACAGAAGGCTGCTTTTTTGGGTGAAATCGGAACGTTCAGTCATAAAGCCAGTACCCAGTATTTCGGGAATCAGGTGGCTGCCGTGCCCGCACCTTCGTTCAAATCAATTTTCGAGTTGGTTAAGAACGGGGATGTGGATTTCGGCGTGGTCCCCGTGGAGAACTCTCTTTCGGGCAGCATACATGAAAACTACGATCTTCTGCTGGAATATAATTTAAGGATTGTCGGCGAGATCACGCTCCGCATCATACACCACTTGGTGGGCCATCCGGAGGCAAAGATCGATACGATCCGCCGGGTCTTTTCACCGCCCATAATCTTCCAGCAGTGCCGGCAGTTTCTCGATCAACATGCAGACTGGGAATTGATGCCGGTCAAGGACACCGCCGGAGCCGTCAAAGCCATCAGTGAAAAAGCAAATTCTGCCGATGTAGCCATTGCCAGTAAAGAGGCGGCTAAAATTCACGGTATGACGGTCATCGAGGAAGGGATCGAGACCAATCCGCGGAACTACACCCGTTTTGTGGTGATCGGCAGCGAGCCCTTCGAAAAAGGGCCCAAACGCAAATCGTCTCTCATCTTTTCAACGGGCAATCAGCCGGGCGCCCTTTACGAAGTTTTGAAAATATATTCTGAAAACGGCATCAACCTGGTGAAGCTGGAATCACGGCCCATCCATGGGAAACCGTGGGAGTACATGTTTTATGTAGATCTTGAAGCGGATGTCGAGTCGGAAGCATTCAAACCGATACTCGAAATGCTCAAAGCTAAAACAGACTATCTGATGATTCTGGGCAGTTATTGAGGCTGTTCTTTTAAGAACGATCCGCCGTTGGGAACTCCGGGGAGTTTCAATTCCAATTCCGGGTTGACAATCTTCGGGTCGGCGGTTAGAATTTTTCTTCATGATTGTTTAGAATCTTCATCAATGAAAGGAGAAAGCTATGAAACGAAAAGCGACTTACACATTGCGAGTTACCCGGAGAGAGTCCCTTCATGTTCACGATGAGTACGACCACCAACTGATGCTGGTGGAAATGGAAGGTCGTCCCCTTCACTATGAAGTGGGCGTTGCCGGTGAATTTGTTTCCCGCCGCAGCGTAAACTTTCATGACCGCGTTGTCGGCAGTGGGCATATGCAGGGCTATGCCGTCACCAACTTTCAATATGGTTCGGTTTACAGCCGTTTTGAAGGTCATCGTGACGGGGAAAGCAAAGTCACCAAAGGTACCTGGGAAACCTATAAAGGAACGGGCAAGCTGGACAACGTCAAAGGAAAGGGTGAGTTTAACGTGACTTCCGGGGATGCGCCGGGCGAATTCATTCTCGAAATGGAAGGCAACTATGAATTATAACTAGAGCCGATTTCAGAATTTCCATAAGTTAGTGTCCATCCAGAAATGGCAGATTTTGGTTCAGGGCAAGGCCCGAGCGTTTTCTGCAACCACAGACATAGCGCGCTATTTCGAGGATTGCAGAAAAGCGAGAACGCAGTCCTGGGCCGAAAGATGCCGTTTATGGATGGACAATAGACAACCAAAGCCGGATTATTCTCCGGCTTTTTTTATGGCCATGTGTTCACGGGCAAGTTCGGTATAATGTCGGGCTGTTTTTTTGCGGTTCTCCACCGTCGATTCTGAAAGCTCTTTTTTCATTAAAGCCGGTACGCCGGCCACCAGATGAAAGGGCCCGACCACCTGTCCGTGCTTGACCACTGAAGCGGCTGCAACCACCGATCCGGTTTTGATCCATGCATGGCTGAGTACCACCGCATTGATGCCGATAAGACAATTGTCTTCCACGGTGCACCCGTGAACAACGGCGTTATGTCCCACCGTTACACCGTTGCCAATCACTGCGGGGGCGTCGTAATCGGTGTGGATGGTGCAGTTGTCCTGGATATTGGTGCCTTCTCCCACGGTTATGGAGGCCATATCCCCCCTTAAAACAGTGCCGTACCATATATTGGCATTCTCTTTTATTTCGACCTTCCCGATAACCATGGCCGTGGGCGCAATAAAAACATTTTTTCCGATTTTCGGTTTATGGCCATTATATTCAAGTATTATAATATTTCTCCCAGTTTGTTTGCGATCAATTAGGGTTATATTTTAAAGCTTTCGGTCATCCCGGCATGCTCTTTTCGAAGCTTGGGCTTTTCTATCTTTCCGGTGGGGTTGCGGGGCACCGGGCCGAAAATGATTCTCCGGGGTCTTTTGTATCTGGGCATTTTGTTGCAAAAATCGTTGATTTCGTCTTTGGTGAGTGTCTGATCCGGTTTAACCTGGACCACGGCCGTGGCGATTTCCCCCAGCCGGAGGCTGGGAAGACCGATGACCGCCACATCGTGAATTTTAGGATGACCCTGGAGAAAGTCTTCGATTTCCACCGGATAAATATTTTCTCCGCCGGTGATGATCACATCTTTTTTCCGATCCACCAGCCAGATGAAACCGTCTTCGTCCTGCCGGGCCACATCGCCGGTGAGAAGCCAGTCGTCGATCAGCGCTTCTCGGGTCGCCTCCGGATTTCTATAATACCCTGTCATAACGCCGGGTCCTTTGACAATCAACTCGCCGGGTTGTCCCTGAACAACGGGATTCAACCCATCGTCAACGATGTTGATCTCCCAGTCGAAACCCGGTTTTCCGATGGCGCCGACCTTGTGCATATTCTCCATTCCCAGATGGACGCATCCGGGTCCGGTACACTCGGTGAGGCCATAGTTGGTATCGTACTGGTGATAGGGAAAAATTTTCTTCCATTCCTTGATCAAACTGGGCGGCACGGGCTGGGCACCGATGTGCATCAGGCGCCATTGATCCAGATGGTAGTCTTCGAGCTTGATTTCTCCGGTCTGGATGGCAAAAAGGATATCGAGCGCCCATGGAACCAGAAGCCAGACCACCGTCACCTTTTCCTCGGAAACGGCTTCCAGTATCCACTCGGGTTCAACCCCTTTAAGAATGACACTCCGGGCACCGACAATGAAATTGCCGAACCAGTGCATTTTTGCGCCGGTGTGATACAGAGGCGGAATGCACAGGAAATTGTCTTCGTGGGTCTGGTTGTGATGTCGATTTTCCACAAAGCAGGCGAATTCAAGATTTCTGTGGGTCAAAAGAGTTGCCTTGGGCGTGCCGGTGGTGCCCGAAGTAAAGTACAAGGCAGCTTCATCGGTAATTTTTATTTCTACGTTCGGCGCAATGGGGGATTGAGCTTCAAGGATTTTTTCATAGGATTCTGCATACGCGGGTTTTTTTACCTCCGGCCCCACAAAGATATAGGTCCCTATGAATCTGTCCAGGTCTTCCTTGATGGCGTCGATACGCTCGATAAATTCTTCACCCAATATCATGGCCTTGGGCTCGGCGACGTTAGCGCAGTGTCGGATGATTTCCGCTTCAAATCGAAAATTGAGCGGAACCGCCCATGCGCCGGTTCGGAGTATCCCAAAATAGATGGGCAGCCATTCGATACAGTTGGTCATTAAATGGACCACCCGGTCACCCTTTGAAATCCCCCGGGATATCAGGGCCTGTGCAACCTGATTGGCCTGATGGTCAAAGTCTTTCCAGGTGATGTCCCGACGCCGGTTTTTAGCCGGTTCTCTTTCTATGAGTGCTGTTTCAAGGCCATACATGCGCGCATTTCGAGCCAGTATCTCGGTAATCAGCATAGAGAATTCCTTTCGAGTAACACTTTTTTCAAGAACCGATATCAAACTCGCATAAAATGGTCAAGGTGAACAAAATGATCTCACAGAGTTAACGTATTTGATTTCGGTACAGCGAAGCGACAGCGTGTTTCTCTCTATTGGAATTCAAATGCGTTTGCCCTGGGCCGGCGGGGCATAACCTGTTGACAAAATAATAATTTTTGTTCAAAATAAACCATACGGCTTGTTAGATGCTTTGTTATGATGGAAACGCCCGAGGTGAAGGACGGGTTTGAGCCTTGACCTTCAAAACCTATTGGACATGATGATCGGCGGGCAGGTCACCATTGAAATGATGGCGTGTGATTGAAGAGGATAACGGCGTATGGCCAGGTTGAAAATACTTGCACCCGGCAGCACGAAGCATGCCAGGACCCAGGCGCGGGGAAAGTTGTTCGAAGGACTGGTGTATCAGGTGCTGGACCACTACGGATATCGTGTCGACCGTCTTTTTCATGCAAACTACCCTGGAATGGAAATCGAAGTAGAGGGAACGCATACGACCACAGGCGTTCCATTTTATGCGGATTGCACGTTTTGTGAAACACCGGTGTCTGCTCCCTACCTTCAGGCATTTTACGGCAAGTACATGGCAAGATGGCATCAAGAAAAACGATGTCACGGACTTTTTATCGCACTCCCCGGCATCGACAGCTCTGCCGGAGAATTTTATCGAAATTATATAGCGAAGAATTCAGACGTTACCGCAGTTCTATATGAAGAAGACGCGGTTCTGAAAGCAGTTTCAGCGTCTCCGGGGGTTGCCGATCCGGACGCCCATGCAAAACATGTTCTCCGGAATATGGGAACTTCCGGCGATCCTTTTCTCTTTTACACGGGAAAAAGCGTGTTCTGGGCCTGGATCATCACATCTGAAGGCAAAGAAAATCGAAACAGACTGGCGCTTTTTGACAAAACCGGTTCTTTGGTATCCGATCCGTCGGTCCTCGGTTATCTCACGGAGCTGTATCCGAAACTCGCCGATTTTGATCCGATTGTACGTGAAGAGACCGTTGTTCTGCAGCCCGGCCTGTTTCAAGATGCCGATGAAATTGTCGAGGTCCGGGGGGGACCGGAATGCTTTGCGTACCAATACCCTGCATCTCCCGGTGACTTTGTGGGAAGAAAGCCTTTGCTCAAAGCACTCGATGCCTTTGCAAAAAAAGTAACCCATAAAGAAACATCCCATCGCGGCGTTCTTTTCGAAGGTCCTTCCGGCTGGGGGAAAAGTTCATTGGTTCTGGCAAGTGTTGCCCGGCTGGAGAAAATGGCGCACTTTGCCGTTGCCATAGATTCCCGAACCGCCGCATCGCCCAATTTCATTCCGCGTTTAATACACGATACCATCGAGAAGTACGGAGACTTCGGAGGCATGCTCCCCCAAGGGGACCGATCCAAATGGATGACCGTCGGCGACCGTGGGATCGGGTCGATTCTTGAGATGGGGAAAGTACTTGAATCCAATGGCAAACTGCTGTTCATTTTCTTGGATCAGTTTGACCCCTGTTTCTCTTTGCCCGAGGTGATTGAACCTATAAAAGATCTGTTCCTTAAAATATGCCGTGAACAGACGAATATCGTTCTGGGATTTTCGTGGAACAAGGATCTTGTTTCAGCGGCCCATGGATTATACAGTGAATTGGGTGATGCTGTTACGGATAACAGTCAAAAAATGATCCTGAACAGTTTCTCCGGCGCCGAAACCGATGCATTGTTGAAAAAACTGAGCGATGAATTGAATGAAACCTTAATCGGAGACCTCCGATGGTTCCTGATGGAGTTTTCACAAGGATATCCCTGGCTGCTGAAAATGCTCTGCTTTCATGTTAAGGTGGCCCGGCAGTCCGGGATTCCACAGGACGATATTGCCGGGAATCTTTTGAGTGTCCAGGAACTTTTCCAGCATGACCTGGAGAAGCTGTCGGATAAAGGGCGCGTTTCTCTGAGCCATATTGCCAAATTTGCGCCCATGCGTCCAACAGAATCGCCGGGCAACCTCGACGCTCAAGTTGTACAAAATTTAATCGACCAGAGGTTGGTCTTAAAAATCGGCAATACTGTGGACGTCTCCGGAGAGGTCTTCCGAAATTATCTCAACAGCGGCAAGCTGCCGTTTCATGACAACCCCATCCTTGGGGCCGGCGTCAGGGATGTTGTTGACGCTGCCAAGATCCTGCATGCAGCCGGCGGTTCGCTGGATATTTCCGAATTAAGAGGACGGACCGGTCTGTCCGGGCCGCCGTTTTACCGGGTTGCAAAAGGTTTGGATCTGCTTGGACTCGTTAGATTCAGCAAGGGGGCGGCAACCTTGGAAGTGGAGTTGCCGGCTCCGCACCATGATATGGAGGCGTCGTTGAGAAAGCATTTGCAAGACAGGCTCCGGGGCAACCGTCTGGTTCGCGGTCTTTTAAAAATTTTGAAGGGAAAAAACACCCTGACAATGGATGACGTATCTGCTCTGTTCGAGATTTCGGTGCCCTACAGATCCGTTGCCGGTAAAGCCGGTTTGAAATATGTCCGCATTCTGGCGGAATGGATAGACTTCGCCGATCTTGGGATTTGGGATAAAAAAGATAGAATGCTCGTTTTCTTTGACCCTGCCACAGAAATCCGGGAGCGTCGCCTCCTGCTGCCCAAAAGACGTGGGTCTAAAACCCCGCAGATCCAGTATTCCCCGGTTGAAAAGGTGGCGGAAAGGCTTTTTCAGGCGCTTCAAGGGGACGGCCGGGTGGATTGGACCGGCTTTGGGAAAAATACCATTTTTAGAGCCCTGGCAACCCTGGAAGATCTGGGTTTCATCGTTCGGCGGGCGCCATTGATTAAAATGTTGCCCAGGGGACAAGAATTCGTGCAGAACAGAGACAAGCGTCCCGCGCTGTTTGCAGAAGGGGCCTTGCAGATGCCTTCGTTTTCAATTTTCATGGAACTACTTGAATCCCATCGGTTTAAAGGCAATACACTTTTGGGGCTTGGTGTGGAACTCGAAGAGAAGCTCGGTATGAACTGGAAGGAGAGTACCGCCGAGAACAGTGCTAAAATTATGCTCGATTGGGCGCGTCATGCCAAACTCGCCCCGGGGGTGTTTGCCCGGATTCGAAAGGGACCCATAAAAGGATGGAAAAAAAAGGATGACCGGCAGATGGTGTTGTTTTAAACAGGTTCTATGGATCCAACGGCACCATGGCGCAGGTTTTCTTTATTAGGAGTGACGAATTTGCTTCTTTTCGACGGGATATATCGGTTGCAGCGGCAGGAAGACGCCCCTTCAAAGCTGGGTCGTAAATGGGCTTGCGCATGGCGCTTGAGGGTCATCGACTTCTCGAAAAAATATCCGGACGTTCAGCATCTTAGACCGTACGCCGTTGTGGCGACCCAGACCGGGGAAGGGATATTTAAGACAACCTGCGCCGAAAGTCTGGGAAAAAGAATATGCCGGGACTTTGATCTGAAAATCGACGAAGTCCTCTGGATCGAGCATTATCCGGACGAGCCGGCCCTGTATGCCGCCATATTTACCCCAAAGTCTTATTATGAATCTGAAATATTTTATGCCGTCGATTGGCGGCCCATCATGCCCAATGAACTGGACGTTCTCCGCCCCTTAATACCGGAAATCGAGGATTTCCAGTGCCCATAGCCCCCCTTTTCCCTTGCCATTGGAAACCAGATGGTGGATACTATGTACCCATGTTCCCCTGGAAAAGCGTCTCAGTGGATAAATAGTATCCATGTGGATCCGGGTCCCTGAATCAAAAAAATTGTTATCCACCAGGGGATGACCGGAAACATTCACAATGGCATCAGATTTGCAATAGTGCGTACCGTAATGCCGAATAAAATTAAACATAACAGATTTTGGGCCGGTGTACCGCCGTGGATATTTATCGGCGCAGTGGTGGTTCTGTTTCCGATTTTTGCGTTTATCACCGTCCAGAACATCCACCGCCAGAATCAGAACAACACCCGCCTCTTGCTGGAAAAGGGGGCTGCCTTGATCCGGGCTTTCGAGGCAGGGACACGGACAGGTCTGGGAATGAGCCAAAACGAATTCCAGCTCCAGAGACTCCTTGCCGAGACAGCCCAGCAGCCCGACATTCTATATCTCTTGGTCACCGATGCAGACGGCAGGATCCTTGCCCACGACAACCCCAAGCATATGGGAAAATACCATGGCAAGGAGTTGGATCTTAAAAGGATTTCGCATCTTAAAACGGTTCAGTGGCGCATCGTCTCCACCCCTGGCGGGAAGAAAATATTTGAAGTGTTCAGCAGATTCTTGCCCCAGGAACGAAGCTTTAGCATGGGGCCCGGCCGCATGATGATGCATCTGTGGTTTCAACGGGGGATGGATGAAAGAATGGACGTCCCGCCGCCCACGCCGATCATCTTCGTGGGGCTCGACATGACGTCCATCGAAGAGGCCATCCGGACCGATACCCGGCATGCCGTTATCATGGGCATTATCCTCCTTTTGGTTGGATTTGCCGGCATCATTCTGCTGTTTTTGGCCCAGAGTTACCGCGCGACACGGATGTCCCTTTCCAGGATAAAAGCCTTCTCCGACAACCTGGTCGAGCATATGCCCATCGGCCTGGTCGCCACAGACGACCACCGAAGGATTACCTCCCTAAACCATGTGGCCGGAACGATTCTGGGTCTTTCCGCCGAAGCGGTCATGGGGGAAAATGCAGCGGACGTCCTGCCCGAGGATTTGTGGCAGATGCTCAAAGACCTGGATATGGAAAAAGGGGTTGTTGAAAAGGAGATAGATTGTACCGTTGGAGAAGCGGAGATGATTCCCCTTGAAATCAGCGCCACATCCCTGAGCGATGAAAACGGAACGTTTCTCGGGTATGTGCTTCTGTTCAAGGATCTCAGCGAAGTCCGTTCTTTGAGAAAAGAGATTGCACGGAGCCAGCGTCTTGCATCTGTGGGAAGACTTGCCGCCGGTGTTTCCCATGAGATACGCAACCCCTTGAGTTCCATCAAGGGGTTTGCCACATATTTCAAGGAAAGATACCATGACGTCCCGGAAAACCAGCAGATCTCCAACCTCATGATTCAGGAAGTCGACCGGTTGAACCGGGTGGTGGGCCAGCTTCATGAGTTTGCCCGGCCCATAAAAATATCGAGAAAATCGATCCCCGTCGAAGCTTTTCTAAAGGACTCTCTCAAACTCATTGAACGGCAGGCAACGGAAGCGAACATCGACATTAAAACCCGCTTTGATCCTGAAATAGACACGGCGTTTTTCGATACGGACAGGATCAACCAGGTCCTTCTGAACCTGTATCTGAACGCCATCGAGTCCATGGACAATGAAGGAACCATGACCGTCACCCTGGAAAAAAATATGAAAAAGGACGGCATCGAGATCCGGGTCTCGGATACCGGCACCGGCATCGACGAAAACGATCTTGCACATGTTTTCGATCCCTACTTTACCACCAAAGCATCCGGCACCGGTTTGGGATTGGCCATTGTTCACAATATCGTAGAGGCTCACGGCGGGGAGATAAAGGTGGAGAGCCGGTTGGGCCAGGGGACCACCGTTCGCATCTTGTTGCCCAACTGAGGCCTCATAAGCGATCTCAAAATCTGACCACAGATAACAGGTTGGCAGCATTTAGGTTTTACCCACTTAAGAGATGATGAACTCGTAAAAAGGCTGATTTTGCTCGATGTCGCTCACAAAAGACTTTTTACGAAGCCGTCAAGAGATGAGCTATGAAACATAAAAAAACCCTATTAATCGTTGATGACGACAGCACCCATCGCACCATGTTGCGCACCCTTATCGGAGGATGGGGATATGATGTTGTGGAGGCGGATGACGGTTCGACCGCCATCGAAGCGGTTCAGAAACGTCCTTTTGATCTGGTTCTAATGGATGTCAGAATGCTGAAGATCAGCGGCATTGAAGCCCTCGAAGAGATAAAAGCCTTCAACCCGGCCATACCGGTAACCATCATGACGGCGTATTCATCGGTTGAAACGGCGGTGGATGCTCTGAAAAAAGGCGCTTACGATTATCTCACCAAACCCCTCGATTTCGACAAACTTCGGCTGACCATAGAACGGGCCATGGAGCACACCCGCCTGAAAGAGGAAAACCGCATACTCAAAGAAAATCTCGGGAAACACTTTGACATGCAGAATATTGTGGGCCGCAGCCCTGCCATGGTGAGCCTGATGGAAACAGTGGCCCATGTGGCCCCGTCCGAAGCCACGGTAATGATCACCGGAGCGTCCGGTACGGGCAAGGAGTTGATTGCAGGAGTGATCCACTACAACAGCCCGAGAAAAGAGGGACCCTTTGTCAAGATCAATTGTGCCGCCATTACGGAAACGCTCCTGGAGTCAGAGCTTTTCGGGCATGAAAAAGGATCCTTCACCGGTGCAGACCGGAGAAAAGAAGGACGTTTTATTCAGGCACACCAAGGGAGCCTGTTTCTTGACGAGGTGAGTGAAATGTCGCTGACCATGCAGGTCAAGCTGTTGCGCGTACTGCAGGAGAGAGAATTGACCCGTGTGGGGGGCGAAGACGTCATCAAGGTGGATGTCCGGGTCATTTCCGCCACCAACAGAGACCTGGTCGATCTGAGACGTAAAGGGCTGTTCCGTGAGGATCTGTACTATCGGTTGAACGTTGTCAGTCTGGAAATTCCGCTCTTGAGTGAGCGGAGAGACGATATTCCATTGCTGGCCCGGCATTTTCTCGAGATGTTTTCTGCAAAGAACAATAAAGAGATAAAGGGATTCACCCCCGGGGCCATGGATCGACTGATACGGCATGACTGGCCCGGCAATGTTCGTGAACTCATGAATGCGGTTGAAAGGGGTGTTGTGCTGACCCGAACGGACTATCTTGATGTGCAGGATTTTGCCATTGCGCAGAATGGTTCCCAGCCCCCGGCTGAAGCCGTGCCCGTTTTGGACGGAAAAGAGAGCAGCCTGTCTCTGGAGGCGGTTGAAAAGGCCGCAGTTCTGCGCATGCTGGAATCCACGGACGGCAATAAGAGCGAAACGGCAAGGCGCCTTGGCATTACACGGAAAACGCTTCATAAGAAGCTCAAAAAGTACGGGGTCATGGATTGATCCCGACGCTGCATAAACAACAGGCTTGGCTTTAGCCTATTGCTTTTAAGTATTTATTTTAGTACTTCATTTTGTTTGCCATCAATTAAGGTTGATGATCTCGTAAAAAAGTCTGATTTTGCACGCTCCGCAAGCAATTTTGGGATTCATGACCCGCCTGGCTAAATTGCAAGAACTCGGGCTAACGCCCTCAAACAGCTTGCAGTATTTAACGCCAGACTCATCATGAATCTTTCTCCAAAATTGCTTGATGTCGCTCACAAAAGACTTTTTACGAGTTCATCAAGGTTGCACCATGACCGGAATGTCCGGAACAGGAGATAAATCCATGAAGTTCAAACTCACCGTAAGGCTGGTGCTTGCTTTTTTATTTTTTTGTGGTTCGGCGGAGTTGGGCCGGAATGTATCGGCCCAACCCCCATCGCCGGTGGAGGATTCCCGGTTATCCCTCGCCGATATTATAAAAAAAATTGAAGAACGATACGCGGTTCCGGGATTTTTAGCACACTTTTCCCAAACTTCAACCCTAAAAGCCATGGAAATAACGGACACCGCATCCGGAAAAGCCTTTTTCAAACGTCCCGGCAAAATGCGATGGGAATATGAAACCCCTGATCGCCAAACTATTATTACCGACAACAAAACGTTGTGGATATTCAGACCTGAAGACAATCAGGTGATGATCGGAAAAGCACCTTCTTTTTTCGAAGGCGGCAAAGGGTTCAGTTTTCTTTCCGACATGAAATTGATTCAACAGAAATTCAGTATTGACCTTGAAAAAAAGGCTCAAGATGACTATTATGAACTGAAGCTTTTACCCAGGGAAAAAGCATTCGATGTATCGGTAATCTATCTGTCCGTTTCAACGAAGACTTTCGATGTTGTCAGAATTGTTACCGCCAATTCATATGGCGATGAAACCCGGATCGTCTTTAGCGATATTCAGTTTATACAGAAAATCGACGATTCCATGTTCAATTTTAAATTGCCCCAAGGTATAGAGGTGTTGAATCTTGACGAAAAAGGAACTGTAGAATGAAGGAAAAGATCAGAAGTTTATTGAAAAAAAGAAAAGCAATTATGCTTTCACATAACTACCAGCCCCCGGAAATTCAGGATGTTGCAGATCTTTGCGGCGATTCACTGGAGTTGAGCATCAAAGCCGCCCAAACCGATGCCGAAGTCATCGTCTTTTGCGGCGTGCATTTTATGGCGGAAACCGCGTCGATTCTGTCTCCGGACAAAACCGTCCTGCTTCCCCGTGAAGATGCCGGATGTTTAATGGCCGATATGATAGAACCGGTGGGGCTGCAAGTCATGCTGGACAAGCTCCCTCCCATGCCGGTTGTCACCTATGTCAACTCCACCGCAGCGGTGAAAGCCCTTTCCACCATTTGCTGCACCTCGGCCAATGTCGTCGATGTTGTAAACAGTCTGGATGCCGATGAGATACTCATGACGCCGGATCGAAATCTCGCCCTGTACGCCGCGTCCCTGACAAAGAAGAAGATACACACCTGGGACGGATATTGTCCGACCCATGACCGACTCAAACCTGCAGATGTGAACCATGCCCGGCGGACCTACCCGGATGCTGTCTTTATGGCCCATCCGGAATGCCGGCCGGAAGTCCTCGAATTGGCAGATGTCATCCGAAGCACTTCGGGCATGATCCGCTATGCAGAAGAATCTAAAAAGTCCGCCTTTATCGTCGGTACGGAGATCGGGCTCCTTTACCCCTTGAAAAAAGCCAATCCTGACAAGCTGTTTTACCCGGCTTCGAGCAAGATGTTGTGTAAAAACATGAAAAAGATCTCCCTCGAAGATGTTGCCAGGAGCCTCGAATTAATGGAAGGAGAGGTCAAGGTATCTGAAAATATTCGACAACCGGCTTTTAAAGCGGTTCAAAAAATGATCGATCTGTCCCTGTCGAAGTAGATATGTCCGGTCCGAACCCCGCCGTATAATTCGTTCATTTGCAAGACGTCAGGGATGGCGTTGTAGCAAACGACCCCAAGAAATGTTTGCCACCAAGGCACCAAGACACGAAGAATTTTATTTTGTTATTCTTTCTTAGTGTCTTGGTGCCTTGGTGGCGAGAAGAAAAAAGTTTTGCCATGACTAATAACGCAGCAAATGGACGAATCAGACCACCAGGTCTTCGGGAATGTCAGCGTTGGTGTAAACCTTTTGGACGTCATCACAATCTTCGAGGGTCTCCATCAATTTGACCATCTGCTCGGCTTCTTTGCCCAAAAGGTCCACGGTTGACTGGGGAAGCATGGTAATCTCCGCGACGATGTAAGGAATCGATTCCTTTTCTACGGCGGTTTTTACCTGCTCGAAATCCTGTGGGTCGGTGATGATTTCGAAGGTGCTCTCATCTTCTCTGACATCTTCGGCGCCGGAATCGATGGCGGTTTCCATCAACAGATCCTCGTCCACGGCATTGTGCTCCACAACAATATATCCCTTTGTTTCGAACATCCAGGCAACGCATCCGTTGGACCCGAGGTTTCCGCCGGCCTTGGTTAAAATATGACGGATATCCGCCACGGCCCGGTTCTTGTTATCCGTCAGCGACTCGATGTAAATGGCCGCACCGCCGGGGCCGTACCCTTCGTAGACGCTTTCTTCATAATTGACCCCTTCGAGCTCACCGGTCCCTTTTTTAATGGCCCGTTCAATGTTGTCTTTGGGCATGTTTTCGCTTTTTGCAGCCTGGATGGCGGTCCGCAGTCTGGGGTTTGCAGCGGGGTCCCCACCGCCCATGCGTGCCCCCACCGTAATTTCTTTGATGAGCTTGCTGAAAATTTTACCCCGTTTGGCGTCTGTTGCCCCTTTTTTGTGCTTTATGGAAGACCACTTGCTGTGTCCTGACATATCTTCCTCCTATTTTTTCCCGAATCCGATAATATAAATTTCCTTGCTGACCTTTCGGGTGCTTTGCGGTTTGAAAATCTTGTGTCTGTTAAAAACAGCTTTGACCGAATCTGAAAATTGCTTGAAATCTTCTCCCTGAAATATCTTGCAGACAAACGATCCACCGGTTTTCAGGGTGGATTGAGCAATGGTGAGTGCCATTTGGCACAGGTTAAACGACCGGGTGCTGTCCACGAGACGGTTGCCGGTGGTGGACGGGGCCATGTCGCTCATAACGACATTAAAGTCTTGACCCAGGGAGCTGAAATACGCTTCGTCCATGGAGAGAATGTCGCCGGTATATATTTTTACATGGGACGGGACCTGGATCTTAACCGGGACAAGATCGATACCGATCACTTGTCCCGTGTTTCCGGTCAAATCGGCTGCATAAAGCAGCCATGACCCCGGTGCACAGCCCAGATCCAGAATTTTATTTCCCTTTTTTATGAGGCTATATTTTTTCTGTATTTCCTTGAGTTTATATACAGATCTGGCCGGGAATCGCTCCTTTTTAGCCTGTTGGGAATAGTGATCCTGCCATCGGTTATGTTTTGCGCCAGATCGTTTCATATCAAAACTTGGTGCATGTTTTCTTAAGGTAAATTCGGATTAGAACAGATTCTCGATGGCTTCCGATACGGTTTTTACGCCGATGAGCTCTATCCCTTTTATTTTCGTCATTCGTTTCAGATTGCTTTGGGGCACAAGACACCTATCAAACCCCATTTTTTTTGCTTCGGCAACCCTAATTTCAACATGGCCGATGCCTCTGATTTCGCCGGTCAGACCGACTTCGCCAAATATCAGGGTCCCTTTATGAATGGGCCGGTCCAAAAAGCTCGAGGCAATGGCAGATACAATCCCCATGTCAACGGCAGGTTCATCGATTTTGACGCCGCCGGCGACATTGATAAAGATATCGTGTCCCATAAGATGGAGTCCCAATTTTTTTTCCATCACTGCCACCAGCAACGCGACCCGGTTTTGATCGATGCCCAGGATGGTTCTCCGGGGGTTGCCGAAACTGGTACTGCTTGCAAGGGCCTGCAGTTCAACGAGGATCGGCCGTGTTCCCTCCATGCTGGCCGTCACCACCGACCCGGGGGCGTTTTCAGGGCGTTCGGAAAGAAATAACGCCGAAGGGTTGGCCACTTCGTTCAGGCCGGTTTCATTCATTTCAAACACGCCGATTTCATTGGTCGACCCGAATCGATTCTTGACCGCCCTCAGAATCCTGAATACGTGGTTCCGATCACCTTCAAAGTAAAGAACCGTATCGACCATATGCTCCAGAAGCCGCGGTCCGGCAATGGCGCCGTCCTTGGTGACGTGTCCCACCAGAAATATGGGCGTCCCGGTCTTTTTGGCCATG
>Ga0070728_10002901_pt1 | contig 20121 bp, 17 predicted proteins | sample tdDd471_FD_66723 | JGI IMG/M metagenome (GOLD analysis project Ga0070728, IMG submission 66723) | Marine sediment microbial communities from the Atlantic coast under amendment with organic carbon and nitrate - tdDd47.1 | ecosystem: Environmental > Aquatic > Marine > Coastal > Sediment | place... | reverse complement strand
GCCCGTGAAACCCGATTTTTTGACCCTTCGCGGCCCGTGTTTTAAAAAGTGCGTCCCGAGGATTTTGAAGCAAATACGATGTTCTGGTGATTATTTCCTGCATTTAAAACGACGATGACGCGATGCGTTAAGACGAAATGGGAGGAGGAGGCCCGGGGTAAAATCAAAGGAGAGTTTAAAGTACGGTATGCCGAGAAGATGTTTGCAATATAATGGGCGGACAGAGATGGGGGCCGGATGGACCCCAATGGGGCAAACATGGAAATGCGATATAAGGGAGGGCAATAAAGGGGGAAGTATTTTTTCACAGGCCACCCTTCGAGACAGCCGCCGCTATCCTGAGGAACAAAACATTATCAATGTTTTGTGTCTCGAAGGACGGCGGCTTCCTCAGGGAATGACCTGTGGTGGTTTGCATAATCAACACAGCCTCCCAACCTCACAACAAACGTTCGTCCCGGGTAAGGCCCCCGGCCTGTATCGAGGGATGTGGATATCCCCGTCCAGCCTTTGATACAACCCTTCGGGTCACTCGGGCCGAATGTAGGAGGGGGAGGCTCAAACCCCGCATTTTACCGCCCTTCGAGACGCCTTCGGCTCCTCAGGGACACGGTTTCTATGGATATGCTCTACCGGAGGTCGGATTAAATTCTAATCCGACATGCCAGGGAACAGCCTCAATCCCTGCACTTTACGGGGTTTACCGGGTTTTGCTCCGCAGCAATGGCCGGGCATGGATTCCCGCTTTTGCGGGAATGACGGTGGGGTGGTGTCGGGAAACTGTGCATTTCACCGGGTTTGCCCGGCAATCATTATAACCTCACTCCAACTCTCTCCATAAATAGAGAGAGCGGGAATGAATTTACCCGGGATTACCTTCATTGATAAGCCGGAGTTTTTCCTGTCGGGAGAGCTGTTTGACGGCGTATTCCCGCCGCCGGGCATCGGAGCTGTTGTCAAAGCCCTGCCACCACACCAGGCTGACGGGCCGCCGGGACCGGGTGTACTTTGCCCCGCGCCCGTCATTGTGGGCCGCCAGCCGCCGCTGCAGATCCGTGGTCCAGCCGGTGTAAAGGCTGCCGTCGGCGCAGCGCAGCATGTATGTATAAGCGCAATGCTCCGCAGTATTCATGGGCCCCAGTCTACCCCGTAAATCAATAATGGTAAAGGGGGGTGGGCGTAAACCTGTTTTGCGATGTTGGGGAAGGCCCGGGAAAGGGGGATGCAGCGCCCCCGAGCCGCAAGGGCCTTTGTACTGTAACGAAGAAAATAATCATTGCAAAAAATCAAATATGGCAATAAAATTTATTGTGGTACAGTGGTATTCTTATTGGGGTAAATGTGAGATTAATTACGACCAATGAATAGAGGTTGAAGTGGTACCAGAACTCGATCTCCTTGCAATCGACTGGCAATTAGTTCTTGGGGGTATCGCGTGCCTCGCGAGCATGGGAGTTTTGAAGGCTTGGCAAAAAAAATCGAAGGAAAAATATTTAAGATGCCGGAAATACTTAAAAACTAACAGATCTCAACTGTCGTACATTGCCGCCGAGAAGTACCAGCGTTACATTACTGAGAACTTGCCCTTAGTTACTGGAGAGAATTGGATTCCTGATGAGCCAGTACCCCTTAATAAAGTAGTTCTTACAACCTCCCAAGATCATTGGAACACCAATGGTGATTCTGACGAGGATGTCAGATATTCAACTTTCTATCAGCTGTGGTATATGCCGTTTGTGTCATGTCTTAGAAAAGCTGAGAACTATTCTGAAGCAATTGGTGCGCTTGATAAACCCAAAATATTCAAAAACAGGAAACACTTCAGACTGATTTCTGTGTATATAAACGCGGATGTATTTAGACTCACGTTCGGGCTGAGTAGTTATTTTAAATATATCGATACTTGTGAGGTGCTCTGTTATGAGAGTGCGGTTAAAGAGTTGGCTAAAGGGTCATGGAAATTGATTCTAAACGTTTTAAGTAAAAGAAGATCGCTTACCCCTTTTTCATTTGATAAAATGCACTCCAATGCAGGAATAAACACATTGACGCTCATAAGGGCTGGTGGTGCATTGTATTTTTATATGCATACAAGAAGTAAGAATGAAATCGGTTCGGCCATGGGGCAAAATCATGTTGTGCCTGCTGGGGAATTTCAGCCAGCATCAGATAACTTGACTGCAAAAGCCTTGGACGCCGATTTTAATATACTGCATAACATCTTGCGTGAGTACGCAGAAGAATTCTTAGGAATGGAAGAGTATGAGGGAAAGGACGGTATAAGCATTGATTACGAAAATGATCCACCTTTTGATGTTTTTAAGGAAGGATTGGACTCAAAAAGGATACGCCCTTTCTTTTTAGGTTTGGGAATAGACCCATTAAGTTTTAAAACAGAGATTCTTACAGTGTGTGTATTTGATGAAGAGATTTTTCGAACAATATTTAAGAATAATGGTAGCGAATATAGACTACAAAGTGAAATTGAATTCGGAAAATTGATTGCCGAGGGAAAACGGGAATTGAACGGGATGCTATTCAATGAAGATAATGTAGGCATTTTCCATAAAGGGAATACACTTCCGGCTGGTGTTGCATGTCTAAAGCTTGCATGGAAATTCCGGGATCAATTAATGGGGAAGGAGTAATTATGAAGAGGATAATGGTGTTTGATCTTGGTAATGTGATTCTTGATCTACATTTTGATGATTTTGCAAAAAGATTGTCCCTGCATACTGATCGAAGCCCTAAAGAAATTATGGAGTATTTTTGTACTAGCGAAACAAAGTATAATTTTGACCGAGGGATAATTGCACCGCAGGAATTTATTCACCTGTCATTGGATTGGCTAAATCTGTCGGATGATTTTCATGAGCCATTTATTAAGTTGTGGCAAAATATATTTACTCCAAGCAGCCGTTGTGAGGCCTTTTTCAAGAAAGTAAATCCATCAACACATCTGTGGTTGATGTCTGATACTGATCCCTTGCACTTTGTACATGTTGTAAGTAATTATGAAGTGTTGAGTCGTTTTAGTAAATTTATATTATCCTTCGTTACTGGTAAACTGAAAAGGGATGCTGGATCCTTTCGCTGGCTAGGTGATATCGCGAAGGAAAACAAAATAGTTTTTATTGATGATATGAAGGTAAATATTGAGGCTGCTCGCTCTGTGGGGATAACCTCCGTGCGATTTTCGGGATGGAACGAACTTGAGAATCATGAGGCACTTCGCGATATGTTAGTTTGATATTTATCATGTCAAAATATAACGAACAAATTTTATGGGCTAGCATGGTGTACCTAGATAAATAGTATTGAGCGGATTACCCCCCCCCTTGCCTTTCGCCTAAAATTAGGCTAATATTAGTCGAAAGAACCGGTGAAAGGCAGGCTCTCATGTGGCAGCCGACATATCATATCAGTCCGAAACTGCTGGAAAATATCAAAAAGGTCGCAGTGCTTTCCGCAGACCTGAACCGCCGCAGCATCCCACAGGTGGTGCTGGTGGAACTGGAGCAGCGGGCCACCACGCTGTCGGCCCATACCTCCACCGCCATTGAAGGCAACCCCCTGCCTTTGACCGAGGTGAAAAAGATACTCAAAACCCGGCCCGGCCATCTGCGGGACAGCGAGCGGGAGGTCATTAATTACAATACGGTTTTGCAGCGCATGCACAGCGGACTCAGGGAGGGAAGCCTGGCGTTTTCGCTACAGACGATTCTGGATATACACGCGGACATCATGGCGGGACTGCTGGAGCCCTATCACTGCGGCAGGCTGCGGCAGGAGCCGGTGGTGGTCAACAACCCCCGCAGCGGGGAAACCATCTACTGGCCCCCGGACCACAAGGACGCAGAACCCCTGATGCAATCGCTGGTGGCGTTTATCACGGAACATCAAGCCCGGCTTGACCCCGTGATTTTGGCGGGATTGTTTCACCGGCAGTTTGTCATTATCCATCCCTTTACCGACGGCAACGGGCGCACGGCGCGGCTGGTGACCAAGCTGCTTTTGGCCTCCATGGGCATTGACACCTTTTACCTGTTCAGCTTTGAGAATTTTTACAACAACAATATCAGCCGCTATTTGCAACAGGTTGGGGTGACGGGCAATTATTACGACCTCGGGCGCGACGTTGATTTTACCCCCTGGCTGGAGTATTTCAGCGATGGCATTATTGACGAACTGCTGCGGGTGCAGGGTGAACTGGAAAAAGCGGAGATGTCGCCCCAAAGGGATTTGAAAGCCCATCACCGGCTGATACTGGAGCATATCCGCAGCCACGGCTTTATCACGGACCGGGATTACGCAGGCTTGACGGAGCGGGCCAAGGCCACCCGGACCCTTGATTTCAGAAAGCTCATGGAGCTGGGGCTCATAGAACGTCTGGGCCGGGGAAGACAAACCCACTACAAGCTCAAGGGCTGAGGCCCTTTTATAGCCATATCCACGGCACCGTTTTCAGGGGATTGTTTCGCTGGTAAACAATTTGCTTGACTCCGGTTTGCGTGCCGTACTATTGTTTAGGTGCTTATCCATTTTAGATGTAGGGCACGGAAGTCAGGAAAGACACGGGTAGTCATTTCTTAACGGAGGGAAGCTATGTCCAAAAAAGAGGGTGTAAAAGTTGATCGCAGGAAGTTTCTGGCAGGTGTGGGTGCGGCAGGACTGGTGGCAGCAACCGGTCCGGCGGCAATGGCGGCGACATCGGCTCCCATGCCCAAAAAATGGGATATGGATGTAGACGTTGCCATTGTAGGCTCCGGTTTTGCCGGGCTGGCGGCGGCCATTCAGGCGAAAAAACTGGGGGTGAAAAAGGTGGCCATCTTCGAGAAAATGCCGGTGTTCGGCGGCAACTCGGCCATCAACGGCGGCTTGTTTGCGGCCCCGGGAACCCCTTTGCAGAAAAAAGAAAAGGTCAAGGATTCACCGGAGACCATGCTGGCGGATCAGTTGAAGGCGGGTCGCGGCGTTGCGGACCGGGAGCTTCTGCATCATGTTGCAAAACATGCCTGGGAAGCCCTGCAACTGACCATTGATGCCGGTAGCGAATATTTCCCCTATTTGCAGCAGCTGGGCGGTCACTCGGTGCCCCGTACCTATCAGACTACCGTGGCCTGCGGCGCGGGCATTACCCAGCCGTTGGTGAAAATGTGCAAAAAAATGAAAGTGCAGATGCACAACCGCATGAAGTTCGACAAGCTGATTTACGACAAAAAAGGTCGTGTGGTTGGTATGCGGATGATGAAGGACTATTACTTTGGTCGTGGCAAGGAAGGCAGGCCGGTGAACATCCGCGCCCGCAAAGGCGTACTGATGGCCACCGGCGGATTCAGCCAGGATATCGGGCTGCGTCAGGCCCAGGACCCCACCCTTACCAACGAGGTGGGCTGCACCAACCAGAAGGGCTCCACCGGTGAGGCCCTGCTGGAAATGTTCCGCAACGGCGCGGTGCCGGTGCACATGGCATATATCCAGTCGGGGCCCTGGGCAAGCCCGGACGAGGGCGGCTTTGGCTATGTGTCCAACTACTCCATTTACAATTTTGCCCATTCTATTGCGGTGTTTCCCAAAACCGGCAAGCGCTTTATGAACGAAATCGCGGACCGCAAAACCCGCGCCGACGCAGAGCTGGCCTGCCGTGACGATCAGGGCAAACCCCTGCCCCCGATTCTCATCACCAGCTACGAGCACGCCAACAAGCATCCCAACTGCAAAAAGGTGCTCAAATACGGGGTGGGCTTCAAGTTCGAGACCCTTAAAGAGCTGGCAAAGAAATTCAATATTCCTCTTAAAGCCCTGGACGCCCAGATCAAAGAGTACAACGGCTATGTGAAAACCGGGGTGGACACGCAGTTTGGCAAACCCATGATCAAGGCCAAAGACAAGTATATCAAAGCGCCCTTTATGGTGGTGCGTCTGTGGCCCAAGGTGCACTACTGCCAGGGCGGCGTGAAGATCAACAAGCGGGCCGAGGTGATTGATTCCACCACCTGGAAACCGATTCCGGGCCTGTTTGCTGCGGGCGAAGTCACCGGCGGCATCCACGGCGTAAGCCGTCTGGGAAGCTGCTCCATTCCCGAATGCATGGTCATGGGCATGACTGCCGCCGAGACCATGGTTAAGGGCTAACGGACTGCGGGAATGACAAGGAGGAATGCAATGAAACGCTATATAAAATTGAGCATGCTGGTGGCGCTGGTTCTGGTAACAATCGCGGCAACCGCCTGGGCGGCGTCCACGTTAAAAACCTACGGGAAAATCAAGGGCAGAAGCTATCACAAGGAACTGTACGATGGCAAGAACTGCGCAGCCTGTCATAAAACCAAGAAGCCCAAAGGCTATCCCTCGGACAAGGCATGCATGGAATGTCATGATCTTGAGGATCTGGTGAAGTCCACGGCCCGCACCGGTGAGGACATGTGGCAAAATCCCCATAACAATCTGCATTACGGCAAGGACGTGCCCTGCCTGGAATGCCACGGCGAGCACGCTCCCCGGGAGATTATGTGCAACGGCTGCCACAATTTCAAATTCCCCAAGCATAAAAAGTAGCCGCAGTACACAGAATACCAAAGAAAAACGGACGCACTATGCGTCCGTTTTTTTATGCTGTGATGTACCGGATTACCGGGGCTTAGGGCTCTTCTGCCTGACATTGCTCATACAGGCGGTCGGTCAGCAGAGCTTCGCAGTTGTTGATGCTTCCCTTGGCAAAGTCGGTAATATAGCGGGGCATGAAGTACTCGCTGTCAAAGGCGGAAAGGGAATCCCAGCGGGGATTGTCCAGATTGCCCAGCAGTTCCACCAAAGCACGGCAGTGGGGTATCCGCCTGCGGGGATGCAGGTCTTCACACAGGTCGCTGTTGTCTTCGGTAACGGCCCGGCAATGGACGTATGCCTCGCTGTGGGGATCGAAGATATCGGCGCAGCTTTGTGAGCCTTGCTGCACTTCAAACAGAATATCCCAGAGCATGGCGGAGATGCTGCCGCTTGCCAGTTTTTTAAGCGCGTCTTTGGTTTTGGGTGACACCCCCTGCTGCCGCAGGGCGATCAGGAAACGGTACACCGGGGCCATGGATCGGCATTCCGCCACGGCATCGGCTCCCAAGGGTTCCAGCACGGTGCAATCGTCTGTCTCAGCGGCCAGCAGCGTCCGGCACACGCCATAACCCACAAGGGTTTCGCCATAGGTTTCGTTACCGGCGTAGTCAGAAGCCGCGAAGGTTGTCAGGAAACCGGGGTCTTTGGGATCATTGCTAACCAGTTGTACCAGAGCGTCGCAGCGGTCCTGGGGCTGCGTGTCTGCGGTGGTAGTGGATTCCCGTGGCGGCAGGGGAGTGGCAGAGGGCACGCAGATATGATTGCCTGCGTTTTCCGGGTCCACGGCGCATACCTGGGGAGGGGCAAGGGCGGTGCAGTCGACCTGTGCCTCGCAGTTGCCGCAACTGGTATCAACGCCGGTATAGGTGTCAAGGGTTCCCACCGGGTTGTTAATCAGGTAGTAGTTTCGGTTGCAATCGGTGCGGATGTTGTTATGACATAAGCCATCGATGCACCATGATCCCACGGGGCAGACATAATTGCAGCCCCCGCAATTGCCTGCATTATCGATCTGCAGGTTAAATTCCGCACCATTGGCAAGATCTCTGTCGCAATCGCCAAGGCTGTAATCTTCTGTATAACAATAGCCATATCTACAGGTTGTGCCATCGGGGCAGATGTATCCGCATTCACCGCAGTTATGGATGTTGGACTCCAGGTTGGTTTCCTGTCCGTTGGCGGTGTTCTGATCGCAGTCGCCCCGGCTTGCAGGTATCTCGCCGAATTGGTTGTAGCACATGCCATTGTGACACGCTCCGTCGGGCATAACAGTGCAGTCATGGCTACAGATTCCGCAGTTATGGTCATTATCCGGAAGGAAGACTTCGCAACCGTTTTCCAGATTGTTATCGCAGTCTGCGTAATTATGTTCGCAGCCTGCAAATTCGCATTGAGACTGATCATTGCATATGGATTTCATGTTGTTTATAAAGCTGCACTCATCGCCGCATGAGCCGCAGTTTTCAAGGGTTCCAAGAGCTGTTTCACAGCCGTTTAACAATGAACCATCGCAATCCGCCATGCCCGGTGTGCAGCCGCCGATCAACGCCTGACCGCATTGTCCGCAGCTGCCGGTGAGACATTCGGAATCAGTGCCGTTGAATACCTCTTCAGGGCAGAACCCGAAATCAGCCACAAAACAGGTCGCCGCGTTTTCCGCAATGATGATGCACCAGCCGTCATCGTTTCCCCGCAGGCTCCAGTCGGCGGTGTCTCTTTGCGGATCACAGATATAGCACTGGTTCTCCGGGTTTTCCTGCCCGGTTTCGTAGCAGGTGCTGTCAATAACGCAGATATTGTCAGGGGTGGGATCGTCAACGCAGATACCGTTTTGACAGGTGCTGACCCCATTGCAGGCAATGCCGTCATCGTTGCACACGCCGCCTTCGTTCCCAATGGGATTAGTGCACTGGCCGGTGGCGGTATCGCAAACACCGACAAGGTGGCACTCATCCATGGCAGTGCATACCACAGGTTCGGTGGTGCGCAGGCAGGCTCCTTGCCGGCAGGTATTTACGCCGTTGCAGGCATCGTTGTCATCGTTGTCATCGTTGCATATGCCGCCTTCATTGCCAACGGGATTTGAGCACTGGCCCGTGGCGGGGTCGCATTCACCCGGGAGGTGGCAGTCATCAGAGGCTTGGCACACGATGGGTTCGGTTATTTGGATGCACCTGCCTTCAAAACAGATGTTTGTGCCGTTGCAGATGTTGTTGTCTTCGTTGCATGCTTCGCCCTCGTTGCCAGCGGGGTTTGAGCACTGGCCCGTGGTCGGGTCGCAGGTGCCGACAGCATGGCATTCATCCATGGCGGTGCATTCCACCGCGTCGGTGGTTTGGACGCAGGAGCCTTCCACGCAGGTGCTAACGCCGTTGCAGATATCATTGTCATCGTTACAGACCGCGTCTTCATTGCCCACAGGATTGGAGCATTCTCCTGTTGCCGGATCGCAGGTGCCGGGGATGTGGCATTCATCCATGGCGGTACAGGTCACCGGGTCTGTGGTCTGGACACATGCGCCTGCCAGACAAGTACTGACGCCGTTGCAGATATCATTGTCATCGTTACAGACCGCGTCTTCATTGCCAACAGGATTTGAGCACTGGCCCGTGGCCGGGTCGCAGGTGCCGGGGACGTGGCATTCATCAAGGGCTGTGCAGGCTACCGGATCGGTTGTTTGGATGCATGCACCTGCCTGACAGGTACTTATACCGTTGCAGGCGTTTTCGTCGTCATTGCACAGGCCTCCTTCATTGCCCACCGGATTTGAGCATTCACCGGTGGCGGGATAACAGACACCGGGAATATGGCATTCATCAAGGGCAGTACATTCCACCGGCGGGGTTGTCTGCACACAGGAGCCTTCCATACAGGTGCTTATGCCGTTGCAGGCGTCTGCATCATCGTCACATATTTCGCCTTCATGTCCCACCGGATTGGTGCATTCACCGGTTGCCGGGTCACAGGTGCCGGGAACATGGCATTCATCAAGGGCGGCGCAGGTTACCGGTTCCGTGGTTTGGACGCAGGAGCCAGCCTGACAGGTGCTGATGCCGTTGCAGGCATCGTTGTCATAGTTACAAACCGCGCCTTCATTGCCTGCGGGGCTTGAACACTGGCCAGTTGCCGGATCGCAGGTGCCGGGGATGTGGCATTCATCCATGGCGGTACAGGTCACCGGGTCTGTGGTCTGGACACATGCGCCTGCCAGACAAGTACTGACTCCGTTGCAGGCGTTGTTGTCATCGTTGCAGGGAACGCCGTCGGCATCCACATGGCAGCCATCGGAGCAGCAGGGATCGTCAGCAGAGCAATCGCATGTTGTTTCCGGCTCTGCTTCTTCCTCCCTGGGGAGGTCTGCATCGCCATCGGGATCGCCTTGTTCCGGGCTACACACGTGATCGATACACAGCAGGCCTTCCTCACAATCCGAGGTATGTGTACAGCTGTTCCCGGAGTTTCCCGGAATCTTCAGGTTACAGCCGGATAACAGGCTCCACAACATCAGCGATATACACAGAATAATTGACACATGCTTCATGGGAATAGCCTCCGCATGACAGATAATACTGTACATAATAGTATTATAATGCTGTTACTATTTATTACATATTAAAGGATGCCCGCCGGGTATGCAAGGAATAAAAATACACCCGCAGCCGGAAGACCGTGGGTTGTGGGGTGTGCGGTCGCAGAAGGTTTTGCGCTTAGCGGGTGCTTTTACCGTATTTTCATGCTGATGGAAATGCCGTCCCGCATGGGAATCAGCACGGTCTCAAAATCAGGATGATTGTGAATGGCGGCGTTAAAGGTCATGACCCCGCGGGTGGGGGCGTCCAGCCGGTCGGTTGCATTGCTGTTATTCCACCGTTTTGTGGCAGCCCAAAAGGGTATATGGTTCACCCTTAGTCACGGGGTAGTGTCCTGCACAGGCGAAAGCCAACATTTAGGTAGCGGCTGTTGGGGGCGTAGCTGGTGCGGCTGGCGGATCGACCATAGCGGGCAGGGTTGATAAGCGAGCCTCCCCGCCGGACCCGTTCTGTACCCAAGGCCGGGCCTGTGGGATCGGTCCCGGTATCGGTCTGATACGCGTCCTGATACCAGTCCCCGGTCCATTCATGCACGTTGCCGCTCATGTCATACAGGCCCCAGGCATTGGCTGCTTTAGCTCCCACAGGATGGGTGGTGTTGTTGGCGTTGCCGCAATACCAACTGATTTGATCCAGATTATCATCCAGGGTGCAGGTGGTGGAGGTGATGGTTCCGTCGTTGCCATCGCTTTGATACAGGGCGGTGTACTGATTTCCGGCGCGAATTGCATACTCCCACTCCGCCTCTGTTGGCAGGCGATAGCCCTGGCAATCCTGGGGTTTTGAGGCTCCGGTGGTCAGGGTAACGGTTGCGGTGTCTATGCCGCCCTGGGTCGCATTCATGCAGCCCTGCGCATTGTTGCCAAGGTTGGTTCCGTCCTCGCAGACAATGTCCGTAAGCACATAACACGCTGTCAGCCCGGCCCCAAGCGACAGTTGGTTGGCATAAGCCAGGGCATCAAACCATGATACCCGCTCCACTGGACAGGTGGCTCCTGCAATGCCATCACAGGTGGTATATGAACTGGGGTTCCAGTTCAGCAATCCGTTAAACTCTCCCTGGGTAAGCTCGCGGGTCTGCATCTCAAAGTTATGGGTCAGAGTCACTTCGTGTAGTTCTTCGTTGTTTGTAAGCCGTCCGGGCTCGTCAATGCAGGCACCGGGATAGCCAGCGGGGCACAAACCGTCCGGTGAGCCCATCCAGAAGCTACCGGCGTCAATGGCTGCAAAACCCTGAGAGATGCACTGTCCCCTCTGGGTGTCGCAGGTATAGGTGTCCGGGCAGGTGCAGGCATAGCAACCCGAGGGGGAATCCCCGCAACGCAGGGTTGGGCAGTCGTTTGGGATCGGACTGGAGGTACACACACCGGCGTCGTTGCACTGGTCCGTTTCGGTGCAACTGTCCTGATCATCGCAGAGGGTGCCCTCGGCTGCGGTGCAGGAGCCAGCGGTGCAGGTGTCGCTGATGCAGGTGCCTGCGGTACATTCATCCTTGGGATCGCTGTTATCGGTTGCCGGTTGACAGCCCCCAAGGCCGTCGCAGACCTGGCAGGTGGGGCAATCCCCGGCAGGATCTTCATTGGCTTCGCCGGGAATATCGATACACGCGCCGGTGTCGCACCATTGGCACATCCCGCATGGGGCGTTGTCATTGGCTGCCGGGTATGAGCAAAGCCCGGTTCCCGGGTCGAATATATTATCTGTGCAGGGATTGTCGTCATCGCAGACTGTGACTTCTTCATCTTCGGTTTCTTCGCGGTCTGTCTGGTCGTCGCCATCCAAAGGAATATCATCTTCGGTCAGATCGTCGGTTTCAGCCAAATCATCACCGTCAGCCAGCATATCGCCGTCGGAACTTCCGGGGTTGGTCACATCATCCGATGCACAGCCCCATATACTGCATACCCCAACCAACACACACAAAAGCAACAAACGGCCTGCATTTACCATGACACACTCCCTTTGCAAAAGGAAATCCCTTTATAATCACACTGCTATATTGTCCGATGAAAAATTAGCATAGTCGCGGGGGTAATGCAAAAATCATTAGATGTATAGCGCTTCCGGCTGATAATTCACCCCGTCAATATATGAGAATACGCTTTGCCCGGTTGTCCGCAGTACCAGAGCGTTTACCGGGTTTTCATGCTGATGGAAATACCGTCCCGCATGGGAATCAGCACGGTTTCAAAATCAGGATGATTGTGAATGGCGGCGTTAAAGGTCATGACGCCACGGGTGGGAGCGTCCAGCCGGTCGGTGTCGGTGACCTGCCCGTGCCACAGGGTGTTGTCGGTGATAAGCAACGCGCCGGGCCGCATTTTCGGAGCCACCAGATCGATGGTTTCCGGGTAGTCCTCCTTGTCAATGTCGCAGAATACAATGTCAAAGGGGCCCAGAATATCCACCGCTGCCTCCAGGGCGTTGCCCATGTGAAATCGTACCTTGTGGTTGAGTCGGGCCCGGGTAAAAAAGGCCATGGCGCGGTCACGGTTGAATTCCGACCACTCGGTGCAGTGTACCATGCCGTCGTCCGGCAGGGCGGTGGCAAACCAGTAGGCGGAATAGCCAAAGCCGCTGCCCAGCTCCAGCACCCGGCGAGCACCGCCGAACTTGGTAAGAATGTAGAGCAGTTTTCCTACATCCGGTCCGATGATGGGGAACTGCTCCTCTTCGGCAATGCGCTCCATTTCAATGAGAATATCATCCCGGGGAGTTCGCAGGCTGGCCAGATAACTTTCAATAAGCGGATGAACGATTTCCAGCATGATGGCCTCCATGGTTACGTACAGCCTACTGCATGGGTGGTTCTTATTATAAGGTGGGCATGGGCAGCGGTACTGTCAAGGTGGAAAAAACAGTGAAAATACCCCGGAAACTCCGGTACAGGGCTTGACTTTTTATGATTTAATGGGTATTAAGAATCTGAATACTGATTAAAGCGCCAACGGCGCTGGTGACCATACACGAAAGGATGGTGCTTCATGGACAAGGCTTCTACCCGGTTAAAAGGGATTCTGAAGGAACTGCACGACGGCGGTGATGTGGAGGAACTGAAGCAGAAATTTGATAAGCTGATTCAGGATGTGGGGGCGACGCAGCTTGCGGCGGTGGAAAAAGAAGTTATCAACGATGGCGTGGAAGAGCAGGAAGTCAAGCGCCTGTGCGACATGCACGTTGAAATCATGAAATCCTCTTTACAGGAAATCCCGGAAGTCAACATGCCTGCGGGGCATCCCCTGCACACCATGCAGGCGGAAAACGCCGCATTAAAAGAGCTGGCCAACGAACTGAAAAAGATGCTGGACATGCTGCGGGAAGATGAAACCGCCTTTGCGGGTATGCAGCAGCAGATTGCCGGTGTTTTTGAAAAACTCAGCGACATTGAGCTGCATTACCTGCGCAAGGAAAACCAGTTGTTCCCCTATCTGGAGGCAAAGGGCGTTACCGGTCCTCCCCAGGTGATGTGGGGATTGCACGACGATGTGAGGGCATATTTCAAGGTATTTGCAAAAATGCTGCTGGAAGGCAATGTAAAGGGCGTGCTTGGCGCGGGAACCAGCGCATTGCAGGTTATCCAGAACATGTTCTTCAAAGAGGATCATATTCTTTTCCCCATGGCCATTGATCTGTTGGAAGACAAGGACTGGCTGGAAATCCGCCGGGGTGACCACGAAATCGGCTATGCCCTGGTGGAACCGGGTAATGACTGGCCCGATGCAGCTTTGGTTGCGAAATATCCGGAAGAGAAAACGGTTTCCGAGGGCGCGATTCCATTGGATGTGGGAGAGCTTACCCGCAAGGAAATTAACCTGATTCTCAAGATGTTGCCCGTGGATATCAGCTATGTGGACGCCGAAGACAAAGTACGCTACTATACCGGCAGCGAAGACCGGATTTTCCCCAGAAGCCCCGGTGTCATTGGTCGCGATGTGGCAAACTGCCATCCGCCCAAAAGCGTGGCCACGGTGCAACGGATTCTGGAAAGCTTCCGTGACGGCAGCAAGGATGTAGCGGAGTTCTGGCTGGAGCTGGGCGGAAAGTTTCTGCACATTCGCTATTTTGCTATTCGTGACGAGCAAAAGGTGTATCAGGGTTGCCTGGAAGTCATGCAGGATGTCACCGGCATTCGGGCGCTGGAAGGCAGCCGCACCCTGCTGAACTGGGAATAGAAAGGACGCTGATTATGAGCAGCGAAAAACAAGCAGGATTCCCTGCCGCACATGTGGAGCAGCTTGCCAACGTGGTAAGCTATACCCCGGATTCCATTGTCAGCCGCGAGCTGCGACGCAACGATGCGGGCACCATGACGGTCTTTGCCTTTGGCAAGGGCCAGGGCCTCAGCACTCACTCCGCGCCCTTTGACGCCATGGTGACGGTGCTGGACGGCAGATGTGTGGTGGTTATCGATGAAGTTGGATACAGCCTTGCCAGAGGTGATTTTATCATCATGCCCGCCGATGTACCTCATTCTGTACAGGCGGTGGAAGATTTCAAAATGCTGCTGGTGATGCTGAAGGGATAAGTAATGACCGACGCTGTACAGGGACAAAGCACCCAACACAAAAAAGGCCTGCCCTGGCTTTCTGTGTGGGTGTTTGTCCTCAGCGGCGGTTTGCTGGCCTTTATGCAGTATCGGCTGCATAACCCGGTGCCTTTGCTGGCTGAACGCTTTTTTCCCGGCGCGGGCTGGGTGGAGGTGTTTCTGCTGGCGGGCTATGGCGCGTTTATTGCGTCAAAAATGAAAGATCCCGCCTCGGCGCGGATATGGCGTCCCCGGATATGGCGGATATTTTCCATCGTGTTTTTCACTCAGTTCATACTGGGGCTATCGGGCATCGACAAGATGCTGATGACCGGGGCGCTGCATATTCCGGTGCCTGCTTTGATTGTTGCGGGACCGGCTTTTCGGGGCGGCGGCTTTTTTATGGTGATTCTGTTTTTATCCACCGTGGCTTTGGTGGGACCAGCCTGGTGCAGCCAGCTGTGTTACATCGGAGCCTGGGATGATGCAGCGGCTTCCCGCAAACCCATACCAACTGCCTTGCCCCGCTGGCGTGAAGGCGTACGCATATTTATGGCGGTGCTGGTCATTGCCGTGGCATTGCTTATGGGAGGCTTTGGGGTGCCGGCGGATATCGCCGCCATGACAGCCATTGCCTTTGGCCTTGTCGGCGTGGGGGTAATGGTGTGGTTAAGCCGCAAGACCGGCGCCATGGTGCATTGCACCAGCTATTGCCCCATTGGTATGTTTGCGGTAATATTGGGAAAACTGAATCCATTTAGAATTCGGATAGGCGACGGATGCACCGAATGCGGTGCCTGCATTCCCGCCTGTAAATATAACGCATTGGACATGCAGCACATACAGAACCGGAAACCGGCAATGACCTGTACCCTTTGCGGCGACTGCATTAGTAATTGTCAGGATCGCCATATTGGGTTCTGGTTGCCGGGAGTGTCATCACACACGGCGCGGTCTGTGTTTATTGTGATGATTGTTACCCTGCATGCAGTGTTTTTGGGCGTAGCCAGGATTTAACGCAGTAACAAAATGTTAGGAGGCGGGATGAAGTGGAAGCGACCTTCCCGACGTGTATTTATAGCCCTCATTGTGCTTGGTATTGTGGGGCTTGCCGGTAGTGTGGCAGGCATGCAATACACATCACGCACCGAGTATTGCATGTCCTGTCATGAGGTGCAGATCGTGGCGGAGCAGGGCTGGATGAAAAGTTCCCATTACCAGAACAAGGCCGGGGTGGTGGCTCAGTGTGCCGATTGTCATCTGCCGCCGGGGGCATTCGCGTTTGCCTATGCGAAAATCCGTTACGGTCTCAAGGATTTTATCGTCCATCATCTTTATAATCCCGACCCCTATAAAATCGACTGGGATAAAATGCGGGATGAGACCCGGCTTATGATAAAGGATGCATCCTGCATGCGCTGTCACTCCAACCTTACTCCGGATGGCGGCAGCATAAAAATGTTGCAGGCCCACCGGAAGTATCAGCGGCTAAAGGGTGAAAAGCGCTGTCTTGACTGTCACACAAAAGAATTTCATCCGAAATTCAAGGATTATCTTTTCGGAAATCCCATAGCTCATACAGAACAGGCTCAAGGAGGAACCAAATGAAACGATTTGCAGTGATACTTGCGGTGGCTGCGGCGGTGATGTCCCTTGTGGGACTGGCGGCGATTGCTGCGCCCGCCGTGGGCGGTCCCATTCCCAAAACCCAGAAAAAAGTGGAAATCAAGCGCGGACTTTCCACCATTGAGCAGGAGTGTATTGCCTGCCATAGTCAGAATGAACCCGGCAAGGTTCGCGACTGGGCGCAAAGTATTCATGCCCGGGCCAATGTCACCTGCCTGGACTGTCACAGGGCGCAGGCCACGGACAAAGACGCCATGGACTGTCCCGGCACCAAAAAATACCGCGATGTGAAAATTTCACCGGTGGTAAGTCCCAAGGATTGCAGCCGTTGCCATCCCACAGAGTTTGACCAGTTTACCCGCAGCAAGCATGCCCGTACCTGGGATGTTATGGCCAATCAGGTGAAGGATTCCTGGCTGGCAGGTATGAACAGTGGCGTGGAGCGGAGCATGGGCTGCTATGCCTGTCACGGCAGTGATCTTTCATCGGGAGAACTCACCGAGGATAACTGGCCCAATGAGGGTTGTGGCCGCATTAACCCGGACAACAGCTTGGGAAGCTGCGTCATCTGCCATACCAGCCATCGCTTCAGCATTGAGGAAGCCCGCAAGCCGGAAACCTGCGGACAGTGTCACCTTGGGCCGGATCATCCCCAGAACGAAATTTATTTTGAGTCCAAACACGGCAAGCGTTATCTGGCCGAGGGCAGCACCTGGAACTTTTCTTCCGCCCCGGATGCATGGGAACCCGGCAGCGACTTTAGTTCTCCCACCTGCGCTGCCTGTCATATGTCGGGCCTGGGGGATTTATCCACCAGCCACGATGTGGGTGAGCGCCTGAAATGGGAAGCACAGGCTCCTCTGACGGTGATGAACAAGGACCATGACGGCAATGCAGAGCGGAAAAAAATGCTCAAGGTTTGTACTCAATGCCATTCACCCCGCTGGGCGGGCAACTACATGAAGCGCTACGACAAAACCGTGCTGCATTACAACGAAGAGTATTTCAAGCCGGTCAAAGCGAAAATGGATGCGCTGTACAAAGAAAAACTGCTGACTTCATGGCCCATATTTGACGAAAAGATCGAATGGGTGTTTTACGAGTACTGGCATCACGAAGGCCGTCGCGCCCGCATGGGAGCAGCCATGATGGGGCCGGACTATTCCTGGTGGCACGGATTTTATGACCTGAAAAAGACCTACCAGGAATTTATTGAACTGGAACATAAGGTACGCAAAGACGGTCACGGATCGCCTAAATATGTGCCGGGCAGCGGCGGTAAAAATCTGACGCCCAAAAAGGTGAAGGATCTGCCCGAAGGCTGGAAAGATGTCAAACATCTGGAGGGGATGCCCAAGAAATAAATACCCCTTATACAGGTAGAAAAATTACTCTTCCGGCGGTTCGTCACTGGTTTTTGACGGGCCGCCGGATAGTTTTAAACCCAGCCTCGAAATCCAGATAGCGGCTTCATAAAAAATCATCAGCGGGCCAAGCATAAGGATCATGCTCATGGGGTCCGGCGGGGTAAGCATGGCGGAAAGTATGGCCAGCACCACCATAGCCACGCCCCGTTTTTTGGCGTACCAGTCCGGGGATACGATGCCGGTCCAGCAGGACGCCACCATTAAAAGCGGGATTTCCGCCAGTATGCCAAAGGCCATCAGCACCATGGTGACAAACTTGATATGCTCCGGCAGCGAGAGATTCATCTCGGCTTCAAGACCGCTTCCCACGCTGTAGGACACCAAAAAGGCAAAAGCCCGGGGCAGGGCATAGTAGTAGCCCAGCAGCGTACCACCAACAAAGCACAGGGTGCCTGCGATAAACCATCCGGCAAAAAATCGCCGCTCGTTTGGGAACAGCCCCGGCATAATGAACTTCCATATCTGGAACAGTATGTAGGGCATGGAAATCAGCAGCCCGGCGTAAAAAGCCAGCCGCAGATGAATGGTAATGACATCGGTGACCCGCAGCACCTGAATGGTGGCGTCTCCGGGGTTGATGTTGTCCAGCAGAGGTTGCTGGAAGATGTCGGTGATGATATCCCGCAAAAACCAGGCAATGGTGAATCCCACCAGAATCGCTGCCACGGAACGTTTCAGCGTGGAGGTAAGCTCCCGCAGATGCTCCATGATGGTTTGTTCCTGATCATCCACCCCCGGGGTGTGCGGTTGTTCACTGGCGGTTGTCACGACTGGGTTTTGTCTGAATCTGTGCCGGCGACTGCTGCGGAGGCAGGTTCTTCGGAGCTTTCAGCAGGAGGTTTCGGGATGTCAAGTTCATCGCTTTGTTCTGTTTGCTCCGGTTCAACCAGGTGTATGCCTCCATCGCCGTCCGGTGGGGTAGGAATGACCTCCGGCATGGGAGGTGGAGGATACTCCGGTTCTTTGGGAGCCCGGGGGGGATCGTGGTCCAGCATAATAGGGTTGATGGCGGAGCGGACTTCTTCTTCCATGGAGGCTTTCCAGCGGGCGAATTTGGCAAAACTCCGGGCGATTTCCGGGATTTTATCCGGCCCCAGCACAAGCAGTATCAGCACCACAACGAGCAGAATCTCGATGGTGCCAAGGTTTTCAAGCATGATCCCTCAGCCTTGTACGAGCCTCAGGCGTCTTTTGTTTCAGGGGAATTGTTGTTGTTATCAGCCAGCTTTTTGGGTTCTTCGCTGCTTTTCCCCGGCTCATCTTCTTCGTTGTAAGCCTTTTTAAACCCCCGGATACCTTCGCCCATGGAGCGCATGATCTCGGGGATTTTCTTTGCGCCGCCAAAGACGATGAGCACCAGTACCACAACGATAATGATCTGCCAGAATCCCGGTCGCATGGAATATCTCCTTGCCTCAGCCGGAGCAATCTCCGACTATTGTGCATACTGCGTTATACATGTACTTCCTGAGTATATAATGCTACGGCACCGCAGGGGTTCTGTCAATGAAGGCAGCTAGAAAACCACGGGGAAATGCTTGTTAAGTTTTGCATATAAATTACTTAATTTTGCATAAATTTGCTATTTTGCCTCTTTGCTCTATACTGTGGACATGTTTCGCTTTTGAAAGCGGCTAAACATCACGGAATACCGCATGGACGGTGGTATGGCAGGTTGCAGAGTCAGGTTGAGAACAACGTCAACCTCTTGGGTTTGCACGAAAAAATAGTAAGGATATTAAGTGCCTAAACAAAGTCATATCCGGCTCTCCGGGGATACTTTTATGATAAAAAAGTTGCTCCCGTGGTCGGATGGGGTACAATAAAGCTATTGCAATTGCATTAGCGGAATTAATATGCGGATGGAATAATGAACAACAGTATTATTAAGCCGGAAACCGAGCACGATGAAATGGTGATGGACGCCCTTCAGGCGTTGCACAATCGCCGTCTGGGTCGTGCGCGCCAGGAGCTTGAAAACGCCAAAGAGGAAATCGAGCTTCTGTACCGCAAAATTCAGCAGATTGCGGAGCGGCATACCACGCTTGTCGTGGAAATGGATGACCAGCAAGTCCGGCTAGAGCAACAGGACCAGCGGCTTGCAGAGCTGGAGGCACAACAGCAGCAACTCCCCGCAGTACAGCAGGAGATCAAAGCCCTGATGCTGACGGTGGCTGACCGTGAGCAACGTCTGAGTTTTGCCATAGAGAGCCTTAAACAGTCGGAAGGACGTATAGAAGAACTTGCCGCGGCTCTGGATGCGGAAAAAGCCTTTAGCACAGAGACAGTGCGGGTAAGCGCTGAAACCGAAAAGAAAGTATCGGCTCTGCAACTGTCATTGGCTGAC
>Ga0070728_10002900_pt1 | contig 20128 bp, 16 predicted proteins | sample tdDd471_FD_66723 | JGI IMG/M metagenome (GOLD analysis project Ga0070728, IMG submission 66723) | Marine sediment microbial communities from the Atlantic coast under amendment with organic carbon and nitrate - tdDd47.1 | ecosystem: Environmental > Aquatic > Marine > Coastal > Sediment | place... | reverse complement strand
GAAAGTGTGTTGATAATCTATTGGCGATCCCATAACTGCCCGTACTGATGATTAAGACAATAGCTGGAACAACTGACAGAACATAACGCGGATGAAATATGCTGATACGTGTTGATGTAATTCCCAATAGAGCAAGCGGTATAAGGATCAGTGTTAAGGTTAAGACCGTTATCTTGCGAGGTGTGTGATAGATCAATAACGCAAAAACAATAACAAGTGCAATCCATACATTCGATAGTTCAAGTGGGATCGTGTCGCCTATTGCCAATGTGGGCAGAAAGCGGGTGAGATAATCAGGGGCAGAAAATGGCTCAACGTTGCCACCGTATCCACCACCACTTAACAAAGATCCCTGTAACAGGATGAATCCTACTATAACCGCCACTACAATGGTAAATTGTGACCCCAACAAGCGACGGAGAAATGCTTTATCTTTCCGTTGTGTGATAAGGCTATAAAGTCCGAAAGCCGCTAATGTTAATAATTCGGTGTAAAACGTGAACGCTGTAATTGTTGCAAATACGATGTATAAGCCCCAGTCGATTCTGCGGCGATTAACGATTACGCGTAATCCTAACCAAAGCGTTGTTACGCTTAGCCCAGCCCATAGCGGATAATTACGGAAGTCTTGACTGTGCCATATTTCAAAAGGATGAACTGCCCAGATGAACGCGGCTAATAAAGCAATCGATTGCTTGCCTGTTAGATGTTTACTGAGTGCATATATTGCTGGAATACCGATAAGATTGCTGAGGACACCGAGCATTCTCAGCGCAAAAGGGGAATCTATCCCACCAATAACCAGATTCCAGATGTGGAAAACTACATACGTTAATGGTGGGTGCGGTTCGATTGTTGCAATTTCAGACAGAGATTGATGAATTGGCATTTCTGCCCAAAACATCGCACTAAAAGCTTCATCACCTCGTAGTGGGACTACGTCAAGATTATGAAGCCGTAATGCAAATCCTAACCATATCGCTAGAATGACAACAATCAGTGATCGGTAACGGCGTAGCATTATTTTTTGATAGTAGCTTGTTCAAATGCTTCGATTTGTTCGTCTGTTAATGGCATCGGACTGGTATTTTTATATTCATCATTTGATTCCGCAAGTTGCCGTTTTACATCACGCATATAATCTTTTAAATTTGGCTTCTTTTTGGTATCCGTGAATAAAATTGGCGTGTCGCTCTTGCCTTCAATATGTAACGTTGCCGAGGGGTCTACGAAGACGATGAGTGGTTTAACAATGACATCAGGCGCAATTGTATTCAATACTTTTTGTATGCGCTCTTTAGCATATTCTGCTTCTTCAAAAGGTTTGCCGATACCATCAAAACGTAAAGCAGAAAAGAAACGGCTAATGACATTCTTATGGCTTTTGAATTTTCCGTCTTTAACTGTATATTCTTGATCGTGCCAGCGTGTAACAATCGCAAAAACCCCCTGAGGGCATATAAGAACATGTCGCGCAGGAATATGGTAGTAGTTATATAAAATGCTTTTGTTGCTCAAACCTTTAAGACCATCTTCAATTGCGTTTTCTGGACGTGGCATTCTTGCCCATAGGTTCGTCATCCGTACCGAGATAATCGTTAAGATGAATGCGACAGGAAGGATAGCCGCTTGAATTAGGATTGTCATATTATCAGGGGTTTCGCCTGTAAATAGACTTGAATTGATGAAAATGAACCCGAGAATCAATGTGCCAAATGTACCAAAGAAAAGATAATTGGTGATTTGTTTATTGCGACGAGCTAATTTTTTATTGGTTACAACGCGCATTGATTCTCCTGATTTCGGATTAAAGTCTAAATAATTGAATGCTCAACTTATAGTGTTGGCTTTGTTGCACACTTACTTTTACCTTCTGGGAATTCTAAGATATAGTCTGTATACCATGTGTTGTCGAACTCATTGGTTTCCAAGATGAGATTGTCAAAGTCTACACGAACTTGCAAACGATGTAGTTCTCCCACATAAGAATCAACATAGAAATCCCCTTTATCGATTACTACACGCATACCCGGACCCAAACGAGATGTTTCGATTTGATGCTCGATTGCGCCTGTAACGATACCGGTTCTCACATGAACATCTTCGACAATAATCTTGATGCTTCCGGAAGGGGTCGAGAACCATTCTTGCCCTGTATTTACTACCGGTACACTGATAGTTGTGTTTTTCCCGCATTGCAAAGGATGTGGGGATACAATAGCCCAACCAAGTGCTAGGTTAACATTTGGAGGTGAACCCTCAGTGCGTGGTAGAAAATATGATAAATAACTTGCATTTGTCACTTCGGCACAAACCAAATCGCCGAAGCGCATGGTTGGTAAAACATACCATCTTTCAGGAATGTCTCGAGTTTCTGCGATGACTGCTCGTTCTAAATCACCGGGGATGATCCGGATACAATGGGTAACCGGGACGGGTAATTGATGCGAATTACCTTCTACTCGTTGTTCTTCTGATATATAGGCTTCAATCTTATAAAGATGACCAGCCCGTTGCATCGTCAGAACATCACCGCTAGGTTGAACGACCCCCGTTGGTGCATTATATTCATCTGCAACATCACATTTTGTTGTGAAGGAAAATCCAGAAGAAATGATGATATCTTGCGGATCATAGAGTAGTGTCCCACAGAATGGGTAGTATTCTAGAATACTTGTATCTTGGCTTTCTTGTGCAACAATTTGTTGACCAATAGGCGCATTGACGATAACTTCATCATTGATTGGTGGGCGAAGCTCCGCAGTAATACGAGCTACTCCTTGCATATCAATACCTACTGGAGCACTTCCATCACCCGGTCCGAGTACTTCAGCACTGGCTAGGGTGTTCAAATCAAATGACCCACCTGTGGACCATGCCCAATACGTGAGAACCGATGCCCCGGAAGTATCCGCATTAAAACGGAAATCGGGAGGAAGATAAAATCCAACCCATACAACAGGCTCGGTGATAACGGCGGCTTCAGTTAGAGTGATTCGATTATTTCCACTTACATCTAAATTTACGTTTTGGCGTTGTACCAACGATGCATCAATTGGTGAACCACCATTTCCATCTTGATAGATGACAAGATCAATGTTGGCACCGGGTACAGGTGTGTTGACCGATATCGTAACTGTATCAAGAGCGATGGGGAGTGAAACGCCAAGTGTCGACAAATCAAACCCGTTCATGACAAGTGTCTGTTCACCTTCGATAAAGAATGGTGCATTTCCCGTGCCTGTATTATTGCTCAATATGATATTGCCAGCTTGCGTTGGTGCAGAGGCAAAAATAAGGGTCATCATTAAAACTGCAATGAGAGGAATCGTTGTTTTCCAAGTTTTCCGCATAATATTTTCCCTGACGAATTTTATAACTTAATTATGTTGGGTATTGTAGGTTGCTTTTTGCAGATGGTCAAGCAACCATTACAATTTTTGCTTAGGCTAGTTTCTTATTACGCTCACCGTTATAATGCTATGCGTTTGAAATTTATAGGATTGAATCAATGTTAGAGTTTGTTCTGGTTTTTGCATTTCTTGCCCTTGGATTGGGCGCATATTGGACGATGGTTGTATTTCCTAAGCAACGTGAATTCCAGCATAAACAAAAAATTGTACGCTCATTACATGTCGGTGACGAAGTTGTGACATATGGTGGAATAGTCGGCAAGATTTTGGACATTGATGTAGACAAAGGAATTTCATTTGTAGAGATTGCTGACGGTGTGACGATTAAACTTCTGACAGTGGCATTACAACATGTGTATGACCCGACAGAAATTGCCTATAATGCACAAATTGGAATGCAGTCCGCAACAGGCACAAAACATGAGGAAGAAAAGTATCAACGTAACAACTAAAATAATTGTACAACGAAAGGTGGTTGGCTATGAGCAGTCATGCTCGATGGCTTGTTTTTATTGTTCTGCTGACGGTATTTTGTATGTGGGTTGCAACACCGCCAGAATTTAAGGGTGTTCAAACTGAGGCATGTGCAAATGTACCTGCCGATGAACAACAAGATTTGAAGTGCACAGAGAATATTGAACTTGATTTTGATAATGACGGTGAGAATGAATTTGTGCTCAATATCACCCAGAGTCTTGGGCTGGATTTGGTCGGTGGCTTGCGTGTTTTACTACAAGCTGATGTTCCTATCGCGAACTTTTCACTTGAAGAGCTTGTAGAAACATCCAACAATGTATCGCGTCGTGTCAATGCTTTGGGGTTAACCGAAGCGACAATACAGGTACAAGGTCGTGACCGAATTTTGGTCGAATTACCGGGGGTACGTGATCCAGAGCAAGCGATTGCCACCATTCAACAGACAGCGTTGTTAGAATTTGTAGATTTTGGCGGTCTTGGCGCACAGCGTGAGAATTATGAGGGGCGTAAAATTGTTACGACAGAGCAAGTTGAGATGCAAAATAATTCAACTGCCGAAGATACTGGCGATGATCCGTTAGCAGATCGTCTCGCCCATCCTGTTACAGGACTTCCCTTTGAGACAGTGATGACAGGTGCAGGTTTGCAGGCGGCAAGTGCTGTTTTAGCACCTGCACAAGGTACGGGTGCACCACAGTGGTTGATTAACTTTGAAATAAAGCCGGAATACCAAGAAATTTTCGGTAGTTTTACAGCATCCCGAATCAATGAGCCGATGGCAATTGTATTGGATGGTGAAGTTTTATCCGCACCAACAATCCAAGCGCAATTAAGCGATGGTGGTGTTATTTCAGGTCAATTTACGGAAGAAGAAGCCAATACCTTAGCGTTGCAGTTGCGTTCAGGTGCATTGCCAATTCCTCTGCGTGTTGAAAGTGCCCAAGAAGTTGGTGCAACACTCGGACAGGAATCTGTGCGGTTGAGTATTCAAGCAGGCGGAATTGGGGTAATCGTTGTACTGGCATTTATGCTTATCTATTATCGTGTACTCGGACTATCTGCCGATTTTGCTTTGATTGTTTTCATTTTCTTGAACATTGCTGTTTTCAAACTATTGCCAGTTACTTTGACTTTGCCAGCAATTACGGGATTCCTCATATCTATTGGTACAGCTGTTGATGGTAACATTCTCATTTTCGAGCGTATCAAAGAGGAATTAAGAGCAGGACTTTCCCTAGACGATGCACTACAAGCAGGTTTTGACCGTGCATGGACATCTATTCGTGACTCGAATCTGTCTACGATTATTATCTGTGTGATTCTATTCATGTTCGGCCAAACGCCGGGTGCAAGCATTGTTGCTGGTTTTGCTGTGACATTAGGAATTGGTCTGATCTTGAACTTGTTTACGGCAGTTATTGTGACTCGTACTTTCTTGTACGTCATTGTTGCTGTATCGCGTAAGTCGATTGAAAATAATCGCTCATTATTGGGCGCATAACAGGGAGATAAACGTATGTTTAGTATTGTTGAAAAACGTCGCTGGTTCTTCTTGTTATCAGCTTTTGTAATTGTGCCTGGTCTTGTGATCATCATTTTCTCGACACTAACAACGGGTGCACCATTTAGATTAAGTATCGACTTTCTAGGTGGTAGTATTTACGAATTGAAATTTGAAGATGAGGGCGCAAGTGAGGCAAATATTCGTGATGTGTTTGCATCTGTTGGCGACGATAATGTAGTTATTCAAAGTTTAGGTGGTGCTGATTCGTATCGGTGGTCTGTACGAGCAAACTTCCATGACGTTGACATCACTAATGAAATTCTTGATAAATTGAATGAATTATCATCGATTGATCGTGATAGTTTCCGTGTCGAGACAGTTTCTGCAACAGTAGGGCAGGAAGTTGCACGCGCGGCTCTTGCGGCAGTGGCTTTAGGTGCATTAGTCATCACTGGCTTTATTGTGGTTGCATTCCGTCAAGTACCGAATGCAGTACGCTATGGGGTCTGTGCTGTTGTTGCCATGCTTCACGACATTTTGGTTGTCATGGGTGTTATGTCCTTGATGGGTTTGTTGCTTGGATGGGAAGTTGATGCCTTATTCTTGACTGCTGTATTGACTGTAGTTGGTTTCTCGGTACAAGATTCAATCGTTATGTTTGATCGTATCCGTGAAAACATCCCGAAACATCTTGGCGAACCATATGAAACAATTGTCAATCGCAGTATATGGGAAACGATTCATCGTTCTTTAGCGACACAATTAAATGCTTTCTTTATCATGATTGCAATTTTACTCTTTGGTGGTGAAACCATTAAACAGTTTATTGCTATCTTGTTTGTTGGTTTGTTATCAGGAACGTATTCTTCAATCTTCACGGCTGTTCCTCTCTTGGTTGCATGGGAAAAAGGTGAAATTCCATTCTTACGAGGCGGGTTTGTTGAAGCAGATGAGTTTGAATCTGCCACTACTTAACAATAGACATTGTAGAAAACGAAGTGGACACAAGTCATTGTCATGCGAGCACTTGTATTTGACAAGCAGTTAGAACTCCGAGAAGTGCCTTATCCTATTTTGAATACGGGTGAGGCACTGCTTAAAATTCGTGTCGCAGGTATCTGTAATACCGACCTTGAAATCATGAGAGGTTATAAAGGTTTTTCGGGAATTTTAGGTCATGAATTTGTTGCTGAAATTGTTGACGGAGTTCCTGACAAAATTGGACAACGTGTTGTTGGAGAGATTAATGTCTCGTGTGGCAATTGTGATTTTTGTAGGCGGCAAATCCCTAGCCAATGTCGTCATCGTTCTGCGATTGGTATCTTTGACCATGATGGCGCATTTGCCGAATATTTAACGTTGCCCATTGAAAATTTGCATGCTGTACCTGATTCGATTTCTGATGAACAAGCCGTTTTCACCGAGCCGTTGGCAGCGGCGTGCCAAATTCTACGACAAGTCCATATTCAGCCTAATGATAAAGTTATTGTGATTGGCGCGGGGAAACTCGGTTTATTATGTGCCCAAGTAATTAAGTTAACCGGTGCAGATTTATCTGTTATTGTTCGACATGATCGGCAAATACAATTACTTGAAAAATGGGGTATTAGAGCTGTATATCGTGATGAACTTAATAATGCGCGTAGTCAATTTATAATTGATTGTACAGGTGCAGAATCTGGGTTTGCCGATGCGCTAGATTTGGTTGAACCACAAGGCACAATCGTACTAAAAAGCACCTATGAAGGACTACCACAAATTGACCTTACGCGGATCGCAGTTGAAGAAATAACTGTCGTTGGTAGCCGTTGTGGTTCATTTGTGACTGCGCTACGATACCTTGAACATAGGCTCATCGATGTTCAAGGTATGATTGATGGCCAATACTCGCTTGAAGATGGTCTAAGGGCTATGGATTTGGCAAGTCAAAAAGGAATTCTGAAAGTCTTGCTGAAGGTCTAATCCTCTTCCTCACCCTCACTTTGTGGAATTGTGAACATGAAATTTGAACCGACATCGAGTGTACTCTCGAGCCGAATATGTCCGCCATGTGCCTCGATGATGTGCTTGCAAATAGCTAATCCTAAACCTGTGCCCCGCGCAACATCACTTAGAGCCGGTACACGATAGAATTTTTGGAACATGTTTTTCTGATGCTCTTGCGAAATACCGTATCCTGTATCTCGTACCGAAACACGTAAAAAGGGGTGTTCATATTCATCTTCAGTAGTTTCTTCGATTTCGAGGAAAATTTCTCCATCTTCCCGATTATATTTGATGGCGTTGGTCAAGAGATTTAGGGTAACTTGTTTGATCTTGCCACGGTCTGCAACTGCATAATAAATATCTGGTGTTACATTAATTTGGACATTTTTATCCTGTGCTTGAGGCTTGACAACATCTGCACATTCTTGCAATAAGTCAGTCAATTCAAATTCGATTGATTTGAGTGATTCGCGCCCCGATTCAAGTCGGGCAACATCAAGAAACTCGCTCGTCATTTCGATGAGTCGATCCGTTTCTGAACGCATTCTAACAACAATATCCCCTCGCTTCTCTTGCGGTAGGTCTTCGCGCTGTAATAGTGTAGTACTTGCTCGTAAAGCTAATAGGGGGGTTCGTAGTTCATGAACCATTTCTGATACAAAATCACTCTGCTGGAATAAACGAGCATTTTCGATGGCTAGACCAGCTTGGCTTGCAAGGGTTCGCGCTGTGATAATATCATCATCATTAAACCGTTGATCGTGCAATTTATTGACAACCTGCATCACGCCAATGACTTTGTTGTGGGTACGCATCGGAACACCAAGTATATTGCGTGTGCGGAATCGTATTTCTTTATCCACCCCTTCAAAGTGTTGGGGTTCACTTTCAATATTATTGATGACGCGTGGCTCACCATGAGTCACAATCCATCCAGCGATACTGCCTTCCATTGGCACAACGATATTTTCCATTTCATGAGGCTTGATGTTGCTTGCAATCATGAAGCGTAATTTGCCTGTGGCTTCATCAACTAATATGATAGAAGCGGCTTCACCTTTAATGAGCTCCTTCGCGGCAGACACAATCTTACGAAGCAGTGACATTAAATCAAAAGTCGCATTAAGCTCTTGGCTTATTTCGATGATACGTTCGTAGTGATCTAGTAATTCTCGTCGATCCATATCCGAGTGGGGATTTTGTCCTATTGTCACTCGACTATCTCCAATTGTTCCATGATTGCCGGTAATGTAGTGGCAACATCATCTCGAATGATAATGTTAGCGATTTTATCCAAGTGAGTCGGTTGTAAATTAATAATAATAATTTTGGCATTATTTCGATATGCTAGTGTAGGTAAATCACTGGCAGGGTAGACTTCCAATGAAGAACCTATAATTATCATTAAATCGCATTTCTGCGCTGCCTCGTTAGCAAGCTGTACTTGTTTATAGGGTAACTGTTCACCAAATAAGATTACATCTGGTTTTAAGACACCCTGGCATTTTGGGCAGAGTGGTACATTGCCCATTTTAATGACTTCTTGAATGATAGCATTAGCTTCATACTTTGCAAAGCAATGAATACAGGTTGCTTCACGCATATGACCGTGTAATTCATAAACAACAGTACTCCCAGCGCGAGTATGTAGCATATCAATATTTTGAGTAATTATACAACCTAACTTACCTAACTGTTCTAACTGTACAAGAGCCAGATGGGCAGGATTTGGCTGTGCGTCAAGTGTGGTCTGTGCCAACGGGCGAACCCAATCAAAAAATGCTTGTGGGTTTTTACGAAATCCATAAATACTTGCGACTTCCATGGGATCTGTTTTTTCCCATAAGCTGGAGTGATCACTACGAAAATCAGGAATACCTGATGGTGTACTAATCCCTGCTCCTGTGAACGCAACAATCATTTTAGCAGATCGTACTAAATCGGCTGCTTGTTGAATGAGTTCTGCGTTCATTGATATACCCATCATAATTATGTAGCGAGCGACTTAATGCGTGTTTTGACTTCTTGGGCGAGTTTAATCATCTGGCTAGATACAACTGCTCCCGGTTGCAAAAGAACCATAGGCATCCCAGCTTCTGTCGCTTGATATGCAAGTTCTGGTGCGGCAGCGATAATAGCTTTGATGTCTAAACCGACGACATCTTCAACCTGTTGCCAAGGAGTCTGTAAACTTGATTGACTGCGATTTAGAACGACAAGATTAACACGTCCTGCACCACCCACCTGACTGATCTCATGGATAACTTCGCGCGCCATTGTGAGTGCTGCAGAATTTGGCTCGACGATGACTATCAATTTGTCCATTTCTTTTTGTAGACGGGCAGTAACTTGGTTATAACCGTAGCCTAAATCGAAAAATGCTGGACGACCTAATTCACGCATGACGTTAATTATTGCAATTGCGGAATCAATTTCGAAGGTTTGTTGTATTTCTAATGGACGTACGGAGGATACGAGTGCTCGTAAACCAGTTTGATGCTGAATCAAGTGACCTTCAACGGAACTTGCGGTGATTTCGTTTGGTGATAGTTGTAAAACTTGTGACATTCCTTGTGAGCGACCAAAGCCAAGGAGTAAACCCATTGTACCGACACCAAGTCGAAAATCAGCGACAATTGGTTGGCTCTGTTCATCATTTAATAATGCTGCTGCTAGATTTACGGTAAGGGATGTTGTACCAACGCCACCTTTTGTTCCTAGAACACCGATGGCTAAACCTCGATTTGTCTTTTTGGTTCGTTGTTGTGCTTCACTCCGTGCCAGAATTGCACGCACTCGCGAGGCAAGCTCCGCTGGGTGAGTCGGCTTTGTAAGATAATCATCTGCGCCGCCTTCAAACGCAACTACTTTGTCATCAATGAGTGTTTTTGCTGTAAACATGATGGTCGGAATATCTTTAGTGTTTACGTTACTTTTAAGCTGTTTTAATACATCGATACCACTGAGGTCTGGCATCATCCAATCTAGAATAATTAACTCAGGGCGTTCTGTGTCCGCTTTTGCTAATGCTTGTTTACCAGAATTTGCCGCTACAACAGTGTAGCCGTGGCGTTGAAGCATTAACCCAATTAGCTTTAAACTATCTACATCATCATCAACAATCAGAATTTTTTCTGCCATATGCTTTCATCGCTGTCTAACTATAGTTAACTAAGGTATTAACGGAAGTCTAGCACGAAAAAAAACGAGGTGCAAGCAAACACTAGAAAGGTTTTGTAACACTAACTTGCTACCCATATTTATGAACGCTATAATCCAAGTATAAAATATGTAGATTATAAACTAAACAGACCTATCTGAAAGATACTCAAAATGACACAACCTGATGCAAAGCCTGATGTAAATACAGAGTTAATTTTACAATCTATTATACGTGCTATTGCAGAGCATCCCACCAGTAAGGAAACTGTTTTATTGATATTGCAACATGCTGTTAATGTTGCCTTAGCGGAGTCGGGTATTCTGGTCGTACATAATGAGGCTGAAATTTTGGTGTCTCATAATATTTTTTCTGATGATTGGACTATTGATGAAGTTGCAAATAGTGTTCGTGAGTATACTGATGATTTATATGTCGGCACGGATGTTCCTGCTTTGTTTGGTGAGTTGTATCAAGGTTTGGTGGTTGTTCCCATCATTCAAGAACATAAACATGTTGGTTCATTGATTTTACTGTATCAGGGTACAGTTGAATTTAGCGAGCAATTAGAGGATATGATGCAGTCTCTTGTTGATTCATTGCGAATGGTTGCGTATATTGCTCGCCTAAAAGCACAACATAAGCGACATAACCGCAATCAACATGAATTTCTAAGAGTTGTTACGCATGATATGCGATCCCCACTGACCTCAATGCAGGGCTTCGGTAGTATGTTGGAATCGCAGATGGTTGGGGAACTCAACGAGAAACAAGCACATTTTGTCGATAAGATTATGTCAGGGATTTCCCAACTCACTTTACAAATTGATAATATGCAGGATGCAGGGCGATATGATCCAGAAACAGGATTTTATGAAATGTCTCGCTCTGCTACGGATCTAATTGAATTGGTACGTACAATTGTAGAGAATTCTCTATTACCAGCGGAAAAACAAAACCTTAAATTAAGTTTTGAGGCTGATGATAGTATTCCGATTATTAATGTCGATTCCGCAATGTTGGAGCGGTCAGTTGTCAATTTAGTCGATAATGCCATTAAGTACACACCAGATGGTGAAAAGATTGGTGTGTATGTACGCCATGTAGACGATAATATCATTATAGTTGTCGAAGATTCAGGTTTTGGTATTAATGCTGAGAACATCGATAAGCTTTTTAATCGACACTTTCGCATTCACCGCCAAGAACATCGGCGCGTAAAGGGAAGTGGATTGGGTCTATTTATCGTGCGGAGTGTGGCGATCAAACACGATGGGGAAGCATGGGTAGAGAGCATTGAAGGAGAGGGCAGTACATTCTTTATCCGTATACCATTGAGTGGTAATAATCTTCTAGGTAGTGGATAGATTTATTTTTCTGAATATGATCTAATGATTAGAACAAGTGTATCTAATGTGAGAATTGTATGTCGATAGCTATCCTATCTGAAGATGTGATTGCACGGATTGCCGCCGGTGAAGTAGTCGAGCGACCTGCCTCGGTTGTAAAGGAATTGATCGAAAACTCGATTGACGCAGGGGCCAGTTCCGTCCATGTAGAAGTGGTTGCAAGTGGTCGGCAATTAATACGTATCAGTGACAATGGTAGTGGTATTCGTGCCGATGAGATCGAGTTAGCATTTAAACGTCATGCCACAAGTAAGTTGCGTGATTCCTCGGATTTAGAATCCCTACTAACATTAGGTTTTCGAGGGGAAGCTTTAGCCAGTATATCGGCAGTGAGTCAAACAACAATTATTTCGCGTCATCGTGATGAAGAAATGGGTATCTCGCTCAAGATGAATGGCGGTATGATCCAACATCACAAAGCAGTTGGTGCACCTGCAGGTACAGTTATTACCATCGAAAATTTATTCTTCAATACGCCAGCTCGTCTGAAGTTCCTCAAGAGTGACAATACAGAAAAACGTCAAATTAATACGGTTGTGACCCGCTATGCGATGGCCTATCCGAATGTCCGTTTTGTACTTAAGCAAGATGGGCGGGAACAATTTCGGTCATCGGGTAATGGTGAATTATCGGATGTGATTGTTAAAGTTTTTGGCTTAGATACCGTTAAACGTATGGTTGAGGTCTCTAGTGAAGAAGTCGGAAAGGGTGGGTATCCTAAAATTGAAGTGTTTGGATATGTGTCCGAAGCTTCACTAAATCGGAATGATCGCTCACGGATTATCCTGTTCATCAACGGACGGGCAATATTAGATAATTCGCTGACTCATGCAGTTACACAAGCTTATCATACAATGATGGATTCAGGACGTTATCCGATTGCAGTTTTGTTGTTAAATATGCCGACAGAATTTGTCGATGTGAATGTGCATCCTACTAAGGCTGAAGTGCGTTTTCGGGATGCTAATCAAGTGTTTGTTGCTGTGCAACGTGCAGTTAGACAAGCTGTTTTAGATTTTTCAGATTCTGTATTGGATACGGATAAATGGTCATCATCTGGATTTAGTGGTGATTATATCGAATATCGTCAGCAGATGCCCATGCCGATACAGTCCCCTAACTATGGAAAATTCAAAAGTCATGACTGGGACGACGATGACTCTGATTTAGATTATATTCCGGAAGGTGCTGGATCCCCTGATAAACCACGTACATTACCCGTATTACGGGTAGTTGGGCAAATAGGGGCAGCATATATCATTGCAGAAGGTCCAGCAGGCATGTACCTTATCGATCAGAATGCGGCACATGAACGCATATTATATGAGCAGATCCTTACCGAATTACAAACTGATAGCATCAAAACTATTACACCTGAGGATAGTATAACGATCACATTATCCCCAGATGATGCCAAATTGTTGATGGATTTCGGTGATGAATTTTCTCAGCTGGGTTTTGAAATTGAAGTATTTGGTCCGAATACCTTTATGATTCGTTCTATGCCACAGGTTATTGCTTCACCTTCTCTTGAGCAGAGCCTAGCCCAAATGCTCTCATTTATCCGTAAATCGGGGAAAACACTCGATATGATCATCCTGTCACTTGCTGTTGTATCTGCGCTTAAAAATGGGCAAATTTTACAGAATGATGAAATGCAAGCCATCATCCGGCAATTAGAACGTTGCCCATCACCACATGAGTCTCCAACTGGACAATCAACAATGATTCATATGAGCCGCGATCATCTAGCCAAAGAATTTCAGCGTAGTTAACCTGCTAACGCTGGGAAAACACCAAACAGATACAATAAAACAAGACCCCCAACAGCAATTAGTGCAAAGAAAACAAGTGTAATGGTTACAAAATCAAGCCCTTCTTGTTGATGGCTTTCACCAATTGGCATGATTGGACCAGTATAACCTCCTGTAGCAGGTGGATTCCCTCGTCCATCAGGTCTAATAAATTGATTTGGTGGTGGCTGTATCGGGCGACTATCTTGCATCTTATTGACCACAAAGGGGTTTGGAGGCGCGATATTTGATTTTGCTTGTGGGAATGGTTGTGGTGCGCTTGGTGCTGCACCATATCGATAGGTTTCTTCTGTTGAAACGGGCGGCGGAGGTGGTGCTTGACGTTGTTGTGGTATTTGCGGTGGATTCACAACAGGCTTAAGACTCTCAATTGTAGGAGGTGCAACACGTCCCGGTACGGTATTTGCGCTTGCACTTCGGGTACGATCTTGTATGCCTTTCAGAATATGACCCAATTGATCGGCTTGACTAAAGCGATCATTCGGACGTTTGCTCATCACTTTTGCTATGATGTTTGATATTTCGTCAGGCACTGCTGGATTGACATCTTTTGCGCGTGGAATTTCTGCTTGGATATGTGCCATTGCCAGTTCACGTTGGGATGCTCCTACAAATGGTAAACGCCCTGTAAACATTTCAAACATAACAATACCAATGGAATAGACATCGGAAGCTGGAGATGGCTTTTCACCACGTGCTTGTTCTGGAGCAAAATAATGTGGGCTTCCCCATACGACATCTGCGCGTGTTTGTGGCATGGTATCGGTATAGGCTTGTGCGATACCAAAATCGGTTATCTTAATCACATCGTCTTTATTTATCAGTATGTTCTGTGGTTTGACATCCGCATGAACTAATTGTGATCGGTGTGCGTATCCAAGTCCGTTACAAATATTGATCGAATAATCGAGAGCTTTTTGGAAAGATAATGCGCCGTGTGTCTTAATGACCTTTTTTAAGTCGCTACCTTCAATCATTTCCATGACGATATAATGGGTTGGTCCATCACTACCAACATCATGCACAGTGACAATATTGGGGTGAGACATTTTTGCGACACTTCTTGCTTCTTGTTGGAATTTGCCGAGGAATGCAGGGTCTTGTGTCAAGCTAGGACGCAATATCTTAATAGCAACGATGCGCCCAAGAGAGCGATCCATTGCTTTATATATAACTGACATTCCCCCCGATCCTTGTTGGGCAAGGAGTTCGTATCGATTATTGAGTAGTGTTTCTCCAGCCATATGTTGTCCTCGCTTTATGGTCGTGTTACAGGGTCAAAAAAAGTACTATATTCACGTAAGACACTTCGATCAGTCAGGCTAGCAATATAATCTGCAATGACACGATGCATTGGTTCTTTTTCTAACTTAGCACGATAGTTATTCGGCAACTGACGCGGTTCTTTCACATAACTCGAAAATAACTCATTAACAAAGTGTTCTGCACGCGCCTGCATTCTAATAATTCTAAAGTGACAATACATATTTTGATAGAGAAAATCTTTTAGATGACGATTTAATTTTTGTTGTTCTGAGCTATGAGCCACAATGGGTTGGCTATGATTTTGTACATCTAATGATGATTGCGGATTTAGTCCTTGGATGTTTTTCATGGACTCTGTGAGAACATCGTCAACTTGTAACCCTACTAATTCTCGTATGATGTGATGGCGTGAGATTTCATCTAACCGCACTCCCTCCCATTGGACACGATCTTTAATAATATGCCAAATTTCAAGTTCATCTAATTGTTCAGGTGTAATGAGACCAGCTTGTAGCCCGTCATCAAGATCATGAGCATTATATGCTAGCTCATCGGCTATATTCGCGATCTGTGCTTCAACACTTGCACCTGTTTCTTTTGCGATCCCAGATATTTCGCTTAAGTCATATTCAGTTTCATGTTTGGCAATCCCTTCCAAAGTCTCATAGGTCAGGTTAAGCCCTCTCCATTTTGCGTAACGATTTTCAAGTTCTGTGACCACCCGATAACTTTGATGGTTATGGTTAAATCCACCATAATCCATCATGAGTTGATTCAAAATATCTTCGCCGGCATGTCCAAATGGAGGATGGCCTAAATCGTGTGCAAGGCATATAGTTTCAACTAGATCTTCGTTGACTCCTAATGCACGTGCAACAGTCCGTCCAATCTGTGCGACTTCAAGGGTATGGGTCAAGCGCGTGCGGAAATAGTCTCCTGCATCGTTGACAAAAACCTGTGTCTTATACTCTAACAGTCGAAATGCTGTTGAATGTACGATCCGATCCCGGTCTCGCTGAAAAGCTGTTCGATAGCGTGGTTCCGGTTGATGATGTAATCGCCCCCGCGAATCTCGACTTTTGATTGCATAGGGGGCAAGTGTGTCGATTTCATGTTGTTCTAATTGTGTACGAGTGAAGTACATGGCATTATCCTTTACTATGCTTATATTGTAATCCGACCTTGTCATTCTTGCATGTTCTATGGACTTGGAAAGTTTACTCGTCTTATTAGCTGTGACAGATTACAATATTTGTATATCGAGTAATGTAATGTAGGAGGTAAACTGTGTCAAATGTTATTGCGCTACTGACTGACTTTGGTTTAGAAGATACATACGTGGGGGTGATGAAAGGGGTAATACTTAATATTTTCTCAGATGCGCGCTTGGTTGATATTAGCCATTCGATTCGTCCTCAAAATGTTCGGGAAGGGGCGTTTGCGCTAATGAATAGCTATTCTTATTTCCCGGAAGGTACAACTTTCTGTGTCGTGATTGACCCCGGTGTTGGTAGTACACGATTGCCTATTGCGGTGAAGACTGATAAATACCAATTTATTGCACCTGATAATGGAGTCTTAAGCTATGCTTTATCCTCGATTAATACTGATTATCAAGTTGTTGCCTTAGAAAACCTTGATTATCAGTTATCACAAGTTAGCAATACTTTTCATGGGCGTGATATTTTTTCGCCTGCTTCAGCTTATTTAGCACGAGGAGATGTATCAATCACTAGCTTTGGACAAACTCTGGATAAGATCTTTACGTTTCCTACCCCGCAAATGTCCTTTAGCAATAATCGTCTGATAGGAGAGGTGATGCATATTGACCACTTTGGCAATATCATCACGAATATTGGGCAGTTTAGATGGATGGATGACGAACATTTGAAGTTCGATGCCCTTTGGAATAGCAGCATTCCGCCGATGACAATAGATGCACAACAAGCAAACATTACGATTCATAGCAATACCTTTCATGGTATTTCTCATGCTTATCACGAAGCCTTCCGTGGGGAAATCCTTGTACAAATTGATAGTAATGGATTTTTAGAAATTGGGGCTAATCAAGAAGATGCGGCGAGTCGGATTGACGCACAAATTGGTGATAAAGTGATGCTGAAATTAGTAGATTAGGCGGCTAGTTTGTAGGTTTGTGCTTGTATGATACTATTATCATAATGATTTTAATAAACTCCTGAACTCGAAAAGATGATGAATACAAAAACGTTACAATACACAAAAACATTATCGGCATTACCTCAACAAGGTCGCCATTTGCGAGCTTGGTATGATCAAGATGAAGTGCTAGTTTATATCCCCCATATCGGGGAATACTATGGTGATAATACGGTATCGCGCCCTGTATGGGTTACGCCAAGTTTTTCATGGATGATGCATCATGCACAGTGGTTAGAATCGCCACATTACGAAGCAATTGAGTGTATGACAATTCAGCGATTTGCGTTTGATGATATGTTACTGCAAGCATTCCCTGCGGATTTCCCAAATGGTAAGTTTGAATCGGAAACTGATTGGGAAAAAGAAAAGGCAGGTGCATTAATTCAATATCGGTGGCAACCTGATTTTACACCTGATGGACAACAATCAAATTATGAAATTCTACTACTGGGTATTCATAGTCGTACATGGATGCAGCATGTGATTAAAAGCCACGTTTTGACCTATAACGATATTGATGAAGCATTGTTCATGCAAAAAGAACATACTCAACCTCCGTATGAATTGTTGGTTGTTCCTGATGAACAAGCTTATCCGATTGATGATACGCTGAAAAAGGCTTTAGATATTATCGGTTAAATCGCTGAGGCGTTTCGCCCGCGCTTTCTAACATCACCAATGCGTTGAGTAATCCCTATTGAATCTAAGTGTTCTAAGATTGCGATAGCGTATTTACGTGAGGTATCTAACTGATCGCGTAAGGCTTTGGCATCAATAGAATCATGTTGGTCAATGTGCTTTAGAACGATGTGAACGATTGTTTCATAGGCTTCACTCGAAAAAACTATGTCATCACTAATATTTATAATTTGGTTCTGGTCGATCATAGCTCGGATAACAGCTTCTCCTGCAATCTGATTTAGCTCTGTGATCGATGGTGGAGAATAGGCGTTTTGTGAAAGTGTGGCTAGTACTATATTGATATTTTCTTGTTGCTTGTTAGAAAATTGGATTTGATGATCAGATAGACGAACAAAATTGTTTTCACTTACTAATTGATCCGTTGATTCAAGTAAACGATCAAGCAAATTTAATTTGATTTTGAGACGGCTCTGTAATTCTGGTCTTAAGATACCTAACCTCAGTGGATGCTCTTCATGGTAAATAGCAACTTCTGCAAGTAATTGGCTTATTATGTGCTGATGTGATGTGGTTGCCCAATATAGATTGTCGTCTAATTGGATGATGATGGCTTCTTCAATAGCCTCATGAAGTGCATCTTGTAATTCCTTATCACTATAGCTAACACGTTTTTGTAACGTTTGTATGTTCTGGGGTGTATCACCTTCGGCGGCTTGGGCGAGTCGCTCGGCCGGTGTGCCATCTAGGCGCATTTCTAAATCGCGGATAACATCAGCTTGGAATCGTTTCCAGCGTCTGCCGGGGTGTGGATTGATAATAATACCCCCACCAATTGTTTGTGGGGGAGATGGATAACGCAGGATAAAGCGATCTCCGCGCGACAATGGGATTTCATCTCGGAGTCGGATTTGTAGCCACCCATCCGCTGATGGTAAAAGGGATTCATCATTTAATAGACGGACATTGGCTAAAGTTTCGGACGCGCCTGAAAAGAATTTGACCTCGGCATTGTGTTTAAGTGGACGGTCAATCTCGCTCAGATGGTGAAAAAATACATCAACTAGTAAAGTCGGATGAATTTGACCCGGATAGGTAATGACATCACCACGCTTTAATTGGTCTTTGCTGATGCCTGCGATATTCACTGCGACACGACTACCGGGTGAGGCTGTTTCAACTACTTGTTTATAGCTCTGTAGTCCGCGAATACGCCCGACTTTATGGCTTGGCTGAATCTCTATATTGTCACCAATGGATAGTGTTCCACCAGACAATGTTCCTGTGACAACTGTGCCAAATCCGCTGACAGAGAAAATGCGATCTATTGGTAAACGTGGGTGATGATAATTTACACGTTGAGGAAGTTTTTTTAATTGATCTTGAATGACCAGAACCAATGTATCAAGTCCATCACCAGTCATGGCTGATACTGGTATGATGGGAGAATCCTTCAAGCGTGTTGATGAAAGAAGTTCCTCAATATCGAGTGTGACAAGATCTATCCAATCGGGGTCTTCAATCAGGTCAATTTTGGTCAGGGCCACAATGATATTTTCGATACCAAGTAAATCTAGAATAGCGAGATGCTCACGGGTCTGTGGCATCACGCCTTCGTCAGCAGCAATAATTAGCAGGGCAATATCAATGCTGCCAACTCCAGCCAGCATATTCTCGATAAAGTCTCGATGCCCCGGTACATCAACGATGCCCAGCATATCACCATCAGGCATTTGCATCCAAGCAAAACCTAAATCAATAGTCATTTTGCGTGATTGTTCTTCTGCTAGTCTATCTGGATTGATGCCCGTTAGTTGTTGAACTAAGGTAGATTTACCATGATCGACATGCCCTGATGTTCCGATTACCCGCATTGATTATGAGCCATTTACGCCATTGCCATTTGTATTTTGGTCGGTGTGTTGCTCATTGATACCAACGGGTTTATTGGCGATGTCATACTCATGAAGGAGAGATTGATAACGATCACGATACAGTTCAGCACGCGCCCGTTCCAATTGCCAAAGGCGTTCAAGACTTTCACGTAAGATAGGGATATTGGTTTCGACAGTTGTTAGTTGGCTGATATACGTTTCGAATTCTTTATCATGATTACGCCAGACCTCGTCATTGGAGAGGGTGAGTTGCTTCCAACGTTTTTGATCATCGTCACGCCAATCGTTCCATTCTTGACGGAATCGCTCTTCGCTTAGACGTTGCATTTCTGCAACTTCGTTAATGCGCCGTTCTAAGCGATCTCCAATGCGATTGAAGTCATC
>Ga0070728_10002897_pt1 | contig 20142 bp, 16 predicted proteins | sample tdDd471_FD_66723 | JGI IMG/M metagenome (GOLD analysis project Ga0070728, IMG submission 66723) | Marine sediment microbial communities from the Atlantic coast under amendment with organic carbon and nitrate - tdDd47.1 | ecosystem: Environmental > Aquatic > Marine > Coastal > Sediment | place... | reverse complement strand
ATATTGAGGAATATAATAAATGGGTTAATATATCAGATAGAAAGATTTCAGTAAGAAATGGTGCCGGAACGGTTGAAAAAAGAGTTCAGCCTTCTTTTGCAAATAACATTGCCTTTTTTGTAAAATATCAGATTGGTCATATGTATTTCCGGTATTTTATGTGGAATTTCTCTGGTCGACAAAATGATATTCAAGGTCATGGTAATGTGCTAAAAGGAAATTGGATTAGTGGAATTCCTTTTATTGATAATGCAAGACTGGGTGATCAAGATCAGGTTCCAGAACATCTTAAAGATAATCCTGGAAGAAATAAATATTATATGTTACCGCTTATTCTTGGTCTTATTGGTTTAATATTCCATTATAAGCAAAATAAGCAAGATTTTACAATTGTGTTAATGTTATATGTCCTTACAGGAGTTGCCATTGTTGTTTATTTAAATCAATATCCAATGCAACCTCGAGAAAGGGACTATGCATTTGCAGGATCATATTATGCTTTTGCTATTTGGATAGGATTAGGAGTAGCGGCACTAATAAAATATTTAAGCAAAAAAGTTCCGCAATCAATTTCTGCTGTGTTAGTTACTGTAATTACTTTAGCTTTAGTTCCTGGAATTATGGCTTCTGAAAACTGGGATGATCATGACAGATCTGGAAGATATACAGCTCGTGATTTGGCTTATAATTATCTTAATTCATGTGAAGAAAATGCGATTTTGTTTACAAATGGCGATAATGATACATTCCCGCTTTGGTATGCTCAAGAAGTTGAAGGAATACGAACAGATATTAAAGTTTGTAACTTAAGTTATTTGAGAGCTGCATGGTATATAGATCAAATGAGTCGTAAATCATACGAAGCTGATAAAATGCCTTTCTCTTTAACTCACGATAAATATCATAAAGGCGTGAGAGATATACTTCCAATTTACGACAGGGTTGGACAAGCAGTTGATGTTAGAGATGTTGTTGATTTTATAGCAAGTGACGATATTAAAACTAAGATGAATTCTCCATTCGTTGCAAATGAAATGATAAACTATATTCCTACAAAACAGTATAAATTAAAGATTAATCCTGATAATATAATTAATAATGGAATAGTTAGTGAAAAGTATAGAGATCGCATTGTAGAAGAGATGCAATGGAATTTCAAACAGAATTATTTATATAAAGATGGATTAATGTTGCTCGATATTTTGGCTACAAATAATTGGGAGAGACCTGTTTATTGGGCAATGACAGTAACAAGCACTAAGTATTTTAATCTTCAGAAATATTTTAAAGTTGACGGATTAACATATCAATTGGTTCCAGTTGAAGCTCAAAAGGAGCGATTCCATAGTGGTGAAGTTGATTCTGACTTGATGTACGATAATATTATGAATAAATTCCGTTGGGGTGGAATTGAAGAAAGCGACATCTATTTTGATGAAAATAACACCAGAATGTTTTCTAACCTTCGTAGTAGTTTTGGACGTTTGGCCGAGAAATTAATTGAAGAAGGTAAAAATGATTCTGCATTATTAGTTCTTGATCGATGTATGAATTTGTTCCCAGATCATAAGATACCTTTTAACAGCACATTGCTTTCTGTTATTTCAGCATATTATCATGCAGGAGCAGTAGAAAAGGCAAATTCCTTGGTAGAAGAACTTAGTGGAAAAATGTTTGTTGAGCTTGATTATTATTTTAATCTTAAACCTCAATATACATCAGGAACTAAAGATTTAACAATGGAAAAACAAATAGATCTTTATATTCTGCAGGAACTTTATAGAATTACCGGAAGTAATAATCAAATGGAGCTAAATGGTCAAATTGAACAAAAGTTTATGCAGTACGTTGAGCAGTTTAATTAGAAAGTGATAAAGAAAGAAAATATAGCTTCAAAATTTTTTAAAGAAATAGTCTGGAATTTTCCAGACAGAGAAAATGAATTATATTTAACTTTTGATGATGGACCTACTGATGGATTAACTCAGTGGGTTCTTTCTGTTTTGGAAGAATATAATGCTAAAGCAACTTTTTTTTGTACAGGTGAAAATGTTGAAAATAATCCATCACTTTTTAAGCAAATAATTGCTGAAGGACATTCGGTAGGAAATCATAGTTATTCTCATATGAAAGGTTTGCGCATAAATAATGAAAGGTATTATAAAAATGTAAGAAAGGCTTTGGAGTATATATATTCTGATCTTTTTCGTCCTCCATACGGCAGAATAAAACCATCTCAAATAAGGCAACTAAAAAAAGACTTCAAAATAATTATGTGGGATGTTCTTACAAAAGATTATAACAATAATCTAAAAAAGGAAACCTGCTTGAGAAAAACAATGCGTAAAATAAAGCCAGGCTCTATTATTGTTTTTCATGATACAATAAAAGCTGAGAGAAACTTAAAATATGTTTTACCTGAGGTTTTAAAATACTATTCTAACAAAGGATTTCAATTTAGCTCGATTGAATATTCAGATATTTCTTCGAAATAGAAATTTATAAATCAGTAAAAAAGGTCTTAATACATAATATAAAAAGAAAAGATTCTTCGGAAGTTTTATTAATTCCCAATCCGACAAATGAGTTCTTAGTCTGTATATTAATTCGAAATAATAGTTGAAATCGGGTTTTAATCTGACTCTGTAAAAAACGAATTTAATTTTACCAAATACTCCTTGCTTACTCAAATCTTTTTCTGAGATTGAGTATAATGGTATTTTTATTAGATTCTGTTTAATACTTAAACTCTCAAAACTCGGAATGTCACATTTGTAAAGCAAATTTGATAATAAACACGCCTGAACAAAACAGTTTTGGAGCTTAAGTTTTTTTGATAATTCAAATGCTTTTCTGAGGTCTTCAGGATTAGTCATTGTTAGTAATTTCGAAAAGTCTTTTATCCAAAATAGTCTATACCATTGATGAATAGACCCATGTGCCGCTTGAAAAACAATATTTTCAATTTTCGAAATATAAGGTAGTTCAAAGTTAGATACCTTTATGTTAATGGAGTTGGAAATTATATCATGTGAAGCAATACTAAAATAAGATTTTGGATTTGTTATATTCCAGTGTAACTCAATGTGAATAGGCTGAATAGGGTGAGTAAACTGATAATGATGGCTAATGCTGTAATTAACTTTTTTTTGTTTTTCTGTAAGTTTAATTTTAGGATAAATGCAAGTAAAACCTAATTCCTCAAGCAGGCTTTTTGCTTTCTCTGCATTTTGTTTTTCTACTAACACATCAATATCTCCAAAACTTCTATATCCGATATCATTATATAGTTCTAGGGAAAGTAAAGGTCCTTTAAAATAAATATGAGGAATATTTTTTTCTTTAAATTCTTGAAATATTCGAATGGCATGAATTGCATAATTAAGCGATGTCTTGGAGTGTTTTAATCTATTATCAATTAATTTTTCATAAGTAGGAATTTGGAAGTTCTCAGCTAAATATTCTGAATGCTGCAATACATGCGAAACTAATCTGTGTTTTATTGTTAGATTAACAAAATTTTCCCAATCAATATTGTTTAAGTTTACCGAAAAAGGGCTGTTGTTTAACTTTTCTTGAGAAAGAAAAATCAAGAGTTTTAATTCATCTGAGAATTTTTGTTCGGTATATTTTTTGAAATCTATCATTCAAAAAGACTTGGGTTTTTTTCAATAAAAAGAATCAACTTCAGATAATTATAGAAAGCCGCAGGATTAAGGTGTTTTTGCTTATTTTCAGACCTTTGACAAAATTTATGAAACCATAGTTCATATTTATTAATATCAATGTATTTTTTAACAGCTTCAATTTTCTTTGCTCGAGTTATAATGTCTAAAATTTGTTCTTTATCATTAATCATTCTCATAAAAACACTTGGAATAGTAGCTCCGCTTTTATCATTTCTCCATTGGATTTTTTCAGGTATAATTCCTTCAACGGATTTTCTTACTGCATATCTTCCAATTCCATTTTGTACTTTTAATCTTGTTGGCATTGCTAAATAATACTCAATTAAGCGAATATCAAGCAAAGGATAACGGTATTCAATTCCATATTTCCGGGCAATTAACGAGCAATATTCAAATCGTTGTGAAACATGCGGGTGCGTTATTCTCGAAATACCTTTTACTTGCAAAGATGAATTATCGGGTTTGTTATGAAAGGCAAAATACCTTGCTTTAATATTCAGTTCTTCAGAAAACGACTTATTTATTGCCAGATTTTCATATTTTTCAATCCAAAATGGTCTTTTATTTTTATTGAAAGTAAGAAGCTTGTAAATAAGAGGAATTTTTGATTTCAAAAAATACTTTAAAAGCGTTTTTAAATATTTGTATCTATTTGATTCTAGACTTTTAATCTCTCTTTTTAATTCTTCCCATTGGTTGTTTGCTGTTAATTCATCAAGATATCCTTTAGACTTTGATGAAACTACTTCGTCTCCACCAAAACCGGAAAGTAAAACAGAGATGTTTTCATTCATTGCTTTTGGGTATAACTGATCAGAAAAAACCCCAAAGTTTTGCTGAGTAATTCCATTATAATCAATTACATTTTCTTCAAGAGCATGAATTAAGGAATTGTTTTCTGAAGAAATAAAATTCCGATCCTGAATGTTACAATAATCATCAAGAAGGTTTATATAATCTCGTTCATCTTTGAAAGGATAAATTTCACCTAATAAATTATTGGGTAAAACATGTGAAAAAGTTTTTACCTTCGAAAATTGAGAAGCTATTGCTGTAACACAAGAAGAGTCAATCCCACCACTAAGTTCAGTTCCTGTTGAATTAGAATCTAATCTACATTTTACTGATTCAATTAGTAAGGCTTTAAATTCTTCAAAAATTTCTGATTCTTGTTTCTGAATCGTTTCTGTAGTTTGTAATTCCCAATATTGATTAATCTCTAATCTGCTGTTCTTTAAAGATAAATAAGAAGCAGGAGGGAGTTTCTTAATTTCATTATAATTTGTTCTATCCTTTTTTGATTCTATAATTGAGATTGTATCAGCAATGTACTGTTTGTCAATGCTGAATTGCAAATCTTTTTGAGAAACAATAGCGCTAATGTCAGAACTAAAAATAAAAGTTTCATCATTAAAAAAATAGTAAAAAGGCTTAACTCCCAATTGATCCCTTGCGCAAAAGAGTTCTTCGGTATTCGTGTCCCAAATCGCAAATGCAAAATCTCCGAGAAAATAATTAATACAATCTTTTCCCCACTTTTCATATGCTTTTACAATTACAAAGGTCTCATCTACATGAGTTTCATTTAAATCCAATTTTGTTATAAGATCATTTAGGTTGTATAATTTCGAGTCAGAAATAATTCTATAAGTTGAATCTTTAATGTTTGAATTTGAAAAAGGAGGAAAAAGAATTTGCCCAAAACCTTTATCTTTTTCAATGCAGAACTCCTTTTTAATATTAGGGAATATTGATAATGCATCAAGACTCTTACTGAAAAGTTCGTGATCAATCAGATTTTTATTCGTATTTATTCTTCCGAAAATGGAGTTCATAAAAAGACTTTTAACAAATATAAGCAATTGAAAAGGATAATTCTACAGGCAAAAACTCCAATAATACTTACTTTTAAGGCATTTTCATGTAAATTTGTGCTAAGCAAGAAATAGGATGAGAAAAACCTTTACATATAAGGCATTTGGATTAATAATTAGATCGGAATTTGAGATTCCGGAATTGTTAGTTTCAGATGGTATGCCAGATGTAGAAATTAAAATTAGAGAAACACCAGAAAAACTTGATGATACGATTAGTATGGGAGTAATGTATCAAGCAGCTAAAAATGAATTTTTATTAAAAATTAATAATATTGCAAAGTATTTTGTCACTAATGGAAATCAAATATATGTTGAGCCTTTTAAAAAAGAGATTGACAAAGAAATTCGCTTGTTTCTTCTAGGTTCAGCCTTTGGGGCACTATTTATTCAGCAAGGCTTATTGCCGATACATGGAAGCACCGTAAAATTCGGGAACTCAGCAACTATTTTCACTGGTTTAAGTGGTGCTGGAAAATCTACTATTGCAGCTTATTTTGTAAGTCAGGAATATAAGGTTTTAGCCGATGATATTAGTGTAGTAAATCATAATTGTGAAGTTGTCCCGGGATTTCCCAAAATGAAATTGTGGAATGATATTTTGCAAAAGCTTGAAATAAAAGATCATACTTTAGAGCAAATAAGGCCTGAGATGAAGAAATATCAATTACCTGTTACTGAAAAATACTATAAAGAACCGCTCGCTGTAAAAAACATTATCATAATAAATACAAAAAACTCTCCCGGTTTTGAGTTTGAGGAGTTATCAGGAATAAAAAAATTTAATGCTGTAAAAAACAATACATATCGTTATAGATTTGTTCAGGGGCTAGATAAACAGCAGGATCATTTCCAAGTATTAAACAAACTTTTACCTGAGATTAAAGTTTATAAAGTTACCCGACCACAATCGCCTTTATTACTAAAAGAGTTTGGAGATTTTTTATTGAAAAAACTGAATTTGGATGCATAAAAAAAACATCATATGGCTCGCAAGTTATCCAAAATCAGGAAATACCTGGTTTAGAGTGTTTCTAACGAATTTGTTAAGCGATACAGATGTACCCGCAAATATTAACGACCTTACTGATACCTCAATTTCTAGTTCCAGAAAAATATTTGATGAGTATACAGGTCTTTCTTCATCTGATTTAACTTTTAACGAAATTGACTGTTTAAGGCCTGAAGTATATCGAATGCAGTCAGATGAAAGTGACGAGATCTTATTTAAAAAAGTTCATGACAAATATTATATAACAGAAAGAGAAGAACCGCTTTTCCCAGCAGAAATTACAAAAGGAGTAATATATTTTATTCGAAATCCTTTGGATGTTTTGGTGTCGTTTGCATATCATAGTGCAAAACCGATTGAGAAGATGGTTGAAACCTTGAATAATTCAAATTTTGCTTTTTGTAATCAAGATGATAAACTACAAAATCAACTTCGACAGATTTTAGGATCTTGGTCAGATCATGTTGAAAGCTGGATTACTCAAAAAGACACACCAGTTCATGTTATTCGATATGAAGATATGATTGAAAACACCTTTGATATTTTTAAAAATGCAGTAAAATATATTGGACTTAAAAAGTCCGATTCAGAAATTAATGAAGCAATTAAAAAAAGTGAATTTTCAGTTCTTGCTGAACAGGAAAAAGAAGATGGATTTAAAGAAAAGATGATAAAATCAAAATCTTTTTTTAGAAAAGGTGAAATAGGAGACTGGAAGAATTTCTTGGACAAAAATACCACTGAAGAAATCATTTCAAATCATAATTCATTAATGAAGGAATTCGGATATATTGATAATAACAGCAAACCTATCTATTAAGTATGGCTAAAATTGAAATTACATTAGATACAATAATACAAAGGAAAATCGATATTCTTACCAGTAATTTGGACGGTGAAAAAGTAATGATGAGTATTGAAAAAGGTGAGTATTATGGCTTAGGTAAAACAGGAACTTTTATCTGGGATAATATTGAAAATCCAATTAAAATAAAGGTTCTAATTGAACTAATTACAAAGAATTATAATATTGATAAAAATAAATGCTTTGATGACATTGCTCCATTTATTATGGATTTAATTGAAAAAGAGCTAATTGTTGTAACATATTAGTTCTTAAAACGTTTAAAAATATGAACATCAATTATGTTCAAACTGTTAAAGAAATATTATAAGATAGATAAAAAAGAACGTGTAATTTTAAACCAAACATTTTTCTGGTTAATTTATGCATCTGTACTAGTTAGAATTATCCCATTAAAATGGTTTAATTCTGTGCTTGGGGAATTTAAAAAAGAGATTGAAGCTGAATTAAATATGAACCAGCTTCAATCAATAGAAGCCCTAAGAAAGATTACTCGGCAACTAAAAAAAAGATTGCCCTGGAAAGTTAAATGTTTTGAAGAAGCCATTGCTGTAAAAAAAGTATTGGAAAAACATCAGATAAAATCAACAATTTACCTTGGTGTTTCAAAAGATAAAAACAGTAAACTGATTGCGCATGCCTGGCTAAAAATTGGCAATGATTTTATAACAGGCAAGAAAGGATATGAGAAGTTTACTATTGTTGGCTTTTACAGCTGATAGTAATAAGCAAAGTTAGTTAAAGATATTTTATAATAAAAAACTTGTAGAATCAATAAAACCGCAATAAATTTACTTGAATATTAGTAAAATTGCATAATTTTTTGAGATCAAAATAAACGTGTTGACATGGATAAAAAGGGGAACAAAATAGAAATTAATAAGAGTTCTGAAAAACTGAATTGGGAGGCTCCTAAATTAATTTGTCTTGATAAAGCTAAGACCGAAGGTGGAGAGACCTATAATGTAACAAAAGAAGCAACTTCATATCAAGTTTCATAAAATCACAGCTATGAGAAAATTTTTACAATTACTGATAATAAGCCTATTAGTATATAGTTCTGCAAACGGTCAGGATTTTACAATGAGTAATTATATAAGCTCAACAGATGATATTAACCAGAGCCTAAGCCAGGTAATAGATGATGATGTTTATATTTTCGGCGACTACTTAGGAACAATAAATGTTCTTGGAAGTGATCATATTGCAAACTCAAGAGACGCATATTTTGTAAAATTTAATTCAAACTATCAAATTGATTGGTTTAAAAAAATTGGAGGTGCTGGTTTAGATTTTGGAAGTAATATGGTTTCCGATGGATCTTTCATATATCTGGTTGGAGGCTTTCAGCAAGATATAACATTTGATCCAACAGTACTGAATTCAGATGGAGCAAGAGATGTATATTTAGCAAAATATGATTTAAGTGGAAATGAGATTTGGGCAAAAAAAATCGCATATAATGAGGCCAATCAAATAGTTTCTTCAATTGACATAGATAAATTTGGAGATATTGTTATTTCAGGCTCTTACAAAGATTCAATTACATTTCCAACAGATATAAGGTTTACAAATAGTTATGGAATGTACATCACCAAATTAGATTCAGATGGGAGTACCTTATGGGCTAAAGATATTCCAAAAACTACAAATGTTTCTGGCTTTAAGGATTTAAAAGCTTATAATGATGCTTATTATTTCTTAGGTGTTTTTGAAGGTACTTGTTCCTTTGAAACAGGCGATGAAATTTCAACCGGTAGCTATGAAGACATCTTCATTTATAAGACCGATACTGCTGGTGATGGCTCTTGGACAAGAAGAACAACCACTGATGCTGAAGCATTGTCAGGTACATTAACAAGAGATAATTATGGCAATATCTATTTTACTGGTTATTTTGAGGGAGCCGCAATTCAAATTGATTCAACTACAACACACTTATCTTCTCCTATAACAACAAATGGAGGTGATGATATTTTTATATATAAGTATAATAAAAACGGAAATTTAATTTGGGGCAAAGGATATGGCAGTGCATCACATGATTGGGCACGAGGCATTAATTATCAAAATGGTTTTTTATATTGTACAGGTTACTTTTCAAATGAAATAATTTTTGGTGTTGATACTTTGAAATCTAGAAGTACTAGTGATTACGATGTGTTTCTTGGAATGATTGACACTGATGGTAATGATTTAAAGGCTATAAGTATTAGTGGATCCGATGAGGGAAGAGATTCAGGTTTAGAAGTTGATTCTGACAGTGAAAACAATGCTTATTTAGCTGGTTATTTTAAAGCAGAGCAAGTAACAATTGGAGATAGTGTTTTTACAAATCCGAATACAGATCCTGATCCTTTACTTTCAAAAGCATGCTTATTTGTTGCTAAATACCATCCTCCATTTATTGCAGCTTTTACCGAAAAGAAAAATATAACATGTGGTAATGGTAGCGATGGAGAGTTAATTGTTACTCCATTTTTTGGAGTTCCTCCTTTTACCTATGATTGGAGCCACGATGGAGGATTAAATGATTCAACAGCGTCAACTCTTAGTGCTGGTCAATATACTGTCACTATTACTGACAATGCATCCTCAAAAGATTCTGTAACATTTACCATTACTGAACCTGATACATTTCTATTTAATCCAAATATGACTCAAGTAACAAGCTGTAGTTATAGTACTGAAGGTGCTATTGATCTTAATGTTACCGGAGGTAATGGTGGAAATACTTACTATTGGTTTGAGTCTAATGGAGGCTCAGGTGTTAGTCTTCTGTCAGAAGATCAAACAGGTTTGACAACTGGTACGTATTCTGTTACAGTTACAGATGAAAAAGGATGTAATGATGATACAGTGATAAATATTACAGGACCTGATACAATAGTATTTACAGGAACGATAGTAACTCATATTGCTACAGTTCCTGTTATGCATGATGGTGCAGTTGACCTTGTGGTTACAGGAGGTACAGGACCATATGCATCATATACTTGGACTGGTCCGAATTCATACACTGCAAGTACTGAAGATATAAGTAGTTTAACTGATGGTGGTCTTTATTCTGTAACAGTTACAGATGATAATGCTTGTACAGCAGACACATCAATAAGTGTTATTGACTCAACACAATTATTTATATATTTTAAAGAAACTGATATTACAAATGTATCATGTAATAGTTTAACAGATGGTGAAGCAACAATTACTTCGCTAGGGTTCACAGGAACTTTAACATATGTTTGGAGTCATGATGGAGGTTTAAATTCCGCAACTGCAACAGGTCTAGGTGCAGGAGAATACTTTGTTACTGTAACAGACTCTGATGTTCCTGGCAATCCAAAAACAGATTCTATTACAATAACAGAACCAATAACATTGAATACATCAAATGTTGTTTCTCCGCAATTAGATTGTAATGGAGATGCAACAGGATATGTTGATTTAACTGTTACAGGAGGAACAGAACCTTATTCATATAATTGGTCAAATGGAGCTACAGTACAAGATATAGCTGGAGTTATAGCGGATACTTATAATGTAACCGTAACCGATGCAAACGCTTGTGAGACAACGGATAATGCAACCATAACTGAAGCCGCAGCTATTTTTATTACTATACTTCCTCCCGCACCAGAAGTGACATGCTATGGTGATAATGATGCTCAGATAACAGCAAGTCCTACTGGAGGAACACCTCCTTACGATTATGCATGGGACGATCCAGGATTACAGAGAACACCTACAGCAACAGATATGCCTGCAGGTTATTTTACAGTTACAGTAACCGATGATAATGGTTGCGAAGAAACAGAATCAAAAACTATTACTCAACCTGGAGAAATTGTAATTGAATCCGTTCCAGATATTTCTTGTAATAATGGAAATGATGGTACTATTTTACTTAATGTATCTGGAGGTACAACTCCTTTCGATTATTTTTGGGATACAGAAGATGGGTCTGGACTTGATCCAACGGAAAAAAATCAAAGTGGCTTATCTGCAGGTAGATATTATTTTACGGCTACAGATGAAAATAACTGCCAATACGAAGATAGTATCGATATTATTAATCCACCAGCAATTATAATTGATTCTGAAAATGCAACAGATGCTTCATCTTCATCAGCTTCTGATGGATCTGTAACGGTTACAGCTTCAGGTGGGACAGGAGATTTAACTTATACACTTAATCCTGGTAGTATTGAAAACGCAACAGGTGTATTTGAGTCATTATCAACTGGCAATTATACAGTTGACGTAAGTGACGGAAATAACTGTGGACCTGTAACTTCAGGTACTTTAAATGTAAGTTCACCTGATGGTATTGATGATTATTTTGCTGATGAAACAATCAGAATCTACCCTAATCCTGCTTCAGATCGACTGTTTGTTAAAACAGATTATGAGGGCGAATTTACAATACAACTTGTAAATGCATCAGGAAGTATAATTTACACAAAAAATGTAAGTGCAATTGGTGAAGAAAACAGGATAGAGGTCAATATTGCAAATTATCCAAAAGGAATTTATTTCATTAGACTCTACAATAAAGAAGAAAGTATAAATAGAAAAATCATTATAAAATAAATAATTCAATTAAGGGCTCTTTTTTAGAGCCCTTTTTTATTGTTAATATGCATTGATAAATTAATTTGTTGGCTAACTTTCTGTTAATTATCTTTGCTTACAAAATAAATTAGCAGATTATGAATATACTACTTTTAGGTTCTGGAGGTCGTGAACATGCACTTGCCTGGAAAATAAGTCAGAGCACAAAAATTGACAAACTTTATATTGCACCTGGAAACGCAGGAACATCAGAAGTTGGTGAGAATGTTAATCTCAATATAACAGATTTTAGTGAGATAAAGAATTTTACTTTAGAGAAAAATGTTGAGATTGTTGTAGTTGGTCCTGAACAGCCTTTAGTTGATGGTATTGCAGATTATTTTATTGAGGATAGTAGCTTAAAAAATATATCCGTAATTGGACCGGTTAAGGCTGGAGCTATTCTCGAAGGTAGTAAAGACTTTGCAAAAGAATTCATGAGTAAATATAATATTCCTACTGCTTCATATAAATCGTTTACCAAGGACAAAATTAACGAAGGAAATGCATTTTTAGAGGAGTTAAATTCTCCGTATGTTTTAAAGGCTGATGGATTAGCAGCAGGTAAGGGAGTATTAATTTTAGATGATCTTGAAGAAGCAAAAAAATCTCTGGAAGAAATGCTTCAGGGACAATTTGGGAAAGCAAGTGATACTGTGGTAATTGAGGAATTTCTTAGTGGAATAGAATTGTCTGTTTTTGTTTTAACGGATGGTAAATCATATAAAATATTACCCGAAGCAAAAGATTATAAGAGAATAGGTGAGGCTGACACAGGATTAAATACAGGTGGTATGGGAGCGGTTTCACCAGTTCCATTTGCAGATAAGAAGTTTATGGATAAGGTTGAAGAAAGGGTTATTAAACCAACCATAAAGGGATTGATTAATGAAAATATAGACTATAAAGGATTTGTTTTCTTTGGATTAATAAAAGTAGGAGAAGATCCTTTTGTGATTGAATATAACGTAAGAATGGGCGATCCAGAAACAGAAGTAGTAATTCCAAGAATTAAATCAGATATTGTTGACCTGTTTGTGCATGTAAAAGATGAAACATTAGAAAAAGCAACAATTGAATTTAACCCAGAAGCGTGCTCAACTGTGATGATGGTTTCTGGAGGATATCCTGGAGACTATGAAAAAGGCATGAAAATAGAAATACCAAAAATTGAAGACTCATTGGTATTTCATGCGGGGACTAAATTTAGTTCTTCTGATATTGTTACTAATGGAGGTCGTGTAATTGCTGTTTCATCTTATGGTAAAGATATTTTTCAAGCACTTAAGAAAAGCTATACGAACATAGATTCAATTACATTTGAAGGTAAATATTACAGAAATGACCTTGGATTTGACTTAAAATAACGCCAATGATTTCTATATTAAAAAGTAACCGACCCGGAGTAATTGTTTTAATAGTTTTATTAGGAATTCTTATGTGGGGATTATCTTTTATGAACACAAATGCAGTTGGGATATGTGGTGAAATATTAAGTATGCCTTTGTTCAATCTTTTTGAAAACTTTATTCCAGTAAATTCACTTGCATCAAAGCTTGTGGGTTTTGCTTTTGTTTTATTCCAGGCCTTTTTATTAATTCAGTTTAATAAGAAGTATATATTAATTAACTCAAGAACATACTTGCCTGCATTTTTTTACATTTTAATCGCGGGAAGTTTTATTCCTTTACAGAGCTTTAATCCTGTAATTATAGGAACAGTATTTATATTTTTGGCACTAAACTATATTTTCAGTATTTACAGAGTTGAATACGCCTTAAACAAGCTTTATGTAGCTGGTTTCTTTATTTCTATTGCATCTTTGTTTTGGATTCCTTTTGCGGTCTTTTTTCTTGTAATTTGGATATCCTTAGCGGTTTTAAGACCGTTTATTGGAAGAGAATGGATTGTAAGTATTTTAGGCTTTCTCACTCCATATTTGTTTGTTTTTGTATTTTATTTTGTGGTTTATGATTTAGCAGAAATAACACTTTTATTAGAGAATATTATAGAAGGATTTCTTTTTGTTAAAGAATTTCATACAATAAATTTAGCATATTATTTATTTTATGGATTTCTTAGCTTTATTATAATAAACGCCAGTTATGTTCTTATTATTAATTTTCAAAAGAAAAAGATTAGAACAAGAAAATATTTTGTAATTAATTGGTGGGTATTTTTATTCTGTTTGTTATTGTTTTTCTTTTTTAAAAACGTTTCATTTGAGATTTCATACTTAATTAGTATTCCCGTATCCTTTCTTCTAACCAACTATTTTTATACCGTAAAGAGAAGTTGGTATTTGAACAGCGTAATAATTATTCTTATTGGATTATTAGTATATATACAAATAACAGCTCATTATTAAATGAGCTGTTATTTTTTTTGAATAATATTTTTAATGTTAGAATCTTTCTACAAAGGAAAGTAATGCAACGGCCATACCTTGTTTACCTTCTTTGAAGGTGATAAAAATATGATAAACCCCTGTTTGGGTACATCTCAAGTCAACACTAGGGTAGCTTTTTCCTGTAGCAACTAAATATGTTGTCCCCAATAATCTATTACTATCATATATCTGGATTATTGCTTCTCCTGGGAAATCCTTAGAATTACAGATTGAAAATCGGTATTTAGTATTTCTACTTAGAACAACAGAGTGAGCAGCTCTTGGGGGTTCTTCTCCAGGTTTTGCAGCTTCTAGTTTTACCTGAAAGTCTTTTAAATAAGTTGCATCATCTCCGGCAACCATGCCACAAATATCAACTAATTCTTGACCAGACTGTGCAAATAGTTTATTACTATTTCCAAGAATGATAATTACAAATAAGGTTAAAATTATATAGAAGCTTCTCATATTTACAAAATTATTTTATTTCGAACTTCAACAGTCTTATCAATAATCTTAAATAATGTTTCATTTGATATTTCAATCGTCTGTTCGTCATTTTGCTTAATTACTAGCATTCCGTCTTCCTCAACCATTTCTGGTTCGCCCATTACATTAGTAATTGTCACATCATTAAATAGTACCTGTATTTCAGTAAAGTCATCAATTAGATCTTTAAATTTAGCATCATTTTCATAATGCTTAAGAACTAACATTAGATTACTTAATATAAGCTTTTGTTCTCCTATTTTTTCCGAAAGATCAGTATTTGGAGATTCTTTTTTAACCTCACATAATAAATACATACTTTCAATCCATACACCAGCTACTATTAAAGAACTTAAATTACTACGATTATTCTCATTCAAATATCGGTCCATTTGATTAAAATTCTGAACAGAAATTGTCATTAAAGAGTCAAGGTTTTGATTATTAGTAACTAAGCGCTTAAGTGTTGAGAAGTCAAAAAACTGTCCAACTCGAATTCCGTCGGCTAGTGTTTTAATAGCCTGGATATAATCAATAACTGAACCTGTTTTATTATACATATTTTGATATCCTAAATCGGCACCATATATCCCAAGGCCAAGAGCTTTTTCAAAACTTGTATTATAATTATCAATATGATCTGTACTTGCTAAATAGTTTTTTGAATATGGTACTCCAACTGATTTAATTAATGCAGCGATTTCAACAGGCGATGATATATTTTGTACAATTTCATCCATTGCATCTTGTGAAATTTCTAAGATACCATCATTTATTACTGAGTCCGGAACGTTAAATTCATCAGCAAAATTAGTGTCCTTTTGCTTGTCTGATTGACAGGCAGCAAATATTAATAATGGTAATAATATGTATATCAAACGTTTGCTCATAATCGATATGGTTGATTTTCAGTTATATTGCAAATTTAACACATCTCATAAAGATATAAAAATATTCAATACTTAGAAAGATTATTTTTTAAACTTAATCTTTTCGGGCAGATCAAGTAATTTTTTTAGCACATTGTAATAGAGAGTAATATATAAAAAGAATGTCATAACCCAAATAAATATCAGATTAAACCAGTAAGTATCATAATATTTGCCCGCAAAATATTTTCGTGGTGCAAAAAAATGTGATCTGAAGTTGAAGTATCCTTCAACATCTGCATCTCTATAAATAGGATCTATCTGTTGTATTAATTCGTTTTTATATCGTATGATCTTGTTTTTCTCAAATACTTTTTTCACCTGATCTTCAACGCTTTCATTATGGTAAGCATCTCGCTTTCTTCTATATTGTTCAGGATTTGTTTTTAATAAATAACTAATTATATTTTCTTTTTTCTTGTTTGCCTTTTGGAAAATAAGAATGTAATAAGAGTCTATTTTTTCAACGAATTCTTTTGTTTTACCAATTACAATTTCATTAAGTAAGGCCGTATCAAGCTGATGGCCAGACTCAAGAGCAATTCCAGTTCTTTTTTCTTCTTTTTGAAGTTCTGTTTTCAATAAATTTAAGCTACTTACGATTTTCCCTTTTACTTCTTCGCTATCATGAAATTTATACCAGTTATCTTCAATATATTTTATAGATTTTTCTAATTCAGGAATATAATAAACATGTTTAAAATCGGCATAGCTTTCTTGTTTCTCAATTTCAAAGAAATTCTTTTCAAATTCGTTATTCTTAAACTGATTTACCATTAATGCTTCAAAAGACCATTTTGTTGGCATAAATTCAGCAATAAGAGGAACCTTCTTTACGCTGCTTACCGATCGATTCATTTTGTCGAAAGGAAACATTGCTCCGCTTAATATCATCATAGGTATCATTAATAGCGGAATAAGAATATAAATAGTTACAGCAGAATTAAACGAAGCCGAAACATTTAATCCAAGCATGTTAGCAAATGCAGCAGTAGTAAAAAGTGCAAACCAATATTGGAAAGTCATTGATTTTACTTCTAAAATACCGTTTGCAATTAGGACAAATAAGATTGCCTGTATTGCCGAAATAGTAAAAAGGATGAATATTTTAGAGATTAAATAACTTGATCGGCTTAAATTTAAGAAAGCCTCTCTTTTTAGTATTTTTCGATCACGGAAAATCTCTTCGGCACTAACTGTTAATCCTAAGAATAATACCACGATGAGTGCCATGAAAATATAAATTTGAATATTTTCATTCTCACGGAATATATAAACATTAGAATTGGGGTCAACAATGTATCTTATAATAAATGAAAGCATGAATCCCAACAATGGGGCTTCAAGTAAATTTAATGCTATATATTGTTTGTTACTTATTTTCGAAAGAAAGTCTCGAATTGTATAAATTTTAAGTTGGCTAAACCAGGAAGGAATTCTTAGGGTTGATGGTGGTGCATCTTTAACTGGCTCTATTACATCTATTTTAACATTTTCTTTAAAGTTTTCTTCCCATTTCTGAGGAGATATTTTTCTTTTGGGAGTGTATTTTCCATATTCATCAACTACTTTAGCTTCAATAATGTTAAAAATAAGTTCTGGATTAACATTACCACATGTTACGCATTCACCTACATCACTATTTATCTGAGCATCAAGCCGCTTAAAGTACATTACTCCTTCAACTGGGTTGCCATAATAAATCATATAGCCACCTGTATCAAGAATCATCATATTATCAAACATTTTATATATGTCTGACGAAGGTTGGTGAATTACAACAAATATTAACTTTCCTTTTAGAGCAAGCTCACGTAATAAATCCATTACATTCTCAGAGTCTCTTGACGAAAGACCTGAAGTAGGCTCGTCTACCAAAAGGATAGAAGGTTCCCTAATAAGTTCAAGTGCAATATTTAATCGTTTACGTTGACCTCCACTAATCATTTTGTTCATTGGAGATCCAACCTTTAAATGCTTACGATCAATTAAACCTAGGCTGATTAATGTTTTATCAACAAGTTCATTTATTTCCTCTTCTGATTTATCGTTAAAACAAAGCTTTGCATTATAATAAAGATTCTGAAAAACAGTTAGTTCTTCAATCAAAAGATCATCTTGAGGAATATAACCAATAACTCCTTCAAGCTTGTCTTGTTCTTTATGAAGATTAATGCCATTTATAAGGATTTCACCTGAAGTAGGTGTATTTGATCCGGTAAGAACATTAAGTAAAGTAGTTTTTCCTGCTCCACTTGCACCCATTAATCCAATTAATTTTCCTTGATCTTCCGAAAAATTAATATTTCTTAGTCCAATGCCTCCATTTGGGAAAACATAATTAATATCATTGGCAATAAAAGAAATCTTTGTTGAGGTGCTATCTGCTAAATAATGTGCGACAATATCACTGTAATAAATAGGCTTTCCTTTTGGAAGTTTTATGGTTCCTCCACTAGCAAATGAATATATTCTATTATTATTTACAGGCAATCCATTTAAATAGATATCTTCATTACCTGTGTAACGCATAAAGTAGAGATCAACACTTTTAACTTGTAGGATAAAAATATTGCCGTCTAAGGCTTCAACTCTAACGTGTTTTGCTTCTTTGCATTGATTCTCTTTATCGTTAATTATTAAGTTATCAGCATTATCAATTTCTGAAATCTCGTTGTTGATAACAAAACTTTCTATACTATGAAATTCTTCTTTTGTAAGTTTAAAAACTTCAGCAACCGTATTAATAATTGCCATTCTTTGTTCAGAGAACTTTCTGTCGGCATTAACTAACTCAAAAAGTCGTACAAGTACAATAACCTTTTGTTTCTGCGTAAGTGTTTTGTTAATTTTTTTACAAAGTCCTAAAATCCTTACGGAGTCTTTTACTGATGTTAATTTTACTTTTTCTTTTTTTGCTTTTTCTGCTTTTTCACCTGTAAATCCTGCCTTTTCATCAAAAAGCGCGATGTATTCAGGAATTGCTTCGTCATTTAACTGTTGAGTTAGAAAATTTTTTACAAATTCCCTTTCACTGGATTCCACACCTTCATCTTGTTTTGCAATAATAGCAAACAATTGCATAAAGGCTTTTAAAATCTCTTCACTCATAATTTAAAGTTAAAACCAACAATAAAAGAAAACAAAAAACTAACTATAATATATAGCTTACTTGTTCAAATGGTACATCAACTATATCTGCATATTCTTCACCTGCTTCTTCCATGTCTTCATCATCTTCAGGAAAGAACCATTTAATCAGAACTTCTTTTCCATTTTCATGCATTTCTTCAAGCTTCATCAAAATGTCAAGTATAAGTTTTGATGATGCTGTATTAAAGTAAACAAGTTTAAATGCAAATATTGTTTTATCATTTGCTACATCTTGATAATCTTCCAGCCAATTTAATACTGGCTCGTAGAATGTCGTTACATCTTCAGGAAGTGATCTTCCCGAAATTTCAAAAATTCCATTTCCTTGATCAAGAATAATTGTTGGAGTATCGTCAGTACCTTTTATCTTTATTACTTCCATAATATCATTATTTTATTAAGCATTTCTAGAAATTGATGATGTTAATAAGAAGAATGAACTTCCCTCGTCAATTGGCAAAAAGTGATATTCAAGTTTATTACCTGTTTTTCGAGCTATGTCAATAAAACCTAGCCCTGCACCACCTTTTTCTGAAAGTCTTCCTTCTTTCATCTGACTTTTATACAGTTGCTTAAGTCCCTCACGATCTAAGCTGTTAATATGAGTTAGCATCTCGGTAAGTTCTTCGATCTTATCATTTTCAATGACATTACCTGTTGTCACATGATAATCATCTTTTCCTTTACTTACCATAAATATGCCGCGGCCTGCAAAAAGAAAATCATCAGATCCAAACGAATCTGCATGTTTACTTATGTTCTGCAAACACTCAACCATAACATGGAACACCTTCTTCTGAACAGAGTTTGCTTCTGACTCTTTGGCCATATTTGATTCTGTTAAAGAAGTAAACGCTTTGGTAATTTGGTGAGTTATTTCACCCTCATATACCAAAGTAATCTCGTGAGCCTTCATTGACCTGTAAAAATCATAAACAAATTCCAGAAAGCCTTTTACATTACTTTTATCCATAAGTTGTAAAATTAATATTTATTAAAAATAATAAAAAATTAAAATTCTATTCCCATTAGTAACACATCATCTATCTGTTTGGTTTTTCCTTTCCACTTTTTAAAATCAGTGGAAAACAGATTCGAATATTGCTGCATTGATAAATCTTTATTTTC
>Ga0070728_10002896_pt1 | contig 20145 bp, 17 predicted proteins | sample tdDd471_FD_66723 | JGI IMG/M metagenome (GOLD analysis project Ga0070728, IMG submission 66723) | Marine sediment microbial communities from the Atlantic coast under amendment with organic carbon and nitrate - tdDd47.1 | ecosystem: Environmental > Aquatic > Marine > Coastal > Sediment | place... | reverse complement strand
GAAGGTGAACAAGTCCCCTTAAGTGCCTTTGTCACCATCAAAAGCATAGTTGGACCTGACTTTACCAACCGCTTCAACCTCTATAGAGCCATTGAACTGACAGGTGGACCAGCACCCGGCTATACCTCAGCCCAGGCATTGGTTGCACTTGAAGAGGTAGCCAGGGAAGCCCTACCAGCTGATATGGGTTACAGTTGGAGCAACATGTCTTATCAAGAGAAAGAATCAGCCGGCACAGGAGGGATCGTTATGGTTTTCTCACTGCTGTTTGTTTTTCTCATCCTTGCTGCACAGTATGAAAGCTGGTCGCTGCCCCTGAGCATTCTACTGGGAACACCCTTTGCCATATTTGGTGCCTTTTTAGCACTGTATCTTGCTCGTATGACCAGCACCAGCTATGAAATGAACGTCTTCGCCCAGATTGCCTTGGTTATGTTGATCGGTATGGCCGCCAAAAATGCTATTCTGATCGTTGAGTTTGCCAATATTGAGTTTCACAAAGGCTTGTCGCTCTTTGATGCGGCCATTAAAGCTGCCAAATTGCGTTTCCGTCCAATATTAATGACTGCTTTTTCGTTCATTCTGGGGGTGTTGCCTTTAGTCTTGGCTACAGGCGCTGGTGCCGAAGCTCGTGTGGTCATGGGTGTAGCTCTACTTGGGGGGATGGCAGTTGCGACAGCACTTGGAGTTTTTTTCTATCCCATGCTGTTCGTTTTCATTGGAAAAATTGCTGGGTATGAGAAAAAAAGAGACCTTCAAAAGGAACAGGGGTAAAAGACCAATGAACACACATGCAATCAAATGGAAGGGGTTCACACTATTGGTTTTGCTCCTTTCACTTCTTTCGGGCTGTGCAGTTGGGCCGAACTTCACAGAACCGATTGTTAATAGCCCCGAATCCTACCGAACTAAGGTGATGGTTACGGAGGCCGCTACCGAACTAAAGTGGTGGGAGCTTTTTGAAGATCCACTGCTCTACTCTCTGGTGACTAAAGCTCTTGAGAACAACCGTGACCTTAAAATCGCAATCAGCCGCATTGCCCAAGCGCGAGCCACAGTTGGATTTACCCGGGCAGACCAATACCCGCGTTTAGACCTTGACGCCGGTGGATCCGTAGGGAACTTCAGCGGAGGGTCGAGATCTTCTGACACCAACTCCACCGTTTACCTCTCTGCGCCATTAAGTTGGGAAATCGATTTTTGGGGACGATTCAGTCGGGCCACCGAAGCAGCGCGAGCCGAGTTAATGGCTTCTGAATACGGTCTCAAGACAGTTCAATTGACTTTGATCTCTGAAGTGGTGACCAATTACTACCAGCTTCTTGATTTTTACAGGCGCTTGAATATTTCCGAGAACACCCTCAAGTCTCGAATAGCGAGTCTAGAAATTATTCAGCAACGCTTTGATAAGGGTATTATTGCTGAACTTGATGTAAATCAGGCACAGATCCAGAAAGAAATTGCCGCTGCCGCGATTCCACTGTATGAACGCTCTATCTCAAAGACCGAAAATAGTCTTAGCATACTTTTAGGGCGATTACCCGGTGCTGTCAAAACGCGAAAGAATATTAACGGCCACCCACAACCACCCGAAATTCCAGTAGGCATGCCGTCAGAGGTGTTGGAGCGTCGTCCAGACATCAGCCAGGTTAAATACCTACTGAAGGCACAAACAGAAAATATTGGAATTGCTGAGGCGTTGCGTTTTCCTTCCATCTCTCTTACCGGAACCTTGGGTGTAGCCAGTACTGAGATTGGCTCTGTCACCGTTGATGGAGGGGTTTGGTCGGTGGGCGGGAGGATCCTTGGCCCTATTTTTGATTTTAACAAGAACAAAAGACGGGTGGAAGTCGAAGAAGAAAAGACAAAGCAGGTCTTATTCCAGTATGAAGATACTGTCTTGACTGCTTTTCGGGAAGTGGAAGATGCCCTGGTTGAAGTAGCCACCTACCGGAAAGAACTGGCAGCTATCGACCGCCAGTTGAAAGCCTCAAAAAATGCCAACGAGTTATCAAAAGAACGATACGACAAGGGGGTAAGCAGCTATCTCGAAGTATTAGATACGGAAAGATCCCTGTTCTCAACAGACTTGCAGCAATCCGAACTTCAGCAACTTTACCTCAACGCCCATGTCAGTCTTTATAAAGCGCTGGGCGGCGGCTGGCCTACCAAGCGTTAGATGATAATTAATTTTTTGTAGCAAGAGGCGTAAAAGTATTTAATGTGTCTCACCTAACAGAGGATGTCATTGCGACCTTGCTGTTTTCCAAACCCTGCCTTTCTCATTGCTCCATAGGTTTAGTCTATTTCTATCCATTTTGTGAATGTGATGTTGATTCCATTATGCCTCACTACATTTAATAGGAGTCTAAAAATGCAATATGTCAAAAACAACCTTAAGCTACCTGCTCTGTTAGCAATTTGTGGAATATTCATATCTTTACTTGTTATTGTTTCCAGCGCATTTGGTTCAGCAAAGGCAGAAGACAGTATAGATTTTCTGCAACTCTCAATGGGCCTTTTTGGTGGTCTCGCACTATTCTTAGCTGGACTTGATTTATTATCAGAGGGACTCAAAAAAGCAGCTGGTGATACGCTGAGAACACTGCTTGCAAAGATGACAACCAATCGTCTTCTAGGGGCGATCACCGGTGCCTTCGTGACTGCAGTCCTTAACTCGTCTTCAGTAACCACGGTATTGGTGGTGAGCTTTATCACCGCTGGCGTGATGACTCTGGCGCAGTCAGTTGGTGTTATTATGGGAGCCAATATTGGCTCTACGATGACGGCACAGTTGCTAGCATTCAATATCGCTGCTTACGCGTTACTGCCAATTGCCATAGGTTTCTTTATGACCTTTGTGGCCAAAAGAGATAATGTAAAACATATTGGTATGATGCTTATGGGGCTAGGCTTGGTTTTTTACGGAATGGGTATAATGAGCCAGGCCATGACACCTCTTCGTACTTTTGAGCCTTTTATGGTGTTTTTAAAGAGTATGGAACGACCGTTGCTTGGAATTTTAGCAGGCGCATTATTCACAGGTCTTGTTCAATCTTCTGCAGCAACGGTTGGAATTGCAATTGCTATGGCAACAGAGGGCTTGCTATCTTTAGAGGGGGGTATTGCTTTAGCACTCGGAGCAAATATAGGAACGTGCGTAACTGCTCTTCTAGCTGCCCTGGGAAAACCGGTTGAGGCAGTACGGGCAGCTATAGTCCACGTTCTCTTTAATATAGTAGGAGTACTTGTTTGGTTACCATTTATAGCAATACTGGCTGACTTAGCAACTTCAATCTCTCCTGTGAAAGAGAGCCTAGAAGGGGCTGCCAAGGTTGCTAGCAATGTACCTAGACAAATAGCTAATGCAAACACTATTTTTAACGTTATTAATACTATTGTGTTTATCAGTTTTACAGGAGTCTTTGCCCGACTCGCAGAAAAGATTTACCCAGACAGAAAAGAAAAAGCAGGTGTCATAATAGAACCTAAATATCTCGATGAATCAGCTATTCAAGTTCCAGCGATAGCTCTTGAACAAGTTCGTCAGGAGTTTGGCAGGATGGGGGAAATTGCTTGTAATATGCTCGGTGAATTGCCTGCTGCTATTCTCAACAAAAGCAAAGCACACGTTGAAAAAATAGTAAAGCTTGACGATAAGGTAGATATACTGGAATCTGCGATATTTAAATTTCTTAGTAAAATAAGGCAATTATCTCTCACTGAAGAGGAAAGTAAAGTTCATCAAGATCTAATGACAGCAACTGTCAGCTTAGAAAATCTGGCAGACCTGGTTGAAACGGAATTCTCTGGATTAATAAAGAGGTTTATAGCAAAAGAACGGGTGGTTAGCGAAACTACCCGGCAAATTTTCAGAGAACTACATGCCGAAGTTTGCCAATCCGTCGAACTAGCTGTTCAGTCAATACAGAACAATGACCAGCACGCAGCCTTGGCTGTTATCAACAAAAAAGATACAGTTACTCACCTTGTTGAAAGCCTGGTGGCTCGTAAAGCTCAAGCATTGGGCAGGGATAAGGAGATTGAACTTGAAACGACTAGAATTGAAATTGCTCTGATTGATCAATTATCCAACTCCTACGCCCTAGCACGGCGTATTGCCAAAATAACAGTTCCGGCAGCGATTGACAAAAGCGAATGATTATAAATCAATGAGCAGCAGGAGATTGATTGTAATTAATTTTTGAGTATTGAAGGGAAGCTATTGAATCTATCGTACTGATAAAGACAATAGCTTCTCCGGTTATAACCTGAGATTCAACCACAACGTATAACCGCAAGTATAGTATTTCAATCAGCGTCTTCTTTGCCCTGTCTAGTATCCAACGAGACTAAGTCTGCCCCGCCATCCTTGTGGGTTAAAAGAAAACTACCTCGTCAAGTTTTCCGATTGATCAAATTTGCAGACAGGATTACAGGCAGAAGGGACACCATTTCTGGGCATCAAGTTTTTCCTTTTTGCAATTTTATTAGGTCCTCATTCATGTTTTTTCTTCAATACAGTTCTTCAAATAGTAGGTGATTATTAAGGCGGAAAGTATTAAGTTTGCTTGGATGTTTTCCCGCCCGCGCTAACTTTCTTATTGAGGGTGGCCACACTAAAAGGAGATAAATATGTTTGATATATTCATTGATACACATTTTGCCGGGGCGCATCACCTGAGAGACTACCCAGGCGACTGCGAAAAGCCCCATGGACATAACTGGAAGGTTAAGGTGACGGTTCGTGCTTCAGATCTCGATCAGTACGGTATGGGGATTGATTTCAAGATATTAAAAAAAATTGTTAAGGAAGTTATAGACAAGCTTGATCACAAAGACCTTAATACCCTCCCCTATTTCCAGGACAAGAATCCATCGTCGGAGCATATTGCTACATTTTTATTTGACGAAGTTACTTCACTCCTCTCTGATGACCGCCATTCCCTTTACTCTGTAAGAGTACTTGAGACCGACACCCAGGGACTTACATATTACGGAAACCTTGACCAGAGAGGCCCATCTCAAAAATGATCGCACTATCGGATGTTAAACTCTGTATTATCGGCTTAGGATATGTAGGGCTTCCTTTGGCAGTGGAATTTGGGAAAAAATATCGAACAATCGGCTTTGATCTTAATACTAACCGAGTAAAAGACCTCAACAGTGGCACCGACTCCACTCTTGAGGTCTCTGACGATGAACTCAAAGAAGTGCAACTTCTTGAATTTACCACAGAAGTTAATTCAATTTCTGAGTGTAATGTTTTCATAATTGCCGTTCCAACACCGATTGATGCGGCAAAGCGACCTGATTTTGGTCCCCTTGCTGGAGCCTCACGAACGGTTGCTCAAGTCTTAAAAAAAGGTGATGTGGTAATCTTTGAGTCGACGGTTTATCCCGGTGCAACAGAAGAGATCTGTGTGCCCCTTTTGGAAAAGGGTTCCAGGCTAAAATATAACCAGGATTTCTTTTGTGGGTATAGTCCTGAAAGGATTAATCCAGGGGATAAACTCCATCGATTGCCATCAATCGTTAAAATCACTTCTGGCTCCACTCCAGAAGCCGCTCTTTTTGTTGACAATCTCTACAAATCTATCATTACCGCTGGCACCTTTCTGGCTAGTTCCATTAAGGTTGCAGAAGCAGCCAAGGTAATTGAAAACACTCAAAGAGACGTCAACATAGCCTTAATCAACGAGTTGGCACTCATCTTTGATAGATTAGAGATTAATACCCGTGAGGTACTTGCTGCCGCCGGGACCAAGTGGAACTTTCTGCCATTTCAGCCCGGCCTTGTTGGAGGTCATTGTATTGGTGTGGATCCTTACTACCTCACCCATAAAGCACAGGAGGTTGGATATCATCCCAAGATGATTCTCGCCGGCAGGCGGCTAAATGACAATATGGGCAACTATATTGCTTCCACCGTCATTAAAAAAATGGTCAAAAAAGGTATTGATACTGCAAAAAGTAAGATTCTAGTCATGGGACTTACCTTTAAGGAAAATTGTCCAGACCTTCGTAATACCAGGGTTACCGATATTCTTTCTGAGTTTGCGGAATATGGTATTACCGTTGATGTATACGATCCATGGGTTAATCCTGAGGAAGCTTTCAGTGAATACCAAATCAGACTTGTCGAACAACTTGAGAAAAACACATATAGTGGGGTTGTCGTAGCAGTAGCCCATCAACAGTTTGCCGAGATGACCATCGAACAATTACGTAGCTTGTGTAAGGATAAATCTGTTGTTTATGATGTCAAAAGTCTGTTCCCTCGAGACCAGGTAGATGGTTGTCTCTAATCTGAATCAAAATTGTTAAGGTCATATTGAATGTTAAAATCAGTACCCGTTGAGCAGTCAGTTGGTATGGTGCTGCCCCACGATATTACAGAGATAGTCAAAGACGTCAAAAAAGTTGTAGCTTTTAGAAAGGGTCATATCATCCGTTCAGAGGATATTCAGCATCTCAAACAACTGGGAAAGGACAATATCTACGTCATTTCGCTCAATACATCTGAAATACACGAGAATGATGCTGCTTCTAAATTAGCACGCTGCCTGGCGGGACAAGGGGTGAATTACGATAACAAGCCAGCGGAAGGAAAAATTGCCTTAAAAGCAGCCATTGACGGACTGCTGCGAATAAACAAAGAATCTCTTTTTCAATTTAATATGCTTGGTGAGGTAATCTGCTCTACTCTCCATGACAACACCCCTGTAGAAATAGGGGAAACCGTCGCAGCGACCCGTCTCATTCCACTTGTAGGTTCGAGGGATTTAATAGCACAAGCTGAAAAAATTGCTCTTTCGGCCACCCCAGTTATAGAGGTTCGCCCCTTAAAAAGGGTCAAAATCGGACTTGTGATAACGGGCAATGAAGTCTTTTATGGGCGTATAGAGGATCGTTTTGAAGAGGTACTACAAGCAAAAGCCAAAGCCTTGGGTTCTGAAATACTGTTGGTAAGACGTGCCCCTGACGACAAGTCTATTATTGCCCGTGAGATTAGTTATTGCCTTGAGCAGGGAGCTGAGCTCATTGTTACCAGTGGAGGAATGTCGGTTGACCCCGACGATGTTACACGAGAAGGCATTCTGGCCGCAGGGGCAACTGATGTCGTTTATGGCACACCTGTACTACCGGGGGCAATGTTCCTTAGTGGCATGTTAGATAACATACCAGTAATAGGACTCCCTGCCTGCGGTATGTATCATAAGATTACTGTCTTTGATTTGGTGCTACCAAGAATTCTAACCGGAGAAAAGATTGGCCGGAAAGAATTTGCCGAGCTGGGACATGGGGGCTTGTGTAGAAATTGTAAAGTGTGCCAATACCCGGTTTGTAACTTCGGGAAATAAGAGATTCTATGCTGTAATATAAAGCTATTTAGTGTTTTTTATTCTCACTAGAGTGGCACCCCAAGACCCTGAGTGCAAATCAGCCTGGTGATAGTCGAGAACTAAACTGTTGCGGTCCAGAAGAGCATGAACTGAACGTCGGATGTTACCTTTGCCCTTGCCGTGAATAATCTTTATCTCCTCGATTCCTTTTTTTCGACACTCCTCCAGGTAGTCAGGGATGAGTGTTTTAAGGTCTTTTGGAGAAAAGGGGTGGAGGTCAAGAATCCCATCTATTTCTATTGCAATGGGATCATAATCATCGACATAATCATCGTTCATTGCTCTTTTCATCCATTAATTGCAAAGCAGCAGTAGCAGCCTTTTCTGATGCCCCGCTTCCGCCAAGTCTATTTTTCACTTCTTTGAGCCCTTTTTTCATTGTTTGTGTTCTGGTGGGCACTGTTGTGATCGCGAACAATTCTGCAGCAATTTTTTCAGCCTTTACTTCATGCTGCAGCAGTTCAGGTACTGCAGCATAACCGGCAATGAGGTTTACCAGGGAAAAGAAATCAACTTTAACAAGGAGTTTGCCTAATTGATAAGTAAGCGCTGTCAGCTTATAGACAACAATCATAGGAACTTCAAGAATGGCAAGTTCCAGTGTAACAGTGCCAGAAGCAGTAACAACCGCATCGCATGCTCCCATCATATTATATCGCTCTTCCTCAATAATACGAATATCGAGATGCTGCCGATATCGATTAAGACCGGCTGCCTCAAACTCCCCTCTATCAATTGTTGAAGCTTGTGGAATAAAAAAAACAATCTTTTCAGGTGAATTTTTCTGTAATAATTCTGCAGCTGAAAGGAAAATCGGCAAAAGTGATGAAACTTCGCGCTTTCTGCTTCCAGGAAAAAGACCGACACATCGGGTACCAAGTGAAATTTTATGATGATGACAAAATTGTTCTCGGGTGAGCGTGGTTTGTACAGTATCAAGTAAGGGGTGTCCAACGTATTGGGCAGCAACACCTCGTTTTCGAAAGAAGTCTTCTTCGAATGGAAGTATAACTCCAATTTTATCGACCCTGGATTTCATGGTTTTGACTCGCCCTGAACGCCAGGCCCAAAGCTGAGGGCTAATATAATAAAAAACTGGAATGCCAAGTTTTTTGGCTTTCTTCGCAAGCATCAAATTAAAGTCTGGCAGGTCAATAAGTATGAGAAGATCAGGAGGATCTGTGGCTAATCTGTGTCTTAAAGTGCGTTGGGCAAGCCAGATATCTTTAAGGTGGGAAAAAACTTCAAAAATACCGACAACAGAAACCTTTGCAGCATCATAGAGTATTTCGATCCCAAGATTTGCAAGTTCAGGGCCTCCCATCCCGCAAAACTGTAAATCGGCCTCCTTAGAGCGTAAGGATCTGACAAGATTGGAACCATGAAGATCACCAGATGCTTCTCCGGTGACGATCATTATTTTCCGGCTCATGACTTCTGTGAATGAAGAAAATTCTGGAAGAGGTCGAGCTTCTGGTGTTCTTTGATCTGGTCCATTACCTGTAATGCGACGGCTAAAGCGCGCCTTCCTTCAACACCTGACACAGCTGGCTTGGTTCTCTGCTGCACATGCGTTATAAAAGAAGTGATTTCGCTCATCAAAGCATCACCATCTGCAAAGGTACGTAACTCTACATCCTGCTTAGGCATCCCACTGTCCCGAAGTTCCTCAGACAGTTGTATTGTCATGACCTTTTTATTGCCGAAATCAACATTGATATATGAGCCAGGTTGGAAAATCCTCATTTTCCGCATATTAATCCGGGATATCCTGCTGACTGTGACATTAGCAGTTGCACCGTTTTCAAAAATTAATCGTGCGTTGGCAATATCAGTGCTGGCGGTTGCGACGGGTGCTCCTACTGTATGAATTGTTTTGATAGGCGATTTAATAATGTTCAATATAATATCAATATCGTGAATCATCAGATCGAGTACGACATCGACATCCGCACCTCTGCTTTTAAAGGTGGCAATTCTGTTGCTCTCTATAAAGACAGGTGTCGTCAGAAAAGGCTCCATGGCCTGGACCGCAGGGTTAAACCTTTCAAGATGGCCTATCTGTAAAATAAGGTCCTTTTTATCAGCTTTTTCGATTAAGTCGTCTGCTTCCTCGAGGGTTACGGTCATAGGCTTTTCCAACAAAACATCTATACCCCTGTCCAGGCAGTGGCCAGCAACCTTATGGTGATACGGTGTAGGAACGGCAATAGAAACAGCATCGACCAGGGGGAGCAATTTCTTATAGTCAGCAAAACTGGGACAACTACACTCTTCAGCAACATATCGACACTGTTCGCTGTTTACATCAGCCACACCGACCAGTTCAACATCTTCGAGTGCAGCATATTTTTGTGCGTGAAATCGGCCGAGATAACCAACTCCTATCACACCTACTCTAATATTTTTCATTTTTTTCACTTTCGAATAAGGCTGCGTCGCATGTGCTCTTTATAGCAGCCAATAAGTGTTAAATTCCAAGGTATGCTTTTTGAATATCAGTGTTGGCGAGCAGCTTTTCAGCCTGGCCGGACAGGGTAATTCTTCCATTTTCCATAACATACCCTCTGTCTGCAATGTGCAGAGCCTGGTTTGCATTTTGCTCAACCAGGAAAATGGTTGTATTGTTCTCTTTATTAATCTGCTTAATTATCTCAAATATTTGTTTGATAACTAGAGGGGCAAGCCCCATGGAGGGTTCATCAAGCAACAGCAGCTTAGGCCTCGCCATGAGAGCTCTGGACATAGCAAGCATTTGTTGTTCACCCCCGCTGAGGTTACCTCCGTCCTGGTTTCTTCTTTCTGCGAGAATAGGAAAAAGTGAGTAGACATATTCCATGTCCCTTTTGATCTCGACTTTATCATTTCTCAGAAAAGCACCCATATCCAGGTTTTCTTTAACACTTAATTGAGGGAAAATATGCCGACCTTCGGGAACCTGACAAATCCCAAGTTTGACAATTACATCAGGGCCCATCTTGTGGATTTCTTTATCTTCAAATATTATGTTCCCAGCTTTACATGCCACCACACCACAGATAGTCATGAGTGTGGTGCTCTTACCGGCACCATTGGCTCCAATGAGAGTAATAATCTCCCCTTCCTTTATTTCAATGGATACGTCTTTAATAGCGAGTTTGTTACCATATCCAGCTTGAACATTCTTTAAATTAAGCATCTACTTCCTCACCCAGGTAAGCCTTAATAACTGCAGGATTTTCTCTAATTTCGGCTGGGGTACCCTGCGCGATCTTTTTACCGTAATCCATCACAAATATACGGTCAGACAAGCTCATAACAAGCTGCATGTCGTGCTCGATAAGGAGTATTGCCTGCCCATCATTTGAGATCTCTTTAATTAAACGATCCAGTTCTATGGTTTCTTGGGGGTTCATGCCGGCTGCAGGCTCGTCAAGCAAGAGGAGCAAGGGCTCTGTTGCCAGTGCCCTTGCAATCTCAAGACGCCTTTGATCACCATAGGGGAGATTATCGGCAAATTCATTGGCAAATTCTGCGAGGCCAACTTTCTCTAAAATGGAATAACTGGTCTCAAGAATATCAACCTCCTCTTTCCGAGTGGCTGCTGTCCTGAAAATTGCTCCAAAAATGAATGCTTTTGTTCGACAATGACGACCAATCATAACATTTTCAAGTACCGTCATTTTGGGGAAAAGACGAATATTCTGAAAAGTTCGAGCCAAACCTTTTTCAGTTACTTGATTTGGTTTTAAACCTTTGAGTGAGACATTTTTGGTACTATTCGGTGGAGTTATAAAAACATCTCCGGAAGTTGGTGTGTAAATACCAGTAATGCAGTTAAAAAAAGTCGTTTTACCTGCACCATTAGGTCCAATGAGCGCAACTATTTCGCCGCTACTCACATCAAGATCCAAGGAATCCAGAGCTCTAATCCCCCCAAAGTCCATGGTCAGTCCAGTTACATTAAGAATTGGTTGTTTCATCATTTAAACAATTTTCGTTTGGTGACTTAGTAATGATTAGATAATTTATTTTGTTGCTGAACTTATCTCGCTCTTACCAGCTTTCTTATTATTTTTTTCAAATTTGTATATGCGTCGAATGTTTGAAATTAGCCCTTGAGGCCTAAAAATCATCATACAAACAAGAATCCCACCGAAAGCAAGCATTCGATATTCAGACAGGGCCCGCAGGTATTCGGGCATCAAGATCAGAATGAGTGCCCCGAAAATCACTCCAATAATAGAGCCCATTCCGCCAAGGACAACAATGGATAGAATAATTGCAGATTCGAGGAAGGTGAAACTAGCAGGATTAATGAAAGTAGTTTTTGCGGCAAACATAACGCCTACAATACCTGCCCAAAAAGCCCCTAAAGAAAAGGCAACAAGCTTTGTTTTTCGTTTATCAATCCCCATAGCCTGGCAGGCAATTTCATCCTCTCGTAAGGCAATCCACGCTCTTCCAAGCCTGGAGTCCTGTAACCTATTGACAACAAAAATTGTCACAATGACAAAGAGTATCATTAAGTAATAGGTATAGAGTATTGATTGTTCAAGACCAAATTCCATTCCGAAAAATCCAGGCCTAGAAATATTTGCAATACCGCTTGGACCTTTAGAAAATTCCCCCCAATTCTCTAGTACGAGACGGATAATTTCACCAAAGCCTAAGGTAACAATTGCCAGGTAATCACCCCGGAGGCGAAGTACAGGAAAGCCGAGTAGAATGCCAAATATGGCAGCAAACAGGCCTCCTAAGGGGAGAACTGTCCAAAAACCAAGTCCAAAGTGGAGATTCAATAGGGCATAAGTGTAAGCTCCGACTGCGTAAAAAGCGACAAACCCCAAATCTAGCAACCCGGCAAGACCAACAACAATATTCAAACCAAGCCCAAGCACAACATACATTAGAGCAGTGGTCATCACATTGGTTTGGTAAACTGAAAAGAAATGCGGAAACAGTGCAGCAATCGTAGCGATAACGCCAATGAGAATATTACGCTGAACTTTATTTTCGATAATTCGGTGTATTAAAGTAGCAGTCTGCTCTTTCTTGTCATTATCGGTGGTTTGGTTTTCTTTTCTATGCTGGTAATACTTGACCAGTAGATAAACACAAAAAGTTCCAATTGCCATATACAGCGCATTATGCCATCGCCACTGCACAGTTCTTTCAATGGGATCTACTTGTATAACCATGATAGGAAAGGTTAAAAAAACGAACCATAGTGAGGTTAGAACACCTTTTTTTAGATCTTTTAATGAAACCATAGCTTACAAAAATTATACTTTCTGATTAGTGGCCTTGCCAAGAAGGCCTGATGGCTTAAATATGAGGATCAGTACAAGTAATGTGAAGGCAAAAACATCTTCATAGTCACTTGAGACATATCCAGTTGCAAAACTTTCGGTGAGTCCGAGAACAAGACTCCCTAAAACAGCACCGGGAATCGAGCCGATTCCACCAAGAACTGCAGCAGTAAATGCCTTTATGCCCGCGATAAACCCAATATAGAAATTAATCTGACCTATATGGGAAGCAATAAGTAAACCGCCAATTGCAGCAAGAGACGAACCGACAATAAAGGTCGCTGAAATAACGTTATTTACATTAATGCCAACTAATGTTGCCATCGTCCTGTCCTGAGCAGTTGCCCGCATTGCCTTACCTATTTTGGTAAATTTTATCACAAGGGTAAGCAACACCATAACGACAATGGTAGTTATGAGGATAACTAAATCAGTAGTCCCAACGATATGGGCAATAGGCTCAATAAAATCCAAATCCGGGATGAGCGTGGGAAAAGGCAGAAAATCTGATGTTTGGGCAAGCAAAACGTAATTTTGAAGAAAAATCGACATGCCGATCGCACTAATAAGCGGTGATAACCTTGGAGCATGTCTCAGTGGCTTGTAGGCAATTTTTTCAATGGTATAACCATAAGAACTTGCCCATACCACAGCCGAGACCCCTGCAATAATAACAATGGCAAGCAGTGGAAAACCATATATCGACAGCACGGTGGCGACGATAAAAGCTGTGAAAGCCCCTATCATATATATTTCGCCATGGGCGAAATTAATTAGTCCGATAATTCCATAAACCATCGTATAGCCTAAGGCTATCAGAGCGTAAATAGATCCTCTGGTCAAACCACTGAAAAGGAGTTCAATAAAATATTCCATAACTACACAAAAAAAATATCTGAAGTAAACAAAGAATACCTTATGTTTACTTCAGATATAAAAGGATTAAAAAGAGTTATTACTTAACTACGACATAGGCACCATCTGCAACAACATACATAGAGAAACCTATACCAATTGCATCGCCATTTTCGTCGAAATTAATACTACCAACCGGTGTTGCAACTTTCTCAGTTTGCAAAACTTTTTTAAGATCTGCGAGCTTTGTAGAGCCAGCCTTCTCTATTGCATTCAACATAACAATTGTAGCGGCGTAAGCACCCTCATAAAAAGCACCAGGGTCACTTCCAAAAGCAGCTTTATGAGCTTCTTGTGCTTCTAGGGCAAGCGGATTGGAAGAATTATCCTGGGGACCAGCAGCATAAACGCCTTCTGCAGCTTTTCCTGCAACCTTAATAAAGGTATCATCTTTTACACCATCATCAGAAACAAATTTTGTCTTCAAGCGTTTTTTCTTCATGATGGTAACAATCTTTGAGGCTTCTGGGTGATATCCGCCAAAAACGACAACATCTGCTCCAGATTTTTTGATTTTCTGTACGATTGCAGAATAATCCATCGCGCCAGGGGTGATACCTTCAAAAAGAACAACCTCACCTTTGCCAGTTTTTTCTATATAGGCCTTGGCACCTTCAGCAAGTGGCTTACCATAGTCACCTTTATCATGGATAACAGCAATTTTAGTCAGACCGAGTTTATTAATGGCAAAATCAACCATTGCTGGAGATTGGGCGGCATTTGGAGCAATTGTTCTAAAGAAGTTAGGATAGTCACCACTTAAGGTGAGTGCATCACTTGTCGCAGATGGAGACATAACTAATACGCCAGAATCTTTGTAGATGGGCATGGCTGCAATAGTTGCACCTGAGCAAATATGTCCAAGGACAACTTCAACACCGTCTGAGACTAGCTTTGTTGCAGTGTTGGTCGAAATTTCTGGTTTACAAACGTCATCTTCCACCAGCATCTCAACCATCTTACCGTTGATGCCACCATTAGCATTAACTTTGTCGATAACAATTTTGGCTGCGTTGATTGAAGGTAACCCATATGACGCAAGATCACCACTGTGCGGTCCCGCGACACCAAACTTGATCGTATCACCAGCTACACCGAGAACCGGAGCTGACAGGGCCAACAAAACACAAGCTGAGCTTGCGAGCAACTTACCACTCAGATTAAACTTCATCTCTTCCTCCCTCAAAATTGTTAATTAAAATCCCCCACTTTTCAATCTTGTAAATACCCTCAAGAAAAGAGCGAGCATATACCACTGAGTCATGATATTAGTCTTTAATGTGCTATTTTGCAAAATTTAAAGTTAGACTCGTTCCACTCAGTAATCAATTTTTAATGATAAAGCCATGTCAAAAGTAATTGATCTTTTCTTTTTTTTCGGTCGACCTCTTAGTCCTATTTACAGTGCACTGATGAAAGCACGTGAAAAACTCTACCACAAAGGTTTGTTCTCCCAACAATCACTAGATGTACCTGTCATCTCTATAGGTAATCTCGTATTAGGTGGAACCGGAAAAACACCGACTGTCCAACATGTTGCAAAAATGTTATCCCAAAATGGTTATCATCCAGCAGTTATCAGTCGAGGCTATAAGGGAAAGGCTAACAAAGCCGTCAATATAGTATCCGATGGTGAAAATATACTCCTTTCCCCTGCACTCGCAGGTGATGAACCGTATATGCTTGCCAACCTTTTACCGGGAATTCCTGTTTTAACTGGAACCAAACGCATCTTTCCTTGTCAGTATTCTATTGATCACTTTGAAACCGACGTCATCATACTGGATGACGGCTTCCAGCATCTCTCAGTAAAAAGGGACATTGATGTCGTGCTTTTTGATAGTACTTTCCTTGCCGGGAACAGCCGTGTTTTCCCTGGCGGACCGCTGCGGGAACCCATTTCAGCACTCAATCGGTGTCAAGCGTTTCTTTTAACCAGTGAAAACGAAAGTAATCTAGAAAGAACAAAAAAATTCTCAAATCTCTTGCAGCAACGTTTTCCCAATAGGTCTGTATTCATATCAAATCACAACTCATATAAATTAATCGAGCCCAAAGGCGCTGCTCCACTGGAAGCCTTATCTAATAAATATTTTGGTTTTTGCGGTATCGCTAACCCATCGCGATTTAAAAATTCTCTCTTGAGTATGAACTTACACTTGGCAGATTTTGAAGTTTTCAGGGATCATACCTCTTATAGCCAAACTGTTGTTTCTAATATTTGTAAAAAAGCAATCGAATGTGGTGCAGATAGCCTAGTAACTACAGAAAAGGATTTTGTTAAAATACAGAACGTCAGTCTCAATCTGCCAATTTACGTTCTCAAAGTCCAACATAATATTGAACAAGCCTTCGATCTCTTTCTCTTGGAGTCCTTGAAAAATCTCAAGTAATTACCCCGCCAACTTTGAAATATATCTAGGAACCGGTGTGTTAATTTATCTTCACTATGCATAATCGTGGTTTTTTTAACACACTGATATTTTTCATTTTCTCGGCACAGTAACCACCTATGTGGCTGTAATTATAGTACATATCTCTGAAGAACCCCCTTTGTTAACGTGGCATAGTAATTGCAAATATTCCGTCAAATATAATCAAATTTCATAAGGAATAATAATGTCTTTACCTATAGATCCATATCAATACACCATTAGAAAATCCGTAAGTTGCTGTGGTGTTGGGTTGCACTCGGGAAGAACAGTTAACCTCTCAATCAAACCTGCGGCAATCAATAATGGAATCCGCTTCTTCCGTGCTGATGTGCCTAACAGCAAACATATTCATGCACATATGGACAAGGTTGTTGATACTCAACTTGCAACAACTCTTGGTAACGAACATTTCAGGATTTCGACGACGGAACATCTCATGGCAGCTCTTCAGGGGTTTGGTATTGACAATGCCGATGTGGAGTTGGATTCGGCTGAAATTCCTATCATGGATGGGAGCGCGGGACCATTTTTCAACTTGCTAAAATTAACAGGGAAAAAGAGACAGAACGGGTTAAGAAAGGTACTTCGCATCACTAAGCCGATTACCTACACTGATGGCGACAAACTACTTAGAATTTCTCCGTACAACGGATTTAAAGTTACCGGTGAAATCTGTTTTGATGACACTTTAATTGAAAAACAAAAGTTCACCTTTGATTTGTTTGCAGATAAATTTGGCGATGAAATTGCCCGAGCAAGAACTTTTGGTTATGTTGAACAGGTTGAAGAACTGTGGGCCAATGGACTCGCGTTAGGTAGTTCTCTAGCAAATGTGATTGCCATCCACTGGAACCGTAAATCAGTCCTAAACGAAGACGGATTACGTTACGATGACGAATTTATCCGACATAAGGTTTTAGATCTTGTTGGGGACCTAGCACTTTTAGGTTACCCGGTTCTTGGTCATGTAAAAGCATATAAAGTCGGACATACCCAACATTTAGGTCTAATGCAGAGTATAGCACTTTCACCGGATTGTTGGGAAATTGTTGAAATGAAAAAGAATGGTGCTCACGCGGTTCTAGACCGCATGGCAGCAAAGTCACGGACAACCGGTGACACATTAATGCCGCTTTTTAATTTCAACCCTCTTCATTCTGCCACAACCACATGATTTTCTCAGGTGGTTTCTTCCAATAATAACAATTTATATACCCTTGTGGTGAGACAACCACTGGAGACCTTCGAGGTAAAATTCGCAATGGGTTTTGAGGTAGCAAATCAACTCGGTTGGTAGCGCTATGGCATATGAATAAATTTCCATGCTCTATACCAGGGGTATTTGCTGTATTTTCCCTCTTGCATGTGAAGACGTTGGTCCTTGTCTCAGATGGAGTTTTTTTAAATACGATTTAGTCGAATTACCTTGCGAATAACAGTGGCAAAAAAGGCCGACGATACCCTCTCGAATTATTTTCACCATAATTTCTGCTCTTCTTTTTCCACTGGCAAAACTAATATATCATCCTGATATTGTATGACATAATGTGCAAAATGTGTATTGAGGGGAAACATACAGGCTGAAGCAAGAAAGCTTGACGAGAGATTTTAATGTTGTATGTTTAGAAATTATAATTGGTATTGTTTTTCCGTGTAAACAGTTAGGTATTTCAAAAAAATAATTACTGTTCTATGGAAGGCAATATCGTTGATCTCCGTTGTGCTGAGCTGATGCCATTGTTACCAGGCTAAGCTTGTCTTCAAAGTACATAGTGAGAAAGACTGGAGACGAAATAGATGACGTTACTTGAAGGCTTGTTATGGTTAACCCTCAATGTATATCACGAAGCAAGATCAGAACCTGAAATAGGACAGGTGGCTGTTGCGCTTGTCACATTAAATCGTGCAAACGAACAACACAAACCAATCAAGGAAATTGTCCAAGCACCTTATCAATTTAGTTGGACTTTTCAAAAGAAATCATATCTTCCAGATGACCCAAAAGCATTTTTGGAATGTATGAAATCAGTGTATATAGCGCTTCAAACTAAAGATTTCACCCAAGGAGCCACCTACTATCATCTTGATAGCATAAATCCTTACTGGTCAAAAAAACAAACTTTCATTGATCAATACGGATCGCACAAATTTTATAAATAATTCTAGGTTAGTTTGATTTTACAATAGCACATAAATGACTGTGATGGTTACAGATCACGAACCATGACAGTCATTTACTTCAAACACTATATGGACTGGGCATTTTTCAGTGCCCTGCACATATCAGCCAATTTGTCTTCAGACATTTTTATTGATACTGGATAAACAAGTGTCCTTTGTAGAAGATCTGAGGATTGCGGGAGCACAAGCGGATCATAAACGATTCTCCTTTTCCCACCTGGTTCAGCAAATGGGTAGCCAGATTTTGTCAGCGTTTTTCCTTCAATCAAATGTTCCCATTTTGGATAAAAATGCCAGGTGTTCTCAGCGAAATTAATCGCCCCGTGGCCATCATCTTTCAGTGACTTATTAACCCGTTGACAATGCTCGCGGTCTTGAAGGGTAAAAGTTAGAAAGGTAGCTGAATCCCCTTGCTCATCGACGAGTTCCCGAAACCGAACTCCAGATATTCCAGCCGCAGCTTCCTTGAGTGTAGATTTATTCTTTTGTTGTGCAGCAACAATACTGTCAAGTTTGGCGAGTTGAGCTATACCTATCGCTCCCTGTATTTCCATCATCCGATAATTAAAACCAATAAATCGTCTGCCTTCCCCGCCTCTTGTACCGGGATTAACTTTATGATCATGCCCGTGATCTTGATATTCCGACATTGATCGCCAAAGTTCAACATCATTGGTTATAACCATTCCCCCCTCACCGGTGGTCATGGTCTTGACTGAGTCAAAAGAGAATGTCCCACAGGTACCAAAAGATCCAAGGTGTTTACCATTAATCCGGCCACCAGCAGCTTGGGCAGTGTCTTCGATAACAGGGAGACCATGCTGTGTTGCAATCGCAACAATTTCTTCAATTTTTGCCTGGCCTCCGAGCATATGAACTGGAATAATACATTTTGTATTAGAAGTAATTTTCCTTTTTAAATCTTCCGGGTCCATATTCAAAGTTGCATCTACTTCTGTAAAAACTGGGAGGGCTCCGACCTCAAGAATTGCTTCCCAGGTCGCGACGAAAGTAAATCCCTGAGTAATAACTTCATCTCCAGGCCCAACTCCTAAAGCTATGAGAGCGACTTTCAACGCAGCGGTTCCTGATGTTACCGCCTGTGCATGAGCTGATCCGCAGTACTTTGCGAATTTTTCCTCGAACTCTCTTACTTTAAAAACACCATTGCGTTGCTCAGTAAATTCATAGCGAAAAAGAACACCAGTATCGAGAACATCCATGATCTCTTTTTTTTCTTCTTCCCCAAATATTTCAAACCCTGGCATCAGTAACTCCTGTTATTACAAATTTTGTTGACAATTCCATCATTATTTATTGCCGAGCCTTTAAGCGGGCTACCTTGGCATTAATTTCCGATCGTGCTTGTGAAAATGAAGGATCATCCCCCATAGAGAGGATAAAATTATTATAAATCGAAATCGCCTTAGCTAAATTCCCTTGTGCTTCTTCGAGTCGACCCATGCTAACATAGGCTATGTTTTCATAACCTTTGATGTCCTTCAAAAGATCATATTTACTGAAAGCTTCTTGAAATTTCTTATCTCCTTCCAGAGACTGGGCCAAACTAAAAAGAACAAGTGGATACAATGGATTTGAACTCTTAACATCCGGTAAAAGTGCTTCATATTTCTTGGACGCATCACCAAAGTTGCCGTTTTTCATATCAAGGTGAGCGAGTTCAACTCTTGCCCAGAGGGCCGAAGAACTGTTACCATAATTATCAACAACAGCACGGAGTTCATCTGCTTTTGTCTCTGGTCCAGACTGTAATGCCGCCGCCAAAGCTGAAGATGATTCCTCTTGAATTTTCTCCCGATAAGAGCCATATAGCGACCAAAAAACTACAGCTACAACAAGGATTGCGATAGCAATCTGTATTATTCGCTGATTAGCTCTGATGAAATCTATAGCCTT
>Ga0070728_10002894_pt1 | contig 20156 bp, 13 predicted proteins | sample tdDd471_FD_66723 | JGI IMG/M metagenome (GOLD analysis project Ga0070728, IMG submission 66723) | Marine sediment microbial communities from the Atlantic coast under amendment with organic carbon and nitrate - tdDd47.1 | ecosystem: Environmental > Aquatic > Marine > Coastal > Sediment | place... | reverse complement strand
ACTGTGTGATAGTGCGGAAGAAACCTGTGACGGCCAAAACCTTGATTGCCCACAGGACAGTCTTGAGCCGGATACCACCATCTGCCGGGAATCCGTGGAACTCTGCGATACCGCAGAGTACTGTCCCGGTGACGGAGCTGAATGCCCGGAGGATACCTGGGCGGCCTTTGGCTTTTCCTGTCAGGATGAGCTGACCTGTACCACCCGGGATGTCTGCGACGGCGAGGGTGGTCTTGAAATGAACTGCCTGGGCCTGGTATATTCCTGCACCTACGGGCAAAGCTGCCAAAGCCACGATGAATACTGTAACTGCGAATCCGGCAACCTTGCCGGGGTGCTGGGCAAACATACCGGGCTCAACGAGGCCAAAAACGTCTTTGTGCAGGGACAGCGGGCCTATGTGATTGGCGGCAGCACAAACACCGGCTGGATGGCCGTGGTGGATGTCAGCGACCCCGCCAATACCGTGCAACTGGGACTAAAGGAAGGTCTGGCCTTTCCCACTGGAATATTTGTTCGGGGCGAAAAGGCATATCTGACCGAGTACGGCGGAATACTTAAAATAATCGACATTAGTGATATGGAAAACCTGCCTGTATTGGGCAGCTATGCCGCGCCGGAATCCAGAAAATATTTTTTTGATATCAAAGTCGCCGGTAATTACGCCTATATTTCCAATTACTTTGAAGGGGTGAATATCATCGATATTTCAAACCCCGCCGCTCCCTCCCGGATAAAACGCATATGGGGATTGAACGATGACATTAAGCGCCTTGATGTGCGGGATAACCGGCTGTATGTATGTGAATACGATGAGGGCATGAGAGTCTATGATGTATCGGACCCGGCCAATGCCACATTGCTGTCCACCACCTTTATCGGGGATGGAGTCAGCTCCTATTGCACAAGCGTCTTTGTCCGCGGTCAGGTGGCCTTTGTGTTGAGTGAAACCCCGGGCGCAGTATATGCCTATGACATTACCGACACCGAAAACATTACCCTGCTGGACTACACAACCTGGCAACATGCCAACATCCGTAATTTCTTTGTGGAAGGCGATCTGGTGTATGTTCAGGAATATGGCCGTATTGTGATACTGGATGCCAGCGATCCCGGCAATATATCCATGGCAAGCGATTACAATCTACAGGGTGTTGAGGAGGCCCGGAATATTTTTGTTTCCAATCACCGGGCTTACACCCCGCATTATAACCCCAGCGATGCCAACGGCCTTGGCATCAGCGACCTGACCATGTGTGAATGCTGCGCCGGATATGCCCGCACCGACAACGGTTGCGAGTGGGCGGTTACTCCGGACACAGCCGGAGACCTGGTCATCAGCGAAATCATGGCGCATCCGGGCCTGTCTGCCTTTTTCCAGCCCGAATGGTTCGAAATCACCAACACCACCGCCGCCATGCTGGATCTTGAAGGTTGTACGCTGGAAACCAACAACCTTGACAGTCATGTTATCGGCGACCTTGCCATACCCTCCGGCGAGGCCATAACCATTGGAAACGCCGGGCATATTTACGAATCCATGGTCACACCGGTGTCTCTGGTTATCCCGGAACTGACCCTTGATGACGACGGTGACAGCCTGACCATTCGCTGCGGTGAGGAACTTATCGATACTGTGACCTATGACAGCAGTCTGGTAGCTGCCGGTGCCTCAATGAAGCTGGACGAATCCCATCTGGATGCAACTGACAACGATGACGCCGCAAACTGGTGCATTGAAAACACCAGCACCTACGGAGACCTGAACCAGACAACACTGTATGGCACCCCCGGTGCAGAAAACGGAAGCTGTACGACAGCACCGTAACATGCTCCGGGCTGCCGGCTGATGCAAAGCAGTCGGTAGCCTCAATATGAGACATAATTACTCATTTCTTTATGTTATAATGGTATTTTTTTGTCTCAACGGAAAACCCTGCCCGCCCCAACGGAGCAAGCGGCGGCATACCCCATGCGCCCCTCCCGTGGGCATTTCCGACATGCGCATTAATGTCACACAATGCCATATTTCATTAACTATCATCTTCAATAAACACAACACGTTACACCTCGCACACTATTTTCTTGATCATTTTTTCGGAAACGGTATGATAGATTGAATTGTTTTGGCCCCTCAACCAATACGCTGCCGCCAGCGGCTGCCAACACAGGAACATGATTATGCGTACTAACCCTTTGTTTTTACTGGCCCTTTCTCTGATGATAAGCCTTTTTGCAATCGCCTGCAGCGATGACAGCGACCCCGCCCCGACGGACGGCGATGTCACCGACGGCGATGTCACCGATGGCGACACAACGGATGGCGATACTGATCTTGCTGAAATCACTGAAGAAGATGCCGATGTCGTGACCGAGGAAGACACGGTTGCGGAAGAAGACGTTGTGGTCGAAGAAGACGTGGTCGCTGAAGAGGACGTGGTCACAGAAGAAGATGTTGTGGTGGAAGAGGAAGCCGAAGCAGATATTCCGGTGAATCCCTTCTGGAGTGGCGACGATTTTGAAAGCGGCGATTTAAGCCAGTGGTCAACCGCCGGTGATGAATTTGAAGCAATCGTTGACAGTGCCACCGCTGCAAACGGCAGCACCTACAGCGCACAGATCACCCGGGCCGAAGCCAATGGCCACAGCCAGGGCCTGGTTAAAGAATTCGATGAATATCAGCCCTGCGGCCTGTCTTTTTGGCTGTACACCACCGACTGCGCCGCCGATGCAGGCTATCGCGGGTATTTCATCCTGTCCCAGCCCCAGGAAAACGACGAGTATGCCGGTGATATTGCTTTCTTTTTCATCTCCGAGGCAGGCCTTGCAGTCAACGACGGCTCCGGCCCCCAAATTCTGGACGTCTGCACCCCGCAAAAATGGTATCACATCTCCGCCCTTATGGACTGGGACGCAAAAACCATGGATATCACTGTGGATAATGAGCTGAAGGCATCGGACGTCAGCTTTAAGGACACCAACGTCACCGCCGCATCCAAACTGGAGCTGTACAACTGGAAGGAACTCAGCGTGGCCCGCTGGGACGAAATCCAGCTGTGGTACACCTGCGAATAATACATAGCTCTTTTTCAATACCACGGCCCGTCGGATATCCGGCGGGCTTTTTTCATGCCATTTCCACGGGACACCAAAAATCGCTGCACGGGGCAGGAAAGCTGTTTTGTCGGGGCAGTTTTTTGTGATTTTGCCCTTCTCACGGGGCACTATTGCCATATAATTTTTTACGCCTATTCCCTGGTGCGCGCCCTTTTTGGGCCGCGGCGCGCCCCTGCCCCTTCCATGACCTCAAAAATTGACCTCGCTGACCGAGGATTTAAAGCCCCTGTCCCGTGAAACCGACCCCCATTTACGATTTTCATATATTATTTCTATTCCCTTTCAGGGGCCGTTGCTATTCCCTCCCGGGGCTTCCACGGGAACCCACGGAAAACGCGGAACGACGTAAGGTTTAGTTATTTATCACCACGCGCCACATCAGTCTCCTCACCATGATCCTCTATGTCCACGCCGCAATCCCCTACATTTTCCTCTGCATGTTTAACGGCATTCACAATGCTCATCACTCCTCTGGAGCTCAGCCATAACCCCAAACCTAAAAACAACATAAAGGCCATTGCACTGCCCACAATAAAGCCTGCCATTTCAGGGGAATCAACCGGAGGCCTGTTATCGACAGCTATGAAGTTCCTTATAAAGGACCTTACCGATGCAACCAGCAGCAACACCCCAAACACAAGGCTGAATATTCGAAGTTTCGGCTTTTCGTTCCCGGTCATGGCATACACCTTTCCTTGGGCATGGGACAAAATAATCGACAGAAGATCTGTCATGTGTTGCACTAATACCATTACCCTAAAACACTGCAGATATTTTGTCAAAATATGTCCGGCAACGGCAGGTGGCGAAGCTTGGGAACTAACTGTTAAATTTGATATAAAAAGCATGTCATAACAGCTTAGCGGCGGCGGCATCACGCAAATTACCACCAATAATTATTGACATATGTCTGAAACAATGACATAATATAAGTGCTGATTTTATCAATATTATGGGCATATAATCACACGGGGCAGAATCATGAACGCCGATGCAACCTTTGCACATAAAACAAGAGATGAAGAAACACTGGCACTACCCACAAGCAAACCTGGCCCCATAGTTGTGGGATTCTGGCGACGCCTTGTTGCGGATATCGGGGATACGGCATTACTGGCCGCGTTTGGCTTTGCAGTTACCTACCCTTTCAGGTATACCCTCAGCAGCATAGGCGTACATGCCATGTGGTTCGGCCTGATTGTGTCACTGCTGTATTATTCGCTGCTGCATACATCTCTGGGCGGGGGACAAACCCTTGGAAAACGGGTACTGGGGATTCAGGTGTTGAGCCGCAACGGAGAACCTCTCCCCTTTGCCGCATCCCTGTTCAGATACCTTGTCATTGCCTTTATTTTCTACAACAGCCTCTATTTTACCCTGTTTTCCCTGCTGCCTGATACCATCTACGAAATCGTATCCAGCGTATGGTTCATCCTGCTGATAGGAATGTTTTTTGCCTGCTTTTTCCTTATCCCCCTGCATCCTCTCAAACGAGGTCTGCACGATCTTGTTGCCGGGAGTATTGTGGTGTACAAGGACCGGTTCGACGCCAGGCTCCTTGCTGGGCTTGACAATCCGAAAAAAACACGCCGCGCGTTTATGCTTCTGATCCTTTTTGCGATTCTACTGCTGACAACACTGTTTCTTGCCGCAGCCAGTTTCAACGTATCGCAAAATATTGAAATGGACAAACTGGTGGCCTTACACAAGACACTCAACAAAACGAGCTGGGATGTAAGAAACATTAATTCCCAAATCGTTCAAAACAATGGCGTTGTTCTCGTTTTCAAGGTGTTTATCCCTTTGGAAACCATTGATGAAACCCCGGATTTGGACAGCATCCGACAGGAATTTCTCAAAGAGGCACGAAAACACATTCCTCCCATGCCAAATCTGCGGGGGCTTCGCGTTCATCTTGCCTCGGGGTATAATACCGGACTCATGAACTTTGACTATCATGATATCGGAGAAACCCTTTACCCGCCACAGGCAACACCGGAATTACCGGACGCCCTCTAACTATCGCAGGCGCAACGGCGTTTGCTTGCCCAAAAGCCGGGTATTTGCTAGGCTGTGCAAAACAGTGCTGCACATAACAGGGCAAAACAAAAAGGATACGGATCATGATAGCGCGACTGGCGGTAAAGGCATTTGGTTCGGTGTGGAAGCTCAAGCGTCTGTGCCTGGATGTGGATCAACCGCTGCTTAAAAAGCTGCTTATCAACGTCTATGGCCTGTATCAATATGAAAACAACAGCTCTGTTGCCTGGAACGCTACCTTCAAGGGCATCCCCTGTTTTCCCCATGGCATGAAAAGCATTTTTATTTCCGGCGGCGCAACCATCGGACGCAACTGCATCATTTTTCAGCAGGTCACCATTGGCTCAAATTCCCTGCCAGATTCCAAGGGCACCGGAGCCCCGGTAATTGGAGATAACTGTTACATCGGCGCCGGAGCAAAAATCATCGGCAATGTCAAAGTTGGGGACAACGCCCGGATCGGCGCAAATGCCGTTGTGTACAAAGATGTCCCGGACAACACCGTGGTGCTTTCCGGCGAGCAGCGCATGATTACCCGGGACACGCCTTTGGACAATCGCTTTTACAGCCATCCGGGACGCTGGGTCTATTTTGACAACGGCGACTGGATTGATGTTACAGACCCGGATATTTTAAAAGCCCTTGAGGGCGACCAAACGTAACAACGATATCACCGCAGCAATACCCGCCTTTGGGCGGGCCACAGCAGGGTGGCGGCAATCAGCACCAGCGCCGACAGGGGAAGCGCAACAAGTATGGGTTCCTCAAGGGGATTGAGGGAAGGCACGATATTCAGCAGCAGAGCGCATCCCCCGCCGATTATCATGCTTAAAAATGCGGCCCGGGACGACACCCGCTTCCACAGCAATCCGCCCAGGGTGGGAACAAACAGGCCTGAAACCATAAACGAATACGCCAGCAGAATGCTGTCCAGCACCTTGGGAACCGCCAGGGCGATTGCCACAGCCCCAATGCCCAGCACCAGAGTTGTTATGCGGCTGATCCGCAGCACCAGGGTATGGGAGGCGGTGGGATTGATATACTTTTGATAGATGTCGTTTACCAGATTGCCTGTGGAGGCAATGAGGCAACTGTCCGCCGTGGACATGATGGCGCTGAAATAGGCGGCGCTCACAAGACCCACCAAACCAACGGGCAACACGTTTTTAATAAGCATGGGCAGCGCCATTTCCGATTCGGCCGCAGGAAACATAACCCGGCCAAACATACCCAGAAGCACCCCCAAAAACGCCATCAGCGGCCATTCCAGCAGCCCGGCCAGATACCATGCCCGCTGGGCGGTTTTCACATCCCGGGTGGCGTAGATCCGCTGATACAATGTCATGCCCACAAACCAGATGGGTACAATGGTAAACATCCAGGTGATAAAGGTGCCCGGGCTTATGTTGGTAAGGCTGAAATGACTGGCGGGCAACGCCTGTTTCATGGCGTCCCAGCCCCCCACTTCCATCCATGAAAAAGGCAGGGCAAAAAACAACAGGCCGCCCAGCAGCACCACCCACTGGATGGAATCGGTGAAAATCACTGCCTGCAAACCGCCAAAGGACGTATACAGCACCGCCACACCGGCCATAACAATCACCGCCGTAAGAATGCTGACATCAAATACAGCGCTTCCCAGCTTTGCCCCGGCCAGCACCTGAGCGCCAACAAATCCGGCATAGCCCAGACCGGAAACCACAGCCGCCACCAGACGGGTTTTGGAGTCAAAGCGTTTTTCAAGAAACTCCGGATAGGTCAGCATGCTGTGGCGGTCACCCAGTTTTTTAACCCGGGGAATCAGTAGCACCGCCGCAAGCCAGGCACCCACAAGGCCGGTAAACAACAGCCACGACCCGGAAAGTCCCATGGTAAAGCCGAGACCGCCCAACCCAATGGAGAACCCGCCGCCCACATCGGTGGCCACCACGGAGAACCCGATATGCCCCGCCCCCATATTGCGGTCCCCCACAAAATATTCATCAACGGTTTTCTGGCGGTTGAGAAAGTAAAAACCAACGCCAAGCATGGCCACCATATAGGTGGCGATGATGGCAATATCTACCCAATGCATATACTGCGCCTTTCCAATACCCCGTCAGTCCGGCATATGACTGACAATACCGCATATGACAACCGGAATACTGTTGCCTAAACAGCAGTGGATATGCATGTTGCATATCTGCCGGACCACGAGAGACATTCTTCTTTACTGATTTTCAGTCAGCCTACCATGCACCCGGCGGGGTATGTCAAGTCGGGGAATTTTTGAAGGCATGGAACTTTTGCGCGCATACTTATGTTTCCGGCAGCATTCGGGGCAGATACACGGTGATGGTCGTCCCCTGTCCCACGGCGCTGTCCACGGTCAGGGTGCCGCCGTAGGATGTCACAATACCATGCACCACCGCCAGCCCCAGACCAGTGCCTTTACCCGGAGACTTTGTGGTATAAAAGGGCTCAAACAGATGTTCGCGGGTCCTGGCGTCCATACCGCAACCGGTATCCAAAACCCTCAGGCACAGATACTCCTGAGGAACCAGACCATCCGGCAGCTGAAATGCATCGCCGCGGTCCTGCTCGGGATCAATGTCCGATAAATGCAGACCAATTGTGCCCTCGGTCTCATCCATGGCATCCCGGGCATTTGAGCAAAGATTCATCACCACCTGCCGTATATGGGTCGGATCTCCCTCAAAATGAAGGGCTTGAATATCGCCGGACAGATCCACAGAAATGCTGCCGGGAAGACTGGCTGAAAAGAGTTCCAGCGTTTCACGCACCACCGGTACAACATCAAAGGTAATCCTCTGGCCATCCATATTGCGACTGAAGACCAGCATATGCCGGACCAGCTCCGCCGCCCGCTCAATGGCAGTGGTTATGTGATTGAGATTCTGCTGTGCAAAACTGTTATCGTCAATATCCTGATCGATGAGATCTGCATAGACCAGCATGTAGGAAAGAATATTGTTGAAATCATGGGCAATACCGCTGGAAAGGGTTCCCAGTGCGTCAAGCCGCTGTGCCCGGTACAACTGGTTTTCCAGACGCCGCTTTTCCATCATCATGCGCTGCGCAACACTCTGATCGACAAATATCTGCCATGCCCCCAGCAATCTGCCATCGGGATGCAGCACCGGGGAACTGGTATAGCTGACCGGTATTTCCCTATTGGCGGTCGTCAATACGGTTTCCCCCTGCACTGTGTGACCGCCGGACATGGCCAATGCGCCGGGACACCCGGCTCCGGTATCACAGCATGCACAGCGAAAGGTGTCGCAACAACGCTGTCCGCTCAACGCGGCACGCTCTTTGCCGCCAAGGGCTGCGGCGGCGCTGTTGAGAAAACATATACGATAGTCGCAATCCAGCATCAGCACCGGCACCGGCAGATCATCAAGGCGCGAGGCAAAGGCGTCTATAAGGTCATTGGTTCGCCCCAAAAGCGCTTTGAAATCCGGACCCACAAGAGCGGGGTCTCCCCGGGTGGTCAGCTTGCCTGCCAGCGCTTCTTCCGTTAACTCTGCAAAATGTTTTGACAGACTGTGCAGGTGCCGGGCAATAAGCGCTGAAACCAAAAATGCCAGAATGAGAACAGCGGCGGCGGAAATCACAAGAATAAATAGATAAGTGCCGGACAGGGCTTTGTCTATGCGCCTGTCGATTTCGTGCTCGCTGATTTCTGCCACAAAAGCCCACCGGGCCTCCCCCACCGCAAGGGGCGCCCATGCAGACAGAACTCTTTGCCCCCGATAGCCCGTAATCACTCCGGCGTCTCTGTGCCCTGCCAGCGCCCCGGTCACCGCCCGGCTGCGCACACCGTTTTCCAAAACCGTACCGCCAAAGGATGCTGCAACGCTGTGGGTTTCCGGAACCAGCACCGAATCGGAACGCATCCGACCGTCTTTCCCCACAAGATAAGTCTCTCCGCTTGTCCCCATGCCGCTGCGTTCGCCCATGATGGCGTTGATGGAATCCAGGGAAATCTGCAGCACCAGCACTCCCCATTGGCCGTTATCACCCGTCAGGGGCGCCGCCACAAACTGAGCAGGAGCATTTTTGGAGGGAGCATAGAGTTTCATATCGGTAAGAAAAGTCTCTTTTCCCGCATGCACTGCATGCCATGCGTCTCCCAGGGCGGAAGCATCCCTGGCATGGGCCCTACCAAAGTCAACCTCTTTTTCCACGCTGAAAAATGCAACGCCCTCACGGTCAAGCATCAGTAGGTCATAGTATCCCTGCAGGCGAATATACTGTCTCAAAAAGGCAATATGCCGGGCACTGACCTTCTTGTAAGATTCCGGGGCAATGTAGCGCCCCTTGTCCAGTCCCTGCAACTCCTGTTTTTGGCTCTGTTCCAAATCGTGATATGCGGCGTGAAGTTCGACAAATGCCTGTCTCAGGGATGGATCATCTACAAGGGTACGGACATCCCGGATGCGCTCGTCAAAAAAGCGCTCTATCTGGGCGCGTTTGATGGCCCGGACAGCCTCCAGCTGATGAAAGGCCTGTTTCTTGAGTTGGGTGCGCCCCACTTCAAAACTGACCAGAGCTCCCACCATAACCGGGAGCAGCCCCGCCAGCAGAAACCCCAGCACCAACAGCGCTTTGATGGGGATATCCCGCAACATGGAAAATATGCCACGAGGTGCAGAGGACACAGGAACTCCCGTCTATGTGTTGAATTTGTAGCCTACTCCCCGGATTGTTTCGATCCGGGAGCTGGCGGTTCCGAGTTTTTTTCGCAGACCGGATATCTGAAAATCCACAACCCGGTCAGTGAGTGCAAAATCATTGCCGCGAACATGGTTGATAACCTGGCCCCGGGTGTAGACACGGTTAGGGTGGGAGGCCAGCAACACCAGAATATCGTACTCGGTCTTGGTAAGTTTCAAGGGCTCATTGTCAAGGCATACCACATGAGCGGAGCAATTTATAACCAGCGAACCAAAACACATCTGTGAATCTTGTCTATTGATATCACCGGAAGAACCGGCACGGCGCAGCAGGGCATGAATCCGGGCGATCAGCACCCGGGGCAAAAACGGCTTGGTGACATAATCATCGGCACAATGGCTGAGTCCCTCAACGATATCATCGGGGTGAGCCCGGGCGGTAAGCATGATAATGGGGCATGAAACGGTGTGGGCATCATCGCGTAGACGCCGGGCTGTTTCGAAGCCATCAATACCCGGCAGATTAACGTCCAGCAGCACCAAGTCCGGCGGAGTGGTGCGGGCAAGCTTCAATCCATCTTCACCGGTTGAGGCAGCGGAGACACAAAAGCCTTCACGTTCCAACAGATATGCCAGACTGTTTTGCAGGTTCTCCTCATCCTCAATAAATAAAATGCGCATCTGCTTCACTGATGTAACCTCTCTGTAGCAATCATAGCGGCACAGGCTTTTTGTGTCGATGCCTGCCAAAAATCCTATACAAATCCAAAAATAATCACAAATATTTCTCAACATCCATTTTGTAGCATACCTCCAACCGCGCCGCCTGTTTTTGGCAGCCCATCGAACCTGATCTGGAGGTATCTTCACATGGCACAATTCGACACTGGAAATACTGGATTCATGTTGCTGGCCACAAGCCTTGTCATGCTTATGACACCCGGCCTGGCCTTCTTCTATGGAGGACTCGTCAGCCGTAAAAACGTCCTGGCCATCATGATGCAAAGTTTTGTATCCATGGGCTGGACGTCCATTCTGTGGTACCTTTGCGGCTATTCACTGTGCTTTTCCGGCGGTGAAGGCGGCATCATCGGCAATCTTGACATGGCCTTTTTGCGGGGCATTGAACCCGGCACCGTCTTTGGCTCTTCCGGTATTCCTCTGTGGGTATTCTGCGCCTATCAAATGATGTTCGCCATCATTACCCCGGCTCTGATCACCGGCGCATTTACCAACCGGGTACGTTTTGTGCCGTATTTGATCTTCCTCACCGTATGGATGCTCTTTGTGTATTTCCCCTTCGTTCACATGGTATGGGGCGGCGGACTTCTGGCCAAATGGGGCGTACTCGACTTTGCCGGCGGCATTGTGGTTCATGCAATTGCGGGTATGGCGGCTTTGGCCAGCGTATTTTTTGTCGGCAAACGCAAAGTGGCCGAAAGCGGCGCCCACAGCATTCCTCTGGTGGCCCTGGGCACCGGGCTGCTGTGGTTTGGCTGGTACGGCTTTAATGCAGGCAGCGAGCTTGCCGTTGACGGCATCACGGCTCAGGCATTTATCAACACCGATATCGCCGCTTCTTTTGCCGGTATTTCCTGGCTTATCCTGGCCTGGATCTTTGAGAAAAAACCGAAATTTGTAGGCCTGCTGACTGGTTCTGTGGCTGGCCTCGCCACCATCACCCCCTGCGCCGGTTTTGTCTCCATCCATGCAGCCGTCGCCATTGGAATCTCTGCCGGTGTTGTGTGCTACGGCGCCATCACCCTTAAAAGCAAACTGCAGTGGGACGACGCCCTGGACGTTTGGGGAGTCCACGGTGTGGGCGGCATTATCGGCACCATCCTGTTGGGTGTCTTTGCTTCCAGCGCCATCAATTCCGCTGTCACCACCAACGGTTTGATCTATGGCGAAGTCGATTTCTTCCTCAAGCAGACCGTGGCGGTTATCGCTGCATCCGCCTATGCCTTCCTGTTCAGCTATGCGGCCCTGTGGCTCATCAACAAAATCACCCCGGTGCAAACCTCCCAGGACGAGGAAGAGCTCGGGCTTGATGAATCCCTGCACGGCGAGAACGCCTATCTGTAATATCGCATTGGCCGGGGAAGAATACTTCCCCGGCCCTTCATGCGCCCCAAACCCGGAAACCCCTGCTTTTACAGCAGGTTCACCGGACAACGGAAATGCAGCAAACTAAAACAAGGAGTTTTCATGAAGCACCGCAACCTTTATTCTCTTGTCTTTTTCTGCGCCCTTTGCCTGATGCTTCCGGCGACGGTGCATGCCGAAACCGAACCCGCCGACACCGCAGCCCCTGCATCCCCGGCGGGCGTCAGCATTGATGCCGGATTTGCATCCGCCTATAACTTCAGGGGCATCAACGTATTCGGGGCAACACAGTCCGACCAGCATCTGGTGTTCAGCCCGAGCATCAGCTATTCCATTCTCGATACGGGTCTGTCCATTGGATACTGGGGCGCCTACCAGATCAATGGCGACAATCTTGAAGCCAATGTTGATGCCGCTTTGGGTCATGAACAGGATATTATCATCGGTTACAGCACGTCATGGCTTGACGACACGCTTGCCTTTGATGCAGCCCTTACGGTTTTCCTGTATCCCTTTGCCGACGAAGACGTTGCCGGAGTAACCTGTCCTGCCTATATCGAACCCTCTGTAACCCTGACATACTCCACGGTTCTGGACTTCAGCCTGCAGGTAGCGTACTTTGCCGCGATTCAGGAAGAGATCGAAGATTTCCGGTATCTCTATATCCGCCCCTATATCTCAAAAAGTTTTCAGCTTAGCAAACGGGTCACCCAGACAATTGGCGTCGGCTACGGTTACAAGCTGTTCAACGACCGGGACAAGATGGTGGACAATATCCACGATATCGCCTTTGATATTGAAACCTCTGTGGCAATCACCGATTCTTTTTATGTCGCCCCTGCATTCCGCGGAGGGTGGACCAACCTGAAAAAGAAATCTGCAGGCGAAGAATATTTCCTGCTGGGCAGTGTAAATATTGGATTCAGTTTCTGACAACCGGCAGCTCATGCGACCTCATCATACATGCGCTTCCCATAAGCACCTGTGACAGATACAACACTGGATGCGGAAATACTACAGTGCGCATGTAGTAAAAGCCGATCCGGGCTCATGCCCGGGTCGGTTTTTCTGTTCCGAGCACCGGCTATTCACTGTTAATCCTTGTCTGAAGACCTGCCCTGGGGTCGCCAGAAATCGTAGTGGGACGCATTGCGGGCGCAGCCGATGGTACACATGGGAGAGCAATCCTTGGGCGTGTAGAACTGCTCACGCAGATCATCAAGGGTATAGTCCATCAGAGGTTTGCTCCACTCGTCCATCATCTGACTGCACCAGTGCACCATGCCGTGTTCGCTGATGTACAGATAACGGCTGCCGCCCCGGCATTTGAAGGGAGCGGACCGTCCCTGCAAAAACAGATCGTTGTAATCCTTGAGCCGCAGTTTTTTCACATGGCTGCGCAGCCGGTGGAACAACTGCAGTTCATCGGGGTCCAGCTTCATCTGTCCTTCATGATCGTGAATCACCAGCACCCGGGGACAAAAGCCCGCATCCGCTGCAAAACCAAACACTTCCTCCACCTCCGGGGTGGGAGCCGCGCCGATAACGCTGTTGACCACCACCTTGAAGCGGGCGTGTTTTGCCACCATGTCCAGTTTTTTCCGCAGCGGATCCAGCACCTTGACGGTGACATCGTTGGGTGTCACGCCGTCGATGCTGATCTGCATATGGGTAAGCCCGGCGTCGTTGAGCCGCTTTACCGTGTCTTCGGTCATGAGATAAGCGTTGGTGATAAGCATGCGGGCAGGAAAATTCAGGGCCGTGGCATGGCTTACCAGATCGGTGATATGGGGATGCAGCAGGGGTTCGCCGCCGGTAAACTCCACCGACACCGTACCCAGATCCCGCAGTTTGGTCACCTGCCGTTTTAAAGTGTCTATGTCCACCGGAGGCGAATGCCGGTCGTATTCGTTGCAGTATCCGCACTGTAGGTTGCAACGACGGGTTACCACCATCTGGGCCAGCAGGGGCGCGTAGCCAAGCTGATCCTTTAGCGGTATGCCGTTGGGATGTACAACCCGGCTTTTTGCGTGACGGGCGATAACGCCAACTTCCCGCATCAATGGAGCTGTATGTTTCATGGTCATGACTATTTCTCCCGGTATCGGTCATAGAGTTTCAGCACCGCGGGAAATGCGATCGTGGCGCTTGCCAGACATGCAAATACTCCGATTACTGCCAACTCACCGATGGAATTAAGTCCCTGATGATTCGCAAGGATTAACGAAGCGAAGCCCACCACCGTGGTTAAGGCCGCCATGACAACCGCCATGCCGGTGGTATTCATCACCTCTTCGATATTGTGATTCTCAAGATACCGCCGCAGTACGTGGACACCGCTGTCCACGCCAATGCCGATAATCAGCGGCAGCACGATAATGTTGAAAAACGAGAACCTGATGCCCGTAGCCGCCATAAAGCCCACCATAAACAACACGCCCACCACCAGGGGCAACAGGGCCAAAAGGGCATAGCGCAACCGCCGGAAATCAATCCACAGCAGCACCAGCACCATCAGCAGCGCAAGCACCACCACCACGTTGCTGTCCGCCTCCATGGTGCGCAGGGTGTCGCTGAAAATATAGGGTTCCCCGGCGGGATAATATGTTTTGCCGTTGTCCAGCACCACCTTGTCGATCTGGTCGGTAAAGCGCATGCAGGCAATGCCGTTCCAGGTTTCGATGTTGTTGTAGATCATCACCTGCACACCGAAGTTGTTCCGCGCCCAGCCGGTCAGGTGTTGGGTAAGCTCGGCATCGGGCATGGCGGTGGCGCCGTTAAAGGCCCGGGCAAGATGCAGCTTTGTTTTTGCGGAAAGACGCCCGATGTGTTTTTGCACCGCTGCGGCAAAGTCAGGGCCCAGATCGGTGAGGGGCTCATCATGCAGCATGGTTTTTAATGCGGGCAACACATCCTCGTTGCCGGGCCGCACCACGGAAAACATGCGCAGAATTTTTTCCGGCAGGGCAAACAGACGCACCGGGTCCGCCTTGGCGCGATCCCGCAGCTCCAGGGCTTTTTCCTTTGCCTCACCCTTGAGCACATCGATGTCTTTGTCCAGAAGCAGGCCGCCGATATCCCGGATCTGCTGTTTTTTGGCCTCCATGTCATCGGGCAGGAAGGTGTATATGCTGCGCACCGCCTTGATGGTGGCGGCGTTGCCTTTCTCGTCCATTAAAGTAGTGAGCTTTTGCTGGGCCTGCTTAGCCTCATCCATGTTGTCCGCCAGCAGAAGCACCGGCTGCAGGGTCAGAGGCATGGCCTTGCCGTATTTTTTTGAAAGCCGGTAGATTTTTTCGTTGCGTGCCCGCAGCTTGCGGAAGTCGTATTCAAAGCTCAGCAGGGGATCTTCGCAACTGAGATCTGCGGGGTCGCAGCGCTGTTCATCACTGTGCCAGGCATTGTCTGGTACTGTGCTGGCAGCGGACTGCCCCACCACATACAGGCAGTACAGCACCGCAAGACCGCTTACAATCACTATGGTTCCCGGATGCCGCAGTTGCTTCATGGGAGCCACAAGCGAGGCTTTGTCAATGCGCCGGGGCTTCATGGGGCTGAGGGTTTCCGTCAGGGTAATCAGGGCCGGAAGCACCGTAAAGGACGCCAGCAGGGTGGAAACCACACCAATGGCCGCAATAAACCCGAACTGGGAAAAGCCCCGGAAGTCCGCCACCATAAGCACGGCAAAGGCCGCTGCGGTTGTTATGCCGCCGGTGAACACCGCCCGGCCGGTGCGCTGCTGGGTTATCACCAGGCTGTCAAGAATGCCGTTGTTTCGGATACGCCGCTCTTCAAGATAGCGGCTGAGGTAATGAATTCCGAAATCAATGCCCAGTCCCAGCAAAATAGCGGTGATAAAGGCGGTGATAAGGTTCAGGTAGCCGTATTTGAGCCACGCCGCCGCCAGGGCCCACAGCACTCCCATGGTCAGGGGGGTCATCACAAATAAAATAGCCCGCAGACGCCTGAAATACACCACCAGCAGCAATATCAGGGCCAGAAGCGTCACCAGCGCCGTGGTGGTCAGATCGCTGTAAATGCTTTCCTGCTCCGCAATCTTGTTGCGATACCCGCCACCGATATCAAAGTGCAGCCCTTTAATATTCTCCGCCTTCATAACCTTTGCGGACACGCCCCGGATATAGGCGTTGATGCGCCGGGCAAAACCGATGTTGGACGACGGCGTTGTGGCCTTCACCAGAATCGCCAGCACGCTTTTGTCATCGGCGATAAAGTATTCCTTGAAATCACCGGTTCGGTATTTCTCGTGCAAAGACTTGAATTCAAAGGATTCCTTGGGATCTTCCCCGTCGGAATTGTCTTTCTCTTCCTCTTCTTCATCATCAAGGGACACAAAGAAGGGATTGGCCTTCAGCTTTTCCCTTCGGATGGTATCCTTGATGCGGTCATGGGCCTCCTGCAGATCTTCGGGACTGATAAAATACAGGGCATGATCGCTGAAGTAATCTATCTCATTGCGGTAATCCACCGCCAGCACGAACTCTTCCTGTCCCTGCTGAATGCGCTGTTCCTTGTCGGCATAAAGCTCATCGCTCATGGCCCGGGCCCAGCGTTTCATTTCTTCGGGGTCATTACCTTCCACAAAGGCGATCAGATAACCCGTGGCCCCCACCCGCTCCATGACGCTGTTGAGCACCGCCCGGCTGTGGGTGTGTTCCGGCAGCAGATCGCCGATACCGGTTTTGATTTTGAGCTGGGTAACCGCCGCCACGCTGAGCCCGGTCAGCAGCAGCGCCACCAGCAGCACCGACACATAATGACGATGGCTGAATGTTGCCAGTTTCCCCAGATGTTTTGAGATCAGGTCTTTTTGCATAATTCCCTATAATTCCCTACTGGCGCTGTGCGTCCGCCTGTGAAATATTGACGCCAAAGCGCCAGGTGTGAATGGCAAAGGTGATAATGGCGTAGGCAGCAATAAACACATACCCGGCAAAGTAGAAGCCTGCGGCATAGAAGGGTATCACCGTCCATATATAGGTGTTACGGCGGCCACCGATAACCCGGAACTTCCGCTCAAACTCGCCGAAGTCATCAAGCTGCGCACCCTTGGCCTGTTTGAAAATCAGGCCCAGCACAATATCCACCATGTTGAGAGTCAGGATAATCCCGAACAGCACCCAGGGAATCCAGGCGTGAAACGGGTCCGCCTGCCCGGCGATAAACCAGGCCATGGCTCCGTACCAGAGGTTTTCATAGATTTTGTCCAGCACTTCCTCGATACGGCCAAACTGCGAAGTCATCACCTTGATGCGGGCGGTTTTGCCGTCAAGGCCATCCACCACTCCCACCATCAGGGCAAGGATAAATGCCGCCAGATGCTGCCCTGTGGCAAAAAAGTACACCGCCGGAAAGGCCAGCAGGTTGTTTATCAGGGTAAGCTGGTTTGGGGTGATGGGAGTTTCCGAAAGATGAAACACGATCCATTTTTCAATGGGCCGGTGAATATACCAGGCGGGCCAGTCCAGCACGCTTTTCTGGGCATGATCCAGAAGCCGCCGCTTGGCATCGGCATTGTTGCCTGGGCTGTCCACGGGATACCAGAAATACCTCTGCTCGCGGCGCATGTCGTAATCGTAGGTGGGCAGATCCTGAAAATTCAGCACCGGCACCCCGGCGTCGCACATGTCTTTAAGGGCAGCGCTTAGCTGTTGAGCATCCCGGGCTTTCAGCAAAGCGGGGCACCGGTCTGCCGCAAGTATTGCAATGCCGCCAAAGACCCGCTGTTCATCCACCGCCGTGGTGCGGTCTGCAAAGGTCTCTTCCACCGACTCCCGCATATACAGGGCCAACAGGGAAGAATCGTTGCGCCGAACCATTTCACCGGGCAGACGATCATCCACAATCACCGAAGCATCCTGCACCAACGCGCATTCCCTGCCGGAAAGCGACGCAGCGGGATCGGCGGGCACGGAGATATTGAGCTTCAGTTTTCGGGAGAGACGCTGCGCTTCGGTGTGCAGTTCCTGTGGCGCGTCCACCGGGGCCAGCACGGTGATGTCGCTGATTTCCTGTTTGCGCATCTGCCGCACCACCCGCTCCAGCATGGTGATACCCGCAATACGGATCAGGGCGCGGTTACCCGCCGGAGCATCGGCGGAACTCTGCAGTGCAATGATGATTCCTATCATGATAACATCGACTCCTTTTTTGGCCCGGGATTTCCCGGAGAGGTATCGTCTGTGTTCTGTTTCGTCATGGAGGGAGGTATATTGTTGCCGTTTTTCAGTTTACCCAGCATCCGGGCAATAAAGGCCCGCTCGTTTTTGGCCAGTCCCAAACGATAGGCAAAGGGGGCGAAAAGCAGCACAAAGACCACGGCTCCCGCCACACCCGCACCAAGAGGCATATAGGGCAGCACCAGCCAGCGGACTGCATACCCTGCCAGCAAAGAAACGCCAAAGACCACCAGCACATAGCCGTGACGGGGCCCAAAGGGCTGCATGCGGAACATCACGCCAACTTCCACCAGCCGGGCGATATTCATGGCGGCAAAGGACAGCACAATGGCTCCGGCGGCGCCGGGCGCACCCCAGGTGCGCACACCCATATACCCAAGGCCAAAGGTCAGAACAATGGTTCCCAGGGTATTCATAAGATTGATAAGCGGCCTGGTGATAAGAATAAACAGCTCCGACACCCCACACACGCTGTTGATAACCACTGCCACCGACAGCAGGATAAGCACCATGGCGGCATCGGTGGTGGCAAAATCCGGGCCAAACATGGAAAGTATCTCGTGGCTGGCAAGGGCGAAAACACCAAGCACTGCGGCATCGGCGGTAAGAATCCAGCGGGTAACGGAGCGGTAATGGGAAAGCACGTCATCGTGACTGCCCCGCTGCCGGGCGCCGCTGACCACCGGCACAAAGATGGGGTCAAAGGCCTGCCGCACCTTTTTGACCATGGACACCACTTCCTGGGCTATGCCGTAGACACCCACGCTGGCGGCATCCAGAAAACGGGACACCAGAAATATATCGATACGCTGCAACAGCAGATTGAACATGTCGTACAAACCGATGGCATAGCTGAAACTCAGCAGGCTCATGCGGCCCTCGCCATCAGCCATGGCCGTAAACAACTGCCGCAGATCAAAGACCCGGGCAAAGAAGATCACCGCGGCCAGGGCGCTGCCAAAGGTGGCGCAGATATAGGCGATACCCAATGAGATATTGCCAAAATCCAGCAGATACAGCCCTGTGGACACCACAATCAGGGTTAGGGGTTCCACCAGACTTTTGGCAAGAATCTCGTAGCGCATAATCCTCACGCCACGGATGGCAAACAGCAGGATGGCGCTGATGGTCCAGAAAATCACCCCCGGAGCCATAAGCCGGAATATGGGCAGCAGTTCGGGGCGATCCAGCATCCGCACGGTAATGACCGGGGCAAGCAGCTCCAGTATCACCGTGACAATCAGGGCAAACATGATACCAAGCTGCAATGCATGGGCGATGTGACGGTACATGGCAGCGTCGTCTTTGGCGGTCTGGGCCTCGGCAACGTATTTCAGCATGGAGCGATCCAGCCCCAGAATCCCCAGCTTGCTGGCGATATCCACAGTGCTCCAGCCAAGCAGATACAAACCCGTGGCGTCGGCGCCGTACAGCCGGGCCAGCAGCAGATAGAAAATAAAATTGAAACTGCGGACAATAACGCCGACAAGGTTCACCGATGCCCCTTTGGCAATGTCTTTTACATCCTTGCGATGTTCAGATGCACTCATGGCCGACTACCTTGTGCCATTCAGTTGTCCTCCGTGATGTATTGCAGGACATAGTCCCATTGTCCCCCACTGGTTATGGTCTTTCCCGTTGCCGTAATGGTCAGATCAACCCGCACATCGCCCTGGATAGTGTAATCCCAGGGGTTCATTAACCGGCGCACCACAAAGCCCGCCACACTGCCGATGTCTTTGAGCACATCCTTACTGCGTTTGAGCTTTTGCGTTTGCAGTTTGACGTTCAGGTCATAAGCCTTGCCCCGGGCTTTCACGCTGATGTGGTCCGGCAGCTTATAGCCGGAGCCATCCCGCTTTTTCATATCACGGTAGAAAATCGACGGCCGGGGACTGGCGATAAAGTTTTTCCCGTTGCCGCCATACCACACAAAACCCTTGTTTATATCCCCGTTCCCACCGGGGACGGCAAAACCCCATATCAGCACGGATTTTTTAGGGGTAACGTATTT